>PJTT01000332.1_pt1 | contig 48881 bp, 50 predicted proteins | sample 1512261 | NCBI WGS metagenome assembly PJTT01 (sample SAMN08177685, study PRJNA422409) | Soil metagenome, whole genome shotgun sequencing project. | isolation source: Soil (2) enriched on wood chips | place: USA: Madison | collected 2015-01-15 | reverse complement strand
GGGGGAGGCGGCCAAAGGCCGGTGGGGGGCCGTTTTCAGCTTTCGAGGCGTCGGATATCTCGCACCAACTCCCCCCTCCGATCGCTGCGCGATCGCCTCCCCCACAGGGGGAGGTTCCTCGCGAACGGCCGCCACCTTCTCCCGCAAGGGGAGAAGGGTCCTACCGCCGCTCCACCGTCTGGCGCGCCATCGGGGCCAGCTTGGCGAGCAGCTTGTTCTGGGCGGCGAAGGGCACGCCTTCCTTGTCCATCGCCCACTGCAGGTTCTCGACCAGGGCGTTGAAGTCGCGGGGCGTGATGCCCTGGTCCTTGTGGGCCTGGGTCATGTCCTTGCCGGTGTAGTCGCAGCCGCCGCCCAGCACGTAGCAGAACTGCTCGGTCAGGGTCCGCTTCAGGCGCACGACGTCGGCGGTGGCGAAGATGTCCTTGATGCGGGGGTCGGCGAGGTTGCGATCCACCAGATCGCTGGTGATCCGGGCCAGGCCTTCGTGGCCGTGGAAGGCCTCGAACACCGCCCTGTCGCTCATCGGCGCCGCCCCGGCGTTGGCGTTGGACTGGACATAGGGGTCGACCGGCTGCTCGCCGGGGGGAACGGCGGCGTCCTGGGCCTGGACCAGACCCGAGAAGCCGAGGGCGAAACCAGCGGCGAGGGCCGCGCGGAGGGCGTTATGGCGGATCATGCGAACGATCTCCTAGAAGCCGGCCTGCAGCGAGACATAGAGCCCGCGCTGGTCCCTGAAGGTGGCGATGTCGCCCAGGTCGACATAGGCCACGGTCACCGAGACGGTCTTGTTGACGGCGTAGGCGGCGAAGACATCGACCCAGTCGCTCTCCTTGGCGAAGCCGAGGTTGTCGGGCTTGGTGCGGTACTCGGCCCCCAGCGCCAGGCGCTTGCTGACCAGCCAGCCGGCCGAGCCCTCGAACTGGGCCCGGTAGCTGTCGTTCCTGTCGCCGCCGAAGCCCAGCAGTCCGGTCTGGTTGGCCTTGGTCAGCCGCACCGTGCCGTTCAGCAGCAGGCTCTTGTCGAGCAGCAGCTTGGTGGCCGCCGCATAGTAGTCGACGCCGCTGTCGTCCTTGCCCCCCACGGCCCGCACGATCGCGCCCTGGTCGTTCTTTTTCCACTGGGCGCCGACGGCCACCTGCGGGACCCAGGTGTCCTGGTCATAGACCAGGTCGCCCAGCACCCGCACCTTCACCCCGACGACGTCCTGCTTGAAGGTGAAGCCCTTGCCGAGGCCGAGCTTGGCGCCCGTCGCCCCGGTGTCGAACTCCTGGCGGGCGAGCGACAGCTCGACCCGGTCGAACAGCCCCACCGCCCCGCCATAGGCGCGCAGTTCATAATCGGGCACGTTGACATAGGTGGCGTGGACCTTGCCGCCGACGCCGCGCGAGGTCTCGTTGCCAGCGATCACCGCCCAGGTCGAAAGACCGCCGCCGGCACCTCCCTCCAGGGCGCTGACGCCGCCGGTCAGCAGCAGCTTGCCGCCAGGCTCCATCTCGCCGGCCAGGGCCGATCCGCCCCACAGCGCGCACCCCAGCGTCATGGCGCACCCCGCCAGCACCGCCGTCTTCGTCCCGCCCATGCCGCCCCGATCCCCGAAATCCATGCGGGCGACGCTAGGGGCAAGACTTTACGTAATCGTTAGAACATCTCGCCTAGGGTTAGACTTCAGCGCTGCGACAATTTGTCCTTCAGCTTCGGGGAAATCATGCGCAAGATCGCCGCCGGCTCGATCAAGATCGCCTCAATACTATTTTCGGTTGCGATTTTCTCGACGCACGCCATGGCGGCGGACCTCACGCTCGCGGTGCGCGGGAGCGACGGCAAGCCCGTGGCCGACGCCGTCGTCACCGTCTATCCGGGCGGCCAGCCGACCAAGGGGCCGATCAAGTTCGACTGGCCCTACCGCGTCGCCCAGCAGAACATCCAGTTCAACCCGTTCGTGCTGATCGTGCCGGCCGGCGCCGAGGTCGTGTTTCCCAACCTCGATAAGGTGCGCCACCACGTCTATTCCTTCTCGCCGGGCAACAAGTTCGAACTGAAGCTCTATGGCCGTGAAGAGAACCGCGTCGTGCGCATGCCCGCCGTCGGCGTGGCGGCCATCGGCTGCAACATCCACGACCAGATGGTCGGCTTCATCAAGGTGGTAGACACCCAGTACGCCGCCAAGACCGACGCCTCGGGCAAGGCCGTGATCCGCGGCGCGCCGGACGGCCCGGTCGTGGTCAAGGTCTGGCATCCCTATCTGCGCGCCCCCAAGAACGAGAAGACCGTCCCGGTCGCCGCCCTGCGCGGCGTGGTCTCGCAGGACGTCTCGGTCGAGCTGCGCGCCCCGGCGGCGATGAGCCACTAGGGCCGCCCGATGTTCCACCGTCTGCAGACCAGACTGACCGTCCTCTACGCCGGGCTCTTCGCCCTGGCGCTGGGGGCTATCGCGGTCACCGTCTACCTGACGATCGCGGCCACGGCCCAGCAGGCGGTGCGTCAGGAACTGGCCGCCACCGGCGGCGTGTTCGACCGCGTCTGGGCGCTGCGCACCCAGCGCCTGCGCGACGGCGCCGACCTGCTGTCGCGCGACTTCGGCTTCCGCGCCGCCGTCGCCACCCGCGACGCCCCGACCATCACGTCCGCCCTGGCCAACCTGCGCGGCCGCATGGGCCTGGACCTGGCCGTGATGATGAACGTCGACGGCGAGCTGACCGGCGTCGATCCGTCCAAGCTCGACGTCGAACGCCTGTGGACCGCCCTCGACGCCGAAGACGGCGCCGGCGGCGTCTTCATGGTCGGCGGCGAGCCCTACCAGCTGATCTCGGCTCCGATCCTGTCGCCCACCCTCACCGGCTGGGTCGTGTTCGGCGTCCGCCTCGACGACCGCGAGATGCGGGCGCTGGAACGGCTGTCGGCGATCCGCCTCGACGCCGACGTCTTCAGCCGCGAAACGGCGCGCGACGGCGAGCCGTGGCGCGCCCAGGACGCCGACCGCCAGACCCCCGCCCTCACCGCCTTCGTCGCTCAAGCTCTGAAAGGCGACGGCGCCCCCGGCCGCGTCCAGGGCCCGGCCGGCGACGAACTGGTGCTGGCCAAGCCGCTGAAGGCGCTAGGCGGCGGGGCCTCGGCCCTGGTGCTGCGCTATCCCCTCGCCCTGGCCCTGGCGCCCTACCGCCTGCTGCTGGCCGCCGTGGCCCTGGCTGGCCTGGTCGGCGCGGCCCTGGTGATCGCCGCCAGTTGGATGCTCTCGCGGGGTCTCGCCCGTCCCATCGCCGAGCTCGACGCCGCCGCCCAGGAGCTGGAGCAGGGCCGCGAGGTCCAGGTCGCCGTCCAGACCCGCGACGAGATCGGCCGCCTGGCCGAGAGCTTCAACCGCATGGCCGACGGCATCCGCGACCGCGAGGCGCGGATCACCCACCTGGCCATGCACGACGCCGAGACGGGCCTGGCCAACCGCCACGCCCTGGAAACCGAGATCGCCGCCCGCATGGCCGCCGATCCGAGCCAGCCGGTGATCATCGGCGCCCTGGGCCTGGACCGCTTCACCTTCGTGCGCGGGGCCATCGGCTACGCCCTGGCCACCGAACTGATCGTCGAGATCGGCGAGCGGGTCCGGTCCCACAATCCCGACGTCATGGTCGGGCGTCTGACCACCTCGACCCTCTGCGTCGTCTCCAGCTTCACCGACCTCGACGAGGCGGTCGCCGTCGTGACCTCGGCCACGCCGATCCTGGAAGCGCCCGTGCGCCTGGGCGGCGACCTGGTGGACATCCACGTCAGCAACGGCCTGGCCGCCGGCCGCCTGGGCGAGAGCGACCCGCACCGCCTGATCGAGCAGGCGATGATCGCCCTGGACCAGGCCCGCGACGCCGGTCGCAAGGCCGCCGCTTTCGACGAGACGGCCTATGGCGACCCGGCCAGCAACCTCTCCCTGATGAGCGAGATGCTGGAGGCCGTGCGCACCGGCGCCCTCTTCCTCAACCACCAGCCCAAGCTGGATCTGCGCACCGGCGCGATCATCGGGGCCGAGGCCCTGGTGCGCTGGATCCACCCCACCCGCGGCTTCCTGGGTCCCGACCTCTTCGTCGGCATGGCCGAGGAGACCGGCCACATCCGCGCCCTCACCGACTACGTCATCGACCAGGCCATCGCCGACCAGCAGGTGCTGCGCGCCGCCGGCCACGACCTGCTGATGTCGGTCAATATCTCCGGCCGACTGATCGACGACCTCGGCTTCGCCCGTCAGGCCATCGAGCGCGTCACCCAGGCCGGCGCGCGCATGTGCTTCGAGATCACCGAGACGGCCGTGGTCGGCAACGCCGCCGTGGCCCTGCAGGTGCTGGAGCAGTTCGCCGCCGCCGGCGTCGCCGTGTCGATCGACGACTACGGCTCGGGCCTGTCGTCCCTGGCCTATCTCAAGCAGATCCGCGCCGACGAACTGAAGATCGACAAGGCCTTCGTCATGGGCATGGATCGCGAGGCCAAGGACGCCCTGCTGGTCAAGTCGACCGTCGACCTGGCCCACAGCCTGGGCCTCAAGGTCGTCGCCGAGGGCGTGGAGTCGCGCGAGGCTCTGGCCATGCTGCAGGTCATGGGCTGCGACATCGCCCAGGGCTATCACATCGCCCGGCCGATGGGCCTGCCGGCCCTGACCGAGTTCCTGACCGCCTGGGGCGCCGAGGAGACCAAGGCCGATCAGGCCAGGCAGGCCTGAACCTTCAGGCCTGCCGCTTCAGCAGGTCGAGCACGACGTGCAGGCTGTCAGCGATGTGGACGCACTTCTCGTGCATCTCCTCGGTCGGATCGAGGATGTCCGGGACCATGATCGTCATCATCCCCGCCCCGTGCGCCGCGCGGACGCCGGGATGGGAATCCTCCAGCGCCAGGCACAGCGCCGGATCGACGCCCAGCCGCTCGGCGGCCAGCAGATACGGGTCCGGGAACGGCTTGTGCCGCGTCACGTCATGGTGGGCGACCACCGCGTGGAAACGCGGCAGCAGGTCGAAGCGGCCCAGATACCGCTCCACCGCCGGCAGGCCGTTTGAGGTGGCGATGGCGCGCGGCAGGCCCAGGTCGTCCAGGTGGTCGAGGATCTCCTCGACGCCGTCCTTCAGCCGGATCTCGGCTTCCAGCAGCAGCTCGACGTCGGTCCACAGCCGCTCGAAGAACGGCTTCACGGGGAAGTCGTCGCCGTAGAGCTCGCGCAGCATCACCGCGCACTCGGGATTGGTCTTGCCCACCATCGAGGCGTAGGTCGCCGCCGTGATGGGCGCGCCGAACACCTTGCCGGCGTCGATCATCGCGGCGCGATAGACGGTCTCGGTGTCGAGCAGCAGGCCGTCCATGTCGAAGACCACCGCTTCGACGCGGCGCGGGAAGCTCACTGGGCGAACTCCTCGGCGCGATAGCCCTGGAAGTAGAGCAACGCGGTCAGGTCGGCGTGATCGACCTTCGCATGGGCCCGGGCCGCCACGATCGGCTTGGCGCGATAGGCGACGCCCAGGCCGGCGGCCTCGATCATCGCCAGGTCGTTGGCCCCGTCGCCCACGGCCAGGGCGTCGGCCGGGGTCAGGCCCAGGGCGGCGGTCTCCTCGTTGAGGGCGGCCAGCTTGGCCTCCTTGCCGAGGATCGGATCGCCGACCTCGCCGGTCAGGGCGTCATCGGCCTCGATCAGCGTATTGGCCCGGTTCAGATGGAAGCCAGCGGCCTGCGCCACCCGGCTCGTGAAGAATGTGAAGCCGCCCGAGACCAGGGCGCAGCGGGCGCCGTGCGCGGCCATCGTCTTGACCAGGGTCTCGGCGCCGGGGTTGAGCCGCACGCGCTCATCGAAACAGGTCTGCAGGGCCGTGGTCGCCAGGCCCTTCAGCATGCCGACCCGCTCGCGCAGCGCGCCCTCGAAGGCCAGCTCTCCGCGCATGGCGCGCTCGGTGATCTCGGAGACCTGGTCCTTGACCCCGGCGAAGTCGGCCAACTCGTCCAGGCATTCGACGCTGATGATCGTCGAGTCCATGTCGGCGATCAGCAGGCGCTTCCTGCGGTTCAGGGCCGGCTGGATGGCGAAGTCGACCGGCCGGTCGGCGATGGCGGCGATCACGCGCTCGCGGACCGGGGCCGGATCGGCGTCGAAGGTCACGTCGACGGCGTCGGGGCCGAGCGCGACGACCTCGCCGAGCGACAGAGCTGCGGCGAGGGTTTCGGCCTCCGGGCCGACGAGGGTCAGGACGTGCATGAACGGGGCGGCTAAGCCAGTCGCCCCGCCCCGTCAAGCAACTTGCAGAGCGAACCCGCTCAGCCCGCCTCGATCCCGGTGCAGCGCTGCAGCAGGGCGACGCCGGCGCGCTTGCCGGCCGTCTCGGCGGATTCGCCCGGCGCCGGCTTGACGTTCTCGAACAGGAAGTCGAGCCCGTCCTCGTAGACCTTGCTCGCCTTGACGCCCTTCTCGGCGCCATCCTCGAAGGCCTCGTCCATCATCGTGCGCCCCTTGGCCCCGAAGGCTTCGAGCACGAACTGCATGCCGCGCCCGTCGGCGCCCTTGCTGGCGAAGACCTGCGGATAGCTGGTCGCCACCTTGCCCAGGATCACCAGCACCGCGCCGCAGCCGGCCTTCTCCTGAGGCGTCAGGTCGGGAGCCGGCGTGGCCGCCACGGCGGCGGCGGCGGCCGAAGGGGGCTTGGACTTGCTGGGCGTGACCGCGGCCAGCGCCGGGCCGGCCGTCAGGGAGGCGACCATCGCGGCCGCAATCATGTATGTACGCTTCATGGACCAAGCCGCCCCATACGCAACCGTCGCAACGCCCTTCGCTGACGACTCGCGCGTCTGGATGATCGCCGGACCGACGGCCAGCGGCAAGTCGGCCTATGCCCTCGATCTGGCCGAACGCACCGGCGGCGAGATCGTCAACGCCGACTCCATGCAGATCTACGCCGGCCTGCGGGTGCTGACCGCCGCCCCCTCGCCCGAGGAGCAAGCCCGCGCGCCGCATCACCTGTTCGGCGTCGCCGACGCGGCCGACGGCTGGTCTATCGGCCGTTGGCAGGCGGCCGCCGTCAGGATCCTGCACGACATCGCCGCCCGCGGCCGGCCCGCCATCGTCGTCGGCGGCACCGGCCTTTACTTCCGCGCCCTGACCCACGGCCTGGCCGAGGTGCCGCCGGTGCCAGAAAGCCAGCGGGAGATCTCCGGCCTGCTCTACGCCGCCCAGGGCGAGGCGGGTTTTCGCGACCTGCTGCGCCCGCTGGACCCCGCCGCCGAGGCCCGCATCGAAAGCGGCGACCGCCAGCGGCTGGTCCGCGCCCACGCCGTGGCCGTCGCCACCGGCCGGGCGCTGTCTGAATGGCAGGCCGACACCCGGCCCGTCCTGCAGGCCGGCGAATGGAGCGGCGTGGTCCTCGACCCGCCCCGCGCCGAGCTCTACGCCCGCTGCGACGCGCGTCTGGCCCTGATGGTCGAGAACGGCGCGCTCGAAGAGGTGGCGGCCATGGAGACACGCGGCCTGGATCCCGCCCTGCCCGCCCTCAAGGCCGTCGGCTATCGCGAACTGGCCGCCCATCTGCGCGGCGAGACCAGCCTGGACCAGGCCCTCGACGCCGCCCGCCAGGAGACCCGCCGCTACGCCAAGCGCCAGCTCACCTGGTTCAGGAACCAGACGCCGGACTGGCGAAAGCTCGACCCGCTGCACAAAGGCTCGCAGGATCCGGGCGACTTGGCGTAAGGGCCTGGACCAGCCTGCCACAGGATTTTCCGATGACCGAACTCGCCCGCCTCGCCGCCGCCGTCGCCGCTCGCCTGACCGAGCGGGGCGAGACCGTGGCCGTCGCCGAGTCCTCCGCTGGTGGGTTGATCTCGTCGGCGCTGCTGGCGACGCCGGGGGCCTCGAAGTTCTACGCCGGCGGCGCGGTCGTCTACACTGCCCGGGCGCGGCTCACCCTGCTGGACATTCCGCAGAAGGCCATGGACGGGCTGCGCTCGGCCAGCGAACCCTACGCCCTGCTGCTGGCCCGCGTGGCCGGCAAGAACCTGAAGGCGACCTGGGGCCTGTCGGAGACCGGCGCCGCCGGGCCGGAAGGCAATCGCTACGGCGACGCGGCGGGGCATGCCTGTTTCGCGGTCGTAGGCCAGGAGCGAGAGGTCAGTCTTACCATCGAGACCGGGATGGATGATCGGCAGGCGAACATGCAGCGCTTCGCGGAGCAAGCTCTTGCCCTGCTTCTCGAGACGTTGGGCTGAAATTCGCGCCAGACCCGTTGCGACTTATCCGCCACGGGTCGTTTCTTGCGTCAAACCGCGCCTTGACGCCCTCAGGCGAGCATGGCATTCCCCGATCATCCATTTGGAGCAACACTCGTGCGCACCACCATGATCGTACTTATGGAGCGGCCGTTCACGGCGTGACCTCGAAGTCACGTTGATAGATCGGTCGCGCGCACAAAGGTCCTTCGGGGCCTTTTTTCTTTTTCGCCGCACCCCAAAGCCCAGCTTTCCACGTCCATCCGGGACTTCCGCCATGACCGCCCATCAGACCATCGAGAGCAACGCTCCCGCCGATGCCGCCAACCGCGCCATGACCGGCGCCGAGATCGTGGTCCGCGGCCTCGTGGACCAGGGCGTCGAAGTCCTGTTCGGCTATCCAGGCGGCGCGGTCCTGCCGATCTACGACGCGCTGTTCCACGAGCCGCGCCTGCAGCACATCCTGGTTCGCCACGAACAGGGCGCGACCCACGCCGCCGAGGGCTATGCGCGCAGTTCGGGCAAGCCGGGCGTTGTCCTGGTCACCTCGGGCCCGGGCGCGACCAACGCCATCACCGGCATCATGGACGCCCTGATGGACTCGATCCCGATGGTCGTCATCACCGGCCAGGTCCCCACCCACCTGATCGGCACCGACGCCTTCCAGGAAGCCGACACCGTCGGCATGACCCGCTCGTGCACCAAGCACAACTACCTGGTCAAAGACGTCCGCGACCTGCCGCAGATCATCCACGAGGCCTTCAAGATCGCCACCACCGGCCGTCCGGGCCCGGTGCTGATCGACATCCCCAAGGACGTCCAGTTCGCCAAGGGCGAGTATTACGGCCCGACCGAGGTCGCCTCGAGCCACGCCTATTCGCCGCGCATCAAGGGCGACGCCAGCCGCATCGCCGAGGCCGCCCGTATCATCGCGGGGGCCCGCCGGCCGATCTTCTATACCGGCGGCGGCGTCATCAACGCCGGCCCCAAGGCCAGCCAGGCGCTGCGTGAATTCCAGGCCCTGACCGGCGCGCCGGTCACCTCGACCCTGATGGGCCTGGGCGCCTTCCCGGCCGCCGATCCGGCGTGGCTGGGCATGCTGGGCATGCACGGCACGTTCGAAGCCAACAACGCCATGCATGATTGCGACGTCATGATCTGCGTCGGCGCCCGGTTCGACGACCGCGTCACCGGCCGCCTGGACGCGTTCTCGCCGGGCAGCAAGAAGATCCACATCGATATCGACGCCTCGTCGATCAACAAGAACGTCCGCGTCGATCTGCCGATCGTCGGCGACGCCGGCAGCGTTCTGGAAGACCTGATCGAAGCCTGGAAGGCCGCCGGTCACCAGCCCAACAAGGGCGCCCTGACCGACTGGTGGGCCCAGATCGACGCCTGGCGCGCCCGCCAGTGCCTGTCCTACAAGCGCTCCGAGACGGTCATCAAGCCGCAGTACGCCATCCAGCGCCTGTACGAACTGTCCAAGGACAAGGACGTCTACATCACCACCGAAGTCGGCCAGCATCAGATGTGGGCCGCCCAGTTCTTCCGTTTCGAAGAGCCGAACCGCTGGATGACCTCCGGTGGTTTGGGCACCATGGGCTACGGCCTGCCCGCCGCCCTGGGCGTGCAGTTGGCCCACCCCAAGAGCCTGGTCGTCGACATCGCTGGCGAAGCCTCGATCCAGATGTGCATCCAGGAACTGTCGACGGCGATCCAGTTCGACCTGCCGGTCAAGATCTTCATCCTGAACAACGAATGGATGGGCATGGTCCGCCAGTGGCAGCAGCTGCTGCACGGCGAGCGCTACAGCCACTCCTATTCCGACAGCCTGCCCGACTTCGTAAAGCTGGCCGAGGCCTACGGCGCCGTCGGCATCCGCTGCTCGGACCCGGCCGAGTTGGACGCCAAGATCCTGGAGATGATCAACAGCGACAAGCCAGTGATCTTCGACTGCCGCGTCGAGAAGCACGAGAACTGCCTGCCGATGATCCCCTCGGGCAAGGCCCACAACGAGATGATCATGGGCGAGGTCGAGGACATCGGGAACGTCATCGGCGAGGACGGCGCTGGACTGGTCTAAGCTTGACAATTCATGGGCGCATTGAATGAAAATGCGCCCATGCCGATATTCGAGTGGGATCCGGAAAAGGCGAAGTCCAACTTTTCCAAGCATGGCGTGGCCTTCGAGGACGCGACCATGGTCTGGACGGACCCGCTGCACGTGATCTACCCGGATAGGGTGGTCGACTACGAACAACGCTGGCATGCCGTGGGCGTAGTCGGCCTTGTGACGGTGCTGCTGGTGGTTCACATCTATGTCGGCGATGCTGGCGCGGAACGCGTTCGCATCATCAGCGCGCGAAAGGCGACTCCCTGGGAGCGCAAGGTCTATGAACAAGACAACGCTTAGCGAAGAGCAACGCGAACGACTGGCTAGGTTGGACGCTTTGCCCGACGACCTGATCGACACGACGGACATTCCCGAAGCGCCGCATGAAAACGCCCGCCTGGCGCGGCGTCCAGGGCAAGGTCAGGCCCTGGCCCACCCGGACGCGGTAGCGCTCGACGCCGACGTGGTGGGCTGGTTCAAAGAACATGCGGGCGGCAAGCCCTATCAGACCGAAATCAACCGCGTGCTCCGCCAGTACGTGGCCAAAGCAGAAAAGAAGCGCGCCTGATGACCGCCAACGTCCAACCCGCCCCCGCCTCGGCCTACGACCTCAGCCCCAACGAGCAGGCCGAGCAGACGGCGACCTTCGCCCTGCTGGTCGACAACGAGCCGGGCGTGCTGCATCGCGTGGTCGGCCTGTTCGCCGCGCGCGGCTACAACATCGAGAGCCTCACGGTCGCCGAGACCGACCGCAAGGCCCACACCAGCCGCATCACCGTGGTCACCCGCGGCACGCGCCAGGTGCTCGACCAGATCGAGGCCCAGCTGAACAAGGTGGTCAACGTGCGCCGCGTGCACGACGTGACCCGCGATCCCAACGGCGTCGAGCGCGAGTTGGCCCTGGTCAAGGTGCGCGGTTCGGGTCCCGATCGCGTCGAGGCCCTGCGCATCGCCGAGATCTTCCGCGCCAAGCCGGTCGACACCACGCTGGAAAGCTTCGTGTTCGAGATTTCCGGCGCGCCGTCGAAGATCGACAAGTTCCTCGATCTGATGCGTCCGCTCGGCCTGGTGGAACTTTCCCGCACGGGCGTCCTTTCCATCGAGCGGGGCGTCGAAGGGATGTAAGCCGTCATGGGCGTGATCGGACCGGCCGTCTTAGCGGGAGCCCTGATGCTTTCCGTCCAGGCCCAGCCGGTCGCGCCCGTCGCCCCTGCCCCGCCGCCGCCGGATCCAGCAGTCTGGTGGTCGAACGAGATCCCCCGCCCCGCCTCCGAGGTCGAACCGCTGTCGGGCCGACGGTTGGGACGCAAGGAACAGCCCGTTCCCGTCGACAACGGCGTCGATCCCCTGCTCTACCGCCTGTGGGGCCTGCAGCCGCTGCAGATCCAGCTGGTCCGTCGCGGCGAACTGGTGCTGGAGGCCTGGGCCCGCCCCGCGCGCGGCGTGCGCCAGGCCGTCATCCGCGTCACCGTGCGGCGCGACGGTCGCGCCTTCGTCCAGGCCCGCGCTGGCCTGGGCTGCTGCACCCCCGAGATCAGCCGCCGGGTCGACATCAACGCCGAACTGCCTGGCGAGCGCATCGCCGCCTTCAAGGCCCTGGCCGGCGACCGCGCCTGGAGCCAGCCGCGCAGCGTGATCGTCGACTATGGCGGCGGCTCGATCGAGGCCCTGTGCGTCGACGGCGTCTCCTGGGACATCACCCTCCTTGTCCCCGGCCAGGCCCGCCATCTGCGCCGCGCCTGCGACGACGCCGAGGTCGGCTCGATCGCCGGCGTGCTCTCGGCGGTCGTCGGAGCGGCGGCCGGACGCGATCCGCTGTTCGACGCGGTGCTGCCGCGCGGCGGCGACTTCTCGCGCCAGTCCAAGGCCTATGCCGATCTGATCACCCAGGGCGGCCAACTGAAGGCTGGAACCTCGAACCGTCCGCAGCCGCCGACCGTGCCGGTGGTGGATGACGACGAGCCGGAACCGCCCGTCGACACGCCCGCCACACCTCCGGAAGCCGCCGCCCCGCCGCGCTGATCCGTAGGATCGTGCAATCAACGCGGAGCATCGCTCTACCGACTGGACGACCGGCCGGGCCATAGTGGCCTCGTACCGCCGCAGCCGCCTGCGGCGCTCCCCCAAAACCAAAGCCCCAAATCAAAGCCAGGCCATGACCCGCCACACGCCCCGTCGCGCGACGGCGGCTCCGCGTTGGTTCGCCGCCGCCCTGCTGGCGGCCGCCGCCGTCGCGACCGCCCTGCCCTCCCTGTTCTCGTCCGCTTCCGCCTGGAGGATCCTGCCATGATGATCGACCACCTCCCCGTTTCCGGCGTCTGGTCCTCGCCCGATGGCCGCTACAGCCTAGAGCTTCGCCCCAACGGCCGCTTCGTCGAGGTGCACGCCGAGCCGCGCGGCGTCTTCACCGGCGCCTACGTCCTGGTCGGCGAGACCCTGAAATTGTTCGAAGACCACGGCGCGGTCGTCACCGGACGCCTGGCCGAAGGTCGCCTCAGCCTGGGGAGCGTTTGACGCTTCCCCTTCCCTCCCGGGGTGCGAGGCCCTATATTGGGATTGTCCGGCTTCGGCCGAACTATGGGGATAAACGCGCACGTAATAAGCGGACTGGACCCGGGTGCGATTCCCGGCGGCTCCACCAAATCTCTCCCGAGTTATCACGGGACTGCATGGGGCCGATCAGCATCGACAGACGTGTAAAGGTGTATGCTTTCTCTCGGCTTGGCCCACCGTTTCGGGCCATTAAACTAAATGCGAACGATAACTTCGCTGAAGAGTTCGCCGTCGCTGCGTAATGCGGTGCAGGTGAATTCGCCTCTTAAGTCCTAGGGGTTCAGATCCTTAGGCGGGGCCCGGAGGGAGCCTGGCAACAGAATCCCTCCACTCACTCATCCTGAAAGTCGGTCAACCCACCACCCTTGATTGCCCGCGAGGGGATCAGGCGAACGCTGCCCCTTCGGCGTATCTTGCGTCGTGCGCAACTCACGCGAGGCAGGAGCATTGCGGCCAGGCTCCCGACGGCCGCGACCTTCGACGGCCGGGCCAGATGCGATACTCTCTAAAATAGTATGCGCCTACCGCATGCGGGCGCCTTTGCCGGAGGCCCGCGACGGGTTACGCTGGCCCTTCGAATTTCGTTTTTGCTTAATCGAAGATCCATGGCCCGCACTCCTCCGACCGAAGACCTGATGCAGTACGAGGCCATGGCCCAGGACGCCCTGCGTGGCGTCGTGAAGGCTGCGCTCAAGAAAGCCGCCGCGCCCGGCGGCCTGCCCGAGCCGCACCACCTCTACATCACCTTCAAGACCCAGGCGGCCGGCGTCTCGGCCCCGCAGGACCTGCTCGGCAAGTATCCCGACGAGATGACCATCATCCTGCAACACCAGTACTGGGACCTCGCCCCCGGCGAGACCTTCTTCTCGGTGACGCTGAAGTTCGGCGGCCAGCCCAAGCGCCTGTCGATCCCCTATTCGGCCGTGACCCGCTTCTACGATCCGTCGGTGCAGTTCGCGCTGCAGTTCGAGGCCCCGGAGATCGAGCCGGCCCCGGTCGAGCCGGAACCCGAGCCGACCCCGCCTCCGGCCGATGGCGACGAAGCGCCGAAGATCATCTCCCTCGACCAGTTCCGGAAGAAGTAGGCCTTGAACGACGTCGTCTCGGAGGAGCGGTCCACTCTCACCGACGAGGCGATCCTCGCGCGCTTCAACGCCTCGAAGAACGCGCCGCCCAGCGCCCTGACGCTGGGCTTCAGGCTCATCGCCGTCAGCCAGGCCGAGCGCCGGGTCGAGATCGCCTTCGACGCCCGCGCCGACCTGCTGGCCAATCCGATGGGCCAGATCCAGGGCGGGTTCGTCTGCGCGATGCTCGACGAATGCATGTCGGTGGCCGGCCTGATCATCTCGGGCATGACCCACGTCGTGCCCACCCTCGAGATGAAGACCAGCTTTCTGCGGCCAGCCCTGCCCGGCCCGTTGCTCGGCGTCGGCCGGGTGGTGAAGTGGGGCCGTACGGTCTGCTTCATGGAAGGCGAACTCCATGACGCCGAGGGCCGCCTGCTGGCGACCTCCACGGGCACGGCCCTGCCGACGCCCTTCGCCAAGTTCAAGAAATAGGGGTCACGCGGAATGGGGCGAGCGGCGGGCTTTCTGGTCGGACTGGTCCTGGCCTGTCTGGCGATCGCGCCGGCTCGGGCCGAAAGCCCGTTCGACCACTGGGCCTCGGTGGTGATCGCCGGTGACTGGCGCGCCCACGGAGGCGGCTCGACCGAGGCCTTCGACAACGCCCGCCGCGACGTCGCCGAAAACCTGGTCGGCCTGGGCTTCCCGGCGCCGACGCAGTTTTCGGTCCGCCCCAAGCGCTATCGGAACCAGGCGCTGAACGTCTCGAACGCCAAGGCGATCGAGGACGGCCTGAGATCGGCGGCCAAGACCTCGACCGGCGGCTGCCTGGTCTACATCACCTCGCACGGCGCGCCTCAGGGCGTGGTCATGGGCAAGAAGCTGCTGCGCCCGCAGGAACTGGCGGCGATGGTCGACGACGCCTGCCCCGGCCGGCCGTCGATCGTGGTGATCTCGGCCTGCTTCTCCGGTGTCTTCGTGCCCTCGCTCGAACGCGACGATCGGATGATCCTGACCGCCGCCCGGCCCGATCGCACCTCGTTCGGCTGCGGCGAGAGCGACCGCTACCCCTATTTCGACGACTGCTTCCTGGGCGAGATCGGCAAAGCGCGCGACTTCGCCGTCCTGGGACGAGCGGTTCAGGCCTGCGTGGCCCGCAAGGAGATCGACACCGGCGCCAGCCCGCCCTCGGAGCCGCAGCTGTGGATCGGCCCTGAACTGCGGCCGCTGCTGCCCCTCTACACCTTCGCCAAGGCCCGCAAACCGGCGCCCGGGCCGAACGCCGCGCCGCCATCGGCGGAAAATTGAACAACTACGCAGCGCTTGGCGTGATTTTCTTCCCGACGCCGGTGTCCCTCGCCTGACGAATTGGCCTAAGAAGGCCCTTCTGACGCGTTAGCCGAAGAGGTGGGGTTCGTGACGTTGCGTATGTCGTCCAAGGCCGTGCGGTGCGCGGCGATCGTCGGCCTCTGGCTCATGGGGGCGAACGCCGCCACCAGTCAGGACGCCGCGCCGACGGCGACCGCGACACCCGCGCCCACGGCCCCCTCGGTTCCCGCCGCCACGCCGCCCAGGCCGACCTTCCGCCGTGCCCCGGCGACGCCTGTCGCCCCGATCACGCCGCCTCCGGCCGCCGCCGTTCCAGGCGTCACGCCCCTGCCCGCCCCCGAGCTCGAAGCCTTCGTCGATGGCGCGGTGCGCCGGGCCATGGCCGAGGATCACATCGCCGGGGTCACCATCTCGGTCGTCCAGAACGGCCAGGTGGTGCTGAAGAAGGGCTATGGCGCGGCCAGCCTGGCGCGCGGTCGGCCGGTCGATCCGGATCGCACGCTGTTCCGCATCGGCTCGATCTCCAAGACCTTCACCTGGATCGCCCTGCAGAACGAGATCGACGCCGGCCGCATCCGTCCCGACGCGCCGATCAACGTCTACCTGCCCGAGAAGCTGCAGGTGCGCGACCAGGGCAAGAAGACGCCGATCCGGGTGCGCGACCTCTACACCCACACCGCCGGGTTCGAGGACCGGGTCCTGGGCCAGCTGTTCGAGCGCGAGGAGCGCCGCGTGCGCCCGCTCGACGTCTATCTGCGCCAGGAGCGTCCCAACCGGGTGCGCGAGCCTGGCGTGCTGCCGGCCTATTCCAACTACGGCGTCGCTCTGGTCGGCGCGGCCCTGGCCAACACCGGCGCCAAGCCGTTCGAGGACCTGATCGCCGAGCGGGTGATCGTGCCGGCCGGCCTGCAACGCACCACCTTCCGCGAGCCGCGCACCTGGCGCGACGACCTGCCTGCGCCGATGGCTCCGGCCCTGGCCGCCGACCTCGCCGAAGGCTACCGCTGGACGCCGCTGGGCCTCGAGGCCCAGCCGGTGGAGTTCGTCGGTCAGATCACGCCGGCCGGCTCGGCCTCGAGCACCGCGGCCGACATGGCCCGCTACATGACCCTGCTGCTGAACGGCGGGACGATCGACGGCCGCACCGTCTTCTCCCAGCGCGCCGCCCAGGCCTTCCGCACGGCCGGCTATCGCCCGGCCGCCGGCGCCGCCGGCTGGAACGCCGGCTTCCAGGACATCCCCTTGCCTGGCGGCCGCCGCGGCTTCGGCCACGCCGGCGCGACCCTGTGGTTCCATTCCAACATGGTGCTGGTCCCCGACCTTGGCCTCGGCGTCTTCATCTCGGTCAACACCGACACCGGCCAGGACCTGCCCGCCACCCTGCCCGCCTCTATCGTCGAGCGCTTCTATGCACCGGCCCGCGCCGTGCCCGCATTCACGCCCCTGAGCCCGGAGGCGGCTCTAGCCTATGAAGGCGACTACCTGACCGACCGCCGCGCCTATGGCGGGCTGGAAGGCTTTGTCGATCGCCTGATCGGCGTCGCCAAGGTCCGCGCCAGCGCCCAGGGCGGTCTGGCGATCACCAGCGACGGCCGCACCCGCCTCTGGATACCGACCGACCGCCAGGACGTCTTCAAGGCCGCCGACGGCGCCGACCTGCTGGTGTTCCAGCGCCAGGATGGCGCGCCCGCGCGCTTCTTCGCGCCGTCGGGCGCAGCCGCCTACGAGCGGGTCGGTCCGCTTCTCCGCACCAGCGTACTGGCTGGCGCGACCCTCCTGGCGGCCCTGGCCTCGATCGCCACCCTGGCCGGCGTCTTCGTCCGCAGCCGTCGCGATACCCGCCAAACCACCAGTCAAGCCCGAGCGAGCCTGCTGCAGACCACCCAAGCCGTGCTGTGGCTGGTGGCCATCGCCTGCGTGGCCGCGTTTGCGGCAGGCTCGGGAGACGTGGCCGCCGTGGTCTTCGGCTGGCCCAGCGGCTGGCTGCTGACGGCCTCGGCCTGCGCCTTCATCGCTACGGTGCTGAGCCTCTTCACCCTGATCATGGCGCCGGTGATCTGGCGCGGCGGTCGTCGCGTCGACAGCTGGAGCGACCTGCGCAAGCTGGCCTTCACCGTCACCGCCCTGATCTTCACCAGCTTCTCGATCGTGCTGGCGGCCTGGGGCTTCCTGGAATTCTGGAACACCTGATCCGGCACGGCCCGTGCAGGCTCTCCCCCAGTAGCGATACTGGGGGAGTTCGCGCGTGTCGAAACGGAACGTCTGCATCCTGGCCGGAACGGGCCTCGGCGCCTGGCTGGCGGTCACGCTGTTCTACGGCGCCTTCGGGGCCGAGCTGATCGAGCGCGCCTTCTGGTTCTACGCGGCCAACGCCTTCCTGGCGGCGGCGCTGGTCACCTTCGCCTTCCAGGCCACCGCGCGGCTGCTGCGCATTCCCCGCAGCCGGCGGCTCTATCCGGCCATGGCCTTCGCCCTGCCGGGCGCGGCGGCGGCCAATCTGATCCTGCTGGGCTTTGTGCCGCTGGCGCCGGGCGCGGAGCCGTCCAGCCTGGGCCGATACCTGGCCTTCCTGATCGTGCTCTACATCTCGATCGGCGCGTCAGCCCTCGAGCGTGCCTCGCAGAAAGCGCGACTCTAGCTTCCGCACCACGATCACGATCCGCTCGCGCTCGCCCGGACGCCGCTCGACCAGCAGCCGGGCGACCTGGGCGTCGTCGTGGAAGGCGTAGCCCTTGATGGCGTCGAGCAGCGCCTTGGCCAGGTTGTCGAGATCCAGCCACGGCGGCTCGCCGACGAACTCCATGCCGATCTCGACCGAGAATTCGCCCCAGGCCGGCCGCGAGCCGCGCCAGGTCTTGCGGAAGAACTCGTAGATCAGCGGCTTGTAGTACTTGGCCTGGGTGGTAAGGCCGTCGACGACGATGGTCAGCTCGCCGCCAGCCTCGCGCGCCCTGACCTTGCCGTGATGGACCCAGTCGTCCCGGTCGAGATCGGCCACGCTCAGAGCTTTTCGACCTTCACGGCGGTGCCGTAGGCCAGGACCTCGGTGACCCCTTCCATGATCTCGTTGGCGTCGTAACGCATGGCGATCACGGCGTCGGCCCCCAGTTCGCGGGCGTGCTGCACCAGAAGCTCGTAGGCCTCCTGCCGGGCCGTCTCGGCCAGCTTGGTGTAGATCGACAGGTTGCCGCCGAAGATCTGCTGGATCGAGCCGCCGATATTGCCGATCACGCTGCGCGAACGGGCGGTCACGCCCCGCACCAAGCCGAGATGTTCGACGACGCGATAGCCGGGCAGATCGTTGGTGGTGGCGACGAGCATGGGATCCTCCTGAGGTCCGCCGGTATAACTAACGTCGTTGCGGCGCACCATGGCGTTGCGAAGGCGGCCCTCGGGGGGTAGACCGCCCGCATCATCGCTTAAGGATCCGCCGCATGACCGCCACGCGCACCGAGACCGACACCTTCGGTCCCATCGAAGTCGCCGCCGACCGCTACTGGGGCGCGCAAGCCCAGCGCAGCCTGGGCAACTTCAAGATCGGCTGGGAGAAGCAGCCGCTTCCGGTCGTCCGGGCCCTGGGTATCGTCAAGCGCGCCGCCGCCGAGACCAACCACAAGCTCGGCAAGCTCGACGCCGGCGTCAAGGACGCCATCGTCCAGGCGGCCAACGAGGTCATCGAAGGCAAACTGAACGACCACTTCCCGCTGGTCGTCTGGCAGACCGGTTCGGGCACCCAGTCGAACATGAACGCCAACGAGGTGATCTCGAACCGCGCGATCGAGATCCTGGGCGGCGAGATGGGCACCAAAAAGCCCGTCCATCCGAACGACCACGTCAACATGAGCCAGTCGTCGAACGACACCTATCCGACGGCGATGCACGTGGCCTGCGCCGAGCAGATCGTCTCGGACCTGCTGCCCGCCCTCAAGCACCTGCACGAGGCCCTGAAGGCCAAGTCGGAAGCCTGGGCCCAGATCATCAAGATCGGCCGCACCCACACCCAGGACGCCACCCCGCTGACGCTGGGCCAGGAGTTCGGCGGCTACACCCAGCAGGTCGAGAACGGCATCGAGCGTATCGAGCAGACCCTGCCCAAGCTGATGCAGCTGGCCCAAGGCGGCACCGCCGTCGGCACCGGCCTGAACGCCCCGATCGGCTTCGCCGAAGGCGTTGCCGAGGCCATCGCCGCCATCACCGGCCTGCCCTTCACCACCGCTCCGAACAAGTTCGAGGCCCTGGCCGCCCATGACGCCATGGTGTTCAGCCATGGCGCCATCAACACGGTCGCCGCCAGCCTGTTCAAGATCGCCAACGACATCCGCTTCCTGGGCTCGGGCCCGCGCGCGGGTCTCGGCGAACTGGCCCTGCCGGAAAACGAGCCGGGCTCGTCGATCATGCCGGGGAAGGTCAACCCGACCCAGTGTGAAGCCCTGACCCAGGTCTGCGTGCAGGTGTTCGGCAACCACGCCGCCCTGACCTTCGCCGGATCGCAAGGCCACTTCGAGCTGAACGTCTTCAACCCGGTGATGGCCTACAACTTCCTGCAGTCGGTGCGCCTGCTGGCCGACGCGGCGATCAGCTTCACCGACAACTGCGTCGTCGGCATCGAGCCGCGCATCGACAACATCCAGAAGGGCGTCGAGAACTCGCTGATGCTGGTCACGGCCCTGAACGGCCGCCTGGGCTACGACATCTGCGCCAAGATCGCCAAGACCGCGCACAAGAACGGCACCACCCTGCGCGACGAAGCCGTTGGCGGCGGCTACCTGACGAACGAAGAGTTCGACCAGTACGTCCGCCCGGAAAACATGGTCTCGCCGGGCTGAGCTTGATCCTCGACTTCCAGCGCGATGGGGCGGCGTATTTTCCCGCCGTCCTGTCTCCGGAGGCGCTCGATCGCCTCCGGGCGCTGGCGGACGAGCGCACCGCCCGCAAGCCGGGCGCCCGCCTCGACGCCGGCGACCAGGGCCTTTCCGCCCTGCTCTCTTCCCAAGGTCCGATCGGGAACCTTGCGGCCCGCCTGACCTCGGCCGCGGCGCGCCCGGTGCGGGCGACGATGTTCGACAAGACCCCCGACGCCAACTGGTCCGTGGCCTGGCACCAGGACCGCGTGCTGCCCGTGGCCGAGCGGATCGAGGTCGAGGGCTTCGGCCCCTGGTCGGTCAAGGACGGCGTCCTGCACGTGGCCCCGCCCTTCGAGATCCTGGCCCGCATGGTCACCCTGCGCGTCCACCTCGACCCCGTCGATACCGGCAACGCACCGCTGAAGGCGGCGCTAGGCAGCCATCGCCTGGGCCGCGTGCCCGCTGACGCCGCCACGACGGTCGCCGCCGATCACCAGATCATCACCTGCGAAGCCCAGGCCGGCGACGTCTGGGTCTATTCGACGCCTATCCTGCACGCCTCCGACCGCGCCGAGCCGCCCCGTCGTCGGCGCGTGCTGCAGATCGACTACGCCGACTTCGACCTGCCCGGCGGCCTGACCTGGGCCGCGCCCGAGGCGCGATAGCGCCTCCCGGTTGCGCCACGGCGATGCTATGCGGAAAGTCGCATGACCGCTCTCGACCGCCCCTACTGGATCGAAGCCCGTTTCGAACGGCGCGAGGGCTGGAACCCGTCCGCCTATCCGTTCAACCTGCCGGTCGTGCGCGGTCTCGACACCCTGGCCTTCCACCCGCGTGTGACCTTCCTGGTCGGCGAGAACGGCTCGGGCAAGTCGACCCTGATCGAGGCCCTGGCCGTGGCCTGGGGCTTCAACGCCGAGGGCGGCTCTGCGAACGTCAACTTCTCCACCCGCGCCTCGCACTCCCCGCTCAGCCAGCACATTCGCCGCGTCCGGGGACATCTGCGGCCGATCGACGGCTATTTCCTGCGCGCCGAAAGCTTCTTCAACGTCGCCAGCTACATCGAGGAAGTCGGCGTGTCGGGCTACGGCAAGGTTCCGCTGCACGAGCAGTCGCACGGCGAAGCCTTCTTCTCGCTCTTCGACAACCGCTTCCGCGGCGACGGCCTCTACATCCTCGACGAACCGGAAGCGGCCTTGTCGCCCACCCGGCAGTTGTCGTTCCTGGCGCGGCTGCATGAACTGGTGCTGGCGCGCTCGCAGTTCATCATCGCCACCCACTCGCCGATCCTGCTGGGCTATCCGGACGCCTGGATCTACCAGGCCTCCGAACGCGGGCTTGAGAGGGTGGAGTACGAGGACACCGAGCACTTCCAGGTGACCCGCAACTTCCTCAACCGCCGCCAGACCTTCCTGGACGTGCTGCTGTCGAGCGACGACGAGGCGTGATAGCCTTCGGGCCATGGGCAAGCCCGAACTCGACATCACGCCTGGGGGCGTCGATCCCGAACTGTTGGCGCAGGCGCAGCGGCTGGGAATTTCGGTCGCCGGCATGAGCGAGACGCAGCTTCGGCTGCACTTGCAGAAGGTGGACCCGGCCGGCGCCGAGGAACGGGCGCGGCGGTGGGCGGAAGAGAACGCCGAAGCGATCGCCGATCACAATGGGCGGGTCGCCAGACGAGGCCTAATCTCGGACCATTTCCGGAAATGGTAGCTTGAGGCAATTCGACGCCTATCGGAATCCCGTCCCCGCCGCGCGCGGCGTCGCGCCGTTTCTCGTCATCCTGTCGTCCCATCATCTGCACGGACTGACTGAAGTCGTCGTAGCCCCGGCGGTGAACGATGCGCAAAGCACGATCACCGAACTCGAAATCCCCATCGTTATCGAGGATCAGGCCCTGACCCTGGTGGTGAGCGAACTGTTCAGCACCAGCGCACACTCACTCCGCCAGCGCGTCGCCTCCCTCGCCGCTCACGAAGACGCCATCCGGCGCGCCCTCGACCGGCTATTCACCGGGTTCTGAGCCTCAGTCCTGACTGCGTCAGGCCGGAAGCCCAGATCTTCTGTCTTGGCGCATTTTCTCACGACGAACCGGTATCCACTTCGTCGGAAAATGCTCTAGCGCTTGACCACCGTGCGGCCGATCGGGGCCAGGGCGATCCAGGCCAGTTGCAGGTCCTTGATGGCGAACGGGATGCCGATGATGCTGATGGCCTCGGCCACGGCGATCAGCAGGTGGCTCAGCGCGATGTACCAGCCGCCCAGCACGAACCAGATCACGTTCAGCACGAAACCCAGCGGGCCAGTGCCCAGGTCGCCGCGTCCCGTGACGAGGTCGCGGCTGACGACCTCCTTGCCGAACGGCCAGAAGGCGAAGCCGGCGATGCGCCAGGCCGCGCCCGCATAGGGCAGGCCGACGATGGTGATGGCCAGCAACAGGCCGCCCAGCAGCCACAGCAGGCCCGACAGCCAGCCGCCGAGGAAGAACCAGAGCAGGTTGAGGATGAAGCGGATCATCGCGGTCCTTTCGTCTCCGTCCGAGATTTGGGACGTCGCCGCGCCGTTGTCGAGCTTGCGGACGCGACCTTACGGCGAATTCACCGCAGCAGTTGCCAGCGTTTGGCCCAACGCCCCTTGCCGAAGCGCGACAGGGCCAGGAGGTAGAGGCCGGCATAGACGACGACGCCCAGGCCGATCAGGGCCCAGCTCCAGGGGCCGGGCGCATGCCAGGTCGGAGCGGTCGTCAGCCAGTCGTGCGGCGGGGCGGTCAGCTCCAGCCACAGGCCGCCCACCCAGGCGACCGAGAACAGGGCCACGACGGGGTAGCGCAGCACGGGGCTCTTCTGGACGAGCAGCAGGAACTGGACGAACAGCGCCGCGCCGGCGGCCGCGAGGCCAGCCAGCCAGGGCTGCCAGGCGCCGGGCGTGAAGCGCGCCGCGCCGAGGCCTGCGAAGACCGGAGCCCACAGCAGCGGGCCGAAGAACAGCAGGATCAGGGCGAAACCGACCAGCACCCCGACGCCGCCGCCGATCACCTTGCCCGCCGCCTCGCCAGCCGCGTGGGCGCCGTGGTGACGGTCGTGACCGTGGGGGTCGCCAGAGGGGTTGTAGCCCTGCGCCATCAGGCCCGGCGGCTGACCGCGAAGTCGGCGAGGCTTTCGAGACTCTCGCGCCAGTCGTTCTGCGGGAACACCGCCAGGGCCGCCTTGGCCTTGTCGGCGTGCTCGGCGGCCAGGTCGAGGGTGGCGTCCAGGGCGCCGGTGCCGATGATCAGCTCGCGGGCGCGGCGGAAGTCGGCCTCGGTCTGCTCGCGGCGACCGATGGCGCGCTCCCAGAACTCGGCCTCGCGCGGGCCGGAGCGGGCGATGGCCAGCAGCAGCGGCAGGGTGGCCTTGCCTTCGCGGAAGTCATCGCCGGCGTTCTTGCCCAGGGTCTCGGTGGCGCCGCCGTAGTCGAGGGCGTCGTCGGCCAGCTGGAAGGCCAGGCCCAGGCTCATGCCGTAGTCGCGCAGGGCCTTGGACTTTTCGGCGTCGACGCCAGCCGACACCGCGCCGGCCTCGGCGGCGGCGGCGAACAGCTCGGCGGTCTTGGCCGCGATGATCTCGAGATAGAGCGCCTGCGACAGGTTGAGGTCGTGGCTGCGCATCAGCTGCATCACCTCGCCCTCGGCGATGACGCGGCTGGCCTGGGCCAGGATCTGCAGGGCGCGCATCGAGTCGGTCTCGACCATCAGCTCGAAGGCGCGGGCGAACAGGAAGTCGCCGACCAGCACGCTTTGGGCCGCGCCCCAGATCAGGTGGGCGACGACCTTGCCGCGGCGCAGCTGGCTGCCGTCGACCACGTCGTCATGCAGCAGGGTGGCGGTGTGGATGAACTCGACGGCCGCGGCCAGCTTCAGGCAGTGATCGTTTTCCGAACCGGCCAGGCGCGCGGCGGCCACGGTCAGCAGCGGGCGCAGGCGCTTGCCGCCGGCGGCGATCAGGTGCTCGGCCAGGGCCGGGATCACCGGCACGTCGCTCTGCATGCGATCGGTGATCAGGCTGTCGACGCCCGCCATGTCGGCGGAGGCCAGGCGCACGAGACGATCCACCGATCCCGGTTGTCGGGCGAGGGTCGCTGCAGCTGCGTCCAAGACCATGTACTCCTCAGGCGACGCCACGCGCGGCGCCAGGACCGTTGCGAGCGACAATGGTGGCGGGATAGGTCAGGGTCAAGGCGAGCACAAGGCCCGAAACGTTGTCAGACCCCTCCTCCGTTCCCTCCGTCACCGAAGATCGCGTGCTGGACGGACGCGTCAAGCTTCGCCAATCGGCGGCGGGATACCGGGCCGGGCTCGACGCGGCCCTGCTGGCGGCCGCCTGCGACGCGGACGACGGCGATCGCGTGATCGAGGCCGGCTGCGGGGTCGGCGGGGCCCTGCTGGCCGCCGCGACCCGTCGATCCGGCGCGCGATTCGTCGGACTGGAGCGCGATCCGGCCGCCGCCGCCCTGGCCCGGGAGAACGCGGGTCTCAACGGGCTGGCCGATCGGGTCGAGATATTCGAGGGCGACGTGGCCGCCGGTTTCCGGGCGCTGGGGCTGCCGGTGTTCGACGCGATGATCAGCAATCCGCCGTTCTTCGACGACCCCAAGGCCCTGCGCGCCCCCTCCCCCGAAAAGTCCGGCGCCTGGATGGCCGACGCGGGTCTTTCGGCCTGGACCGCCTTCGCCCTGAAGGCCGTGCGCGAGGGCGGAACCATCACCCTGATCCACCGCGCCGACCGCCTGGCCGACATGCTGGCCCTGCTGGCCCCCAAGGCCGGCTCGTTCCGCATCCGCCCGGTGCAGCCGTTTTCGGATACGCCGGCTAAGCGGGTGCTGGTGCGAGCGGTGAAGACCGGCAAGGCGCCGCTGGTGCTTCTGCCGGCGCTGGTCATGCACGACCGGGAGGGGGGCAAGCATTCGGCGGCGGCGGAAGCGATCCTGCGAGGGGAAGCGGCGCTGGGGTGGTGAGGAAATCCTTCTCCCCTTGCGGGAGAAGGTGGCGGCGAAGCCGTCGGATGAGGGGTTTCTCAGATGGGAGACGCTCCGCCCGGTCTTGCCGCCGCACGCGGTTTTGAGTTCTGAGAGACCCCTCACCCGACCTCCTTCGGAGGCCACCCTCTCCCGCAAGGGGAGAGGGAACGGAGGTCGATAACTTTTCCGCGCATCCTAACGATCCGCTAACGCAACGCGTGCAGAACTGCGCCTTGGATGCAAAACGCGTCCTTGGCCAGAATGGCCGCGCCGGGAAACGGGTCGATGCCGCTGAACAGCATCAACACCAATGTGGGGGCGATGATCGCCCTGCAGTCGCTGAACGCCATCAATGGCGAACTGGCGACCACGCTGCGCCGCATCGCGACCGGCCTGAAGATCTCGAGTCCCAAGGACAATCCCGCCGTCTGGGCGACCGCCAAGATGCAGTCGGCCGAGGCCAAGTCGCTGGACGCCGTGCGCGCCTCGCTGCAACGCGGCCAATCGACGACGGACGTGGCCCTGGCGGCCGGCGACACGATCACCGACCTGCTCGACCAGATGAAGCAGAAGATGCTGGCGGCTTCCGACTCCAGCCTGACCACCGCCAGCCGCAAAGCGCTGAGCGACGACTACGTCTCGCTGCGCAAGCAGATCGACCGGGCGGTCGAGAACGCCAGCTTCAACGGCGTGAACCTGATCTCGTCGGGTTCGAACGGCTCGATCAAGGCCCTGGCCAACGCCAAGGCCGACTCGACCATCGACGTCGACCACGTGGACCTGTCGACCTCGGGCGCCACGATGTCGGGCATGCCCGCCGACCTGCTGACCCGGCCGACAAACGTCGAGATTAAGGCGATGGACGGCGTGATGCAGAAGGTCACCGCCGCCCTGTCGACCCTGGGCACCCAGGCCAATGCGCTCGACACCCACCTGACCTTCATCGATAAGCTGCAGGACACGCTGGAGGCCTCGGTCGGCCGGCTGGTCGACGCCGACATGGCCCAGGAGGCGACGCGTCTCCAGGCGCTCCAGATCAAACAGCAGTTGGCCATCAAGTCGCTGTCGATCGCCAACGCCGCGCCGAGCTATCTGCTGAAGCTGTTCGGGGGCTGAGGCCCGCGAGCCCCCCACTCCGTAAAATCCCCGCGAAAGCGGGGACCCAGGTGTTTTGTCGTCGAGCGCCTCGCGTTTCAGAAAAAGCCTGGGTCCCCGCTTTCGCGGGGATTTTACGGAAGGAGGATTGGCCGCAAAGTCCGCTCCCAATCCCCCTTCCCCCGCGTGAGTCGCCATGGCCCAGCACCTCGCCCTCCTGTCCCTGCTCGTGCGCGACTATGACGAGGCCCTGGGCTTCTATGTCGGCAAGATGGGGTTCGACCTCGTGGAGGACAGCGAACTGGGCGCGGGCAAGCGCTGGGTCGTCGTCTCGCCCGGCCCCGGCGGGTCGCGGTTCCTGCTGGCCAAGGCGGCCGACGAGCGCCAGGCGGCGATGGTCGGGGCCCAGGGCGGCGGCCGGGTCTGGCTTTTCCTGCACACCGACGACTTCGACGGCGACCACGCGCGGCTCTCCGCGGCCGGGGTGACCTTCCTCGAGGAGCCCCGGCACGAGGCCTATGGCAGCGTGGCGGTGTTCGAGGACCTCTACGGCAACCGCTGGGACCTGTTGCAGCCGCGCGGCAAGGCCTGAAGGCCGTGCGCGCCCTGCTGGTCCTGATCGCGGCGGTTCTCAGCCTGGCGGGCGCCGGCGTCGCCACGGCGGCCGAAAAGCCGATCCGCGTGCTCTATCTCGACCAGTCGGTCGGCTGGCGGCATCGGCCGGTGACGCGGCCGGCGGACGGCGGCCTGGCTCCTTCCGAGACGGCGATGATCGCCATCGGCAAGAAGAGCGGCGCCTTCACGGCGCAGGTCACCCAGGACGCCCGCGAGATCACGCCGCAGCGGCTGGAGACCGTGGACGTACTGGTGTTCTACACCACCGGCGCCCTGCCCATTTCCGCGGAGGCCTGGGCGGTCGTGCAGACGCGGCTGGCGGCCGGCAAGCTGGGGTTCGTTGGCCTGCACAGCGCCGCCGACACCGGCTGGGACTATGCCGGTCCCGGCCTGGACTACACCACCATGCTGAACGGCCAGTTCGGCGGCCATCCGTGGACCGAGGAGCAGAAGGTTCGCGTCAAGGCGCTCGACAACCATCCGCTGGCCGCGCCCTGGGGCCGGAGCGTCGATCTGGTCGAGGAGATCTATCAGTACAAGCGCTTCGATCCGGCCGCCGTGCGGGTGATCCAGAGCCTGGACTTTTCGGGCGCGCCGCTGAAGCGGCCTTACGCCGTGCCGGTAAGCTGGGTGCGGAGCGTGGGGAACGGCCGACTGTTCTTCACCAACCTCGGCCACAACGAAACGACCTGGGCCAACCCGCGCTTCGCCGAGCAGATCGTGCGGGCCGTGCGGTGGACGGCATGGCGGGCACGGGGCGATGCGACGCCCAATCCGCGCGAGCAGGCGCGCGACCAGATGCGGGCGCTGTTGACCTATGCCGGCGAGGCCGATGTCGAGGCGCGGGTCGCGCGGGTGAAGGACGACGCGTGGCTGTCGGCGGTCGCGGGCCGGATCGCGGCGTTGCGGGAGGTTTATCCGGGCAAGCCGGAGGCCGATCGGACGCGGTTTGACGCGGCGTATGCGGCGGTGCTGGCGGAGGTCATGGCGCGATGATCCCTCTCCCGCAAGGGGAGAAGGATTTAGAGGTCGGCCAAGGTCCTAGCGTGCTCGGCCACGTCGGCGGGCCATTGCGCCAAGCCCGCCTCGAACCCTTCCTTGTCCCCCGCATAGAGCGCGCGCATGGCCGCCTCGAAGCCTGGCGCGTCGCCGGCGGCGGCGCTGGCGAAGCGGTAGGCGGCGTCGCGGGCGCGGCGCAGACGGTCGGGGGCCTCGGCCTCGCGGCGAGCAGCCTCGACCAGCTTGCGCAGGGCGACCGAAGCGCCGCCGGGCTGGGCGGCCAGCCAGTCCCAGTGGCGCGGCAACAGCGTCACTTCACGCGCGACGACGCCGAGCTTGGGCCGGCCACGGCCACGCGGCGTTTCCGGTTCGGCTTCGACCGGCGCCAGGCGGGCGGTCAGATCCTCGGGGCCGCCGCGCAGGTCGAAATCCACCTGCCGGCCGTCGGGATCGAAGATCAGCAGCGGGGCGTCGGGGCGCCTTGCGAACACCGCCTGGGCGGCCAGGGCGACGGTCAGCTGGTCGCCGGCGGCGAGGCGGCGGCCGGTCTCGAACAGGGCGTAGGTCATCGGACGAGGTCTACCGCGTTCAGGGCTTCGCACCAGTGCCTACGGCGATCGGCCAGGCGCAGCGCCCTGCCCTTCGGCTCCAGCCCCTCGGCGTCGATCGTTTCCAGCACCTCGAAGGCGAAAGCCGTTTCGCCATGGGCGTTCCAGGCGCCCTGCAGGCGGGCGTTGGGGTGCGAGCCCAGGCGCAAGGAGAACCAGACGCCGTTCTGGCGGGTCGCCACGTTCTCGGTTTCGCCGACGAAGGCCTGGCCGGTGCGTGCGCAGCGCACGGCGTAGACGCCGGGCCGGGGCTTTTCTTCCTTGTAGGCGCGCAGCAGCGCCTTGCGCGAGTTCATCGCCGTCTCCTTGAGCTGACGGCTTTTTACCCGGGCAAATTACGGAGTCAATATCACCCGGGTGTTTTTCTCGCCATCAGGCCCCAGTAGAGCGCGCCGGCCAGGCCCGCCCCGACGAACCAGGCGTACTGGTAGAGGGTCGTCCAGGGCGCGCCGATCCCGGCGAAGACGTGCGGGGCGGCCGCGTGCAGGAAGCCCGGCAGGTTGGGGGCCACCCCGACGGCGAAGGCGACCAGGGCCGCCGGGTTCCAGCCATTGCGGTAGGTGTAGGGTCCCGTGCGGTCGTACAGGCCGGGCGCGTCCAGCACCGTGCGACGCAGCAGCCAGTAGTCGACGATCAGTATGCCGGCGATCGGCCCCAGCAGCGCGCCGTAGCCGGTGAGCCAGACGAAGATGTAGCCCGCCGTGCTCTCCAGGAGCTTCCAGGGCATGATCAGCACGCCGATGACGGCGGTGATGTAGCCGCCGATGCGATAGGTGATCCGCTTGGGCCAGAGGGCGGCGAAGTCGTAGGCCGGGCCGACCAGGTTGGCGGCGATGTTGCACGAGACGGTGTCGAGGCTGATCACCACCAGGCCGACCAGCACCGCGATCCCGCCGATGTCGCCCGACAGGGCCACCGGGTCCCAGATCGCCTTGCCGAAGATCAGCACCGTGGCCGAGGTGACGACGACGCTCATCGCCGCCAGCAGGGCCATGGGACCGGGAAGGCCCAGGGCTTGACCCACGATCTGGTCCTTCTGGGTGCGGGCGAAGCGGGTGAAGTCGGGGATGTTGAGGGCGAGCGTGGCCCAATAGCCGGTCATGGCGGTGACCGCCGGACCGAAGTCGGCCCAGAAGCGGCCCGCCTTGGCCCCGCCGGCGTCATAGGCCGAGGGCTCGTGCAGGATGGGTCCCAGGCCGCCCGCTTTCGAGAGCGCCCACCACACCAGGGCGACGCAGACGATCACCTTGACCGGCGCGGTCCAGGTCTCGAGCTTGCGGACGGTCTCCAGCCCCTTGGTGACGAAGGCCAGCTGGATCAGCCAGAAGGCCAGGAAGGCCAGCAGCTGGCCCACCCCGATGCCCAGCAGCGGGATCATCGGGCCGTCGAGCTTCGCCCCAACCATGACGCCGAGCAGGGTCAGGAGCGCGCCGCCGCCGATCCAGGTCTGGATGCCGTACCAACCGCAGGCGACGATGGCGCGGGCCAGCGCCGGCAAACGGGCGCCGCGCCAGCCGAACGAGGCCCGGGCCAGCACGGCGTAGGGCACGCCGTGCTTGGCGCCGGCGTGGCCGATCAGCAGCATGGGAACCAGGACGATCAGGTTGCCCAGCAGCACCGCCCAGACAGCCTGGACCGCCGACATCCCCTGCTCCACCAGGCCGGCGGCCAGCATGTAGGCGGGCACGGCGATGACCATGCCCAGCCACAGGGCCGCGAAGTGGCGGGCGCGCCAAGTTCGCTGGGCGGCCGTGGTCGGCGCCAGGTCGTCGTTCCAGAGATTGCTCGTCTCGTCCGCCATGCGCTCCCCCAAGCCCCCGCCCTGAAGAACGAGCGTCGAAAGGAGAGAGCATGGCGCGACGAGACCACCGCCGTCACCTGGGAAATCGGTGATCGGCGGCGCGATTCAGAGCGCTGCGTAGGCCCAGGTCGCCAGGCCGGCGCCGAACACCAGCACCATGGCGATGATGCCGACCCTGTCCCACTGGATGCAGGGCCCGGCGTGCCGGAGTTCGGGCGACTCCGGCTTGTTGACGTCACAGGTCTTGAAGAACACGGGACGCACGGAAACACGCATGGCGTGGGCCATGTTGAACCTCCCTAACGATTGCCACGCCTCTGACGGGCGCGTACGGGAAGGTTAACACAGGTTCGCCTTAGAGGCGAAAACATCGCTCAGTAGGCGAAACGCAGGCTCAGACCCACCCGGCGCGGCTGGGGCGAGAACGACTGCGGCAGGCGGCCGGTGGTGATGAACAGCGGGGCGTCGGAGTCGAGCAGGTTCTCCACGAACAGCCCCACCGACCCCCGCCCCTGCTCGATCGCCACACGCCCGTCCAGCAGGGTGACGCCGCCCAGGTCGCGGCCCGAACCGGGGCTGACGGACTCGAAGGTCGAGCGCGACTGGCCGACATAGGCGGCCGAGCCGTTGAGGATCAGGGCCGCTCCGCCCGGCAGCTCGCGGCGGGTCTCGCCCCAGACGGTGAAGGCCTCGCGCGGCACGGCCGGCAGGTGGTCGCCCTCGTGGCCGAGCCCCGCCATGGCCCCGGAGGTCTGGTCCTGGGTCAGCACGGCCTCGGTGGCGGCGAGGTTGAAGCCGAGCTTCGAGACGCCCCGGCTCCAGACCATGTCGAACTCGGCGCCGTCGATGCGGGCGCGGCCCAGGTTGGTGACGAAGGCGAAGGCGCCGTTGGCGCTGGTCGCCGAATACTGCATGTCGCGCCAGTCGATGCTGTAGAGCGCGAGGTTCGCCGACAGCCGCCCGCCGGCCCAGCGCGACTTGAGGCCGAGCTCCCGGTTCCACAGCATGTCGGACCCGTAGGCCTGAAGCTCGGCCGGCAGGCCGGGCGCGGTGTTGACGCCGCCGGGGCGGAAACCCTGCGAGATCTGGGCGTAGCCCATCAGTCGGGGCGTGAAGCGGCGCGAGGCCACGGCCTTCATGCTCCAGCCGTCCTCCTCGACCCGGTTGCGGAAGTTGCCGCCGGAAGTGTCGGAGATGACGTTGACCACCAGCACCCGGCCGACGGTCTTCTTGTCGTAGGCGAAGCGGCGGGCGCCGAGGGTGACGTCGGTCCGGTCGTCCACCGCCAGGGTCGCCTCGCCATAGGCGGCGACCTGGTCGAGGCGGGTGTCGACGATGCGGCGGCCGGTATAGCCGGCGGCGTCGACCGGCAGGCCGGTGACGGGATCGGCGACCCGCACCTGGCTGTCGATGCTGTCGCGGCGGGTCTCGGAGAACAGGCCGACGGTCCATTGCAGCGCCCCCTCGTAGTCGGAGGTCAGGCGCGCCTCGCGCACGTCGGCGACGAGGTCGATGGGCTGGTACAGCAGGCCCGGCGTGCGACTGTCGACGTAGGAGGCGTAGGCGCCCATCTGGCCCGCGTCGCAGGCGAGGCTGGAGCCGAGCGCCAGCCAGCGGGCGCAGCCGGCGGCGCTGCCGCGCTCGGACTGCAAGGTGCCGGTGTAGTCGATCTGGCGGATGTTGCGCCATTCGTAGCGGGCCAGCGACGCCGAGAAGCGCACGCCTGGCAGGCGGCTCTCGAACGACAGGGCGCCGAACCACACCTGGCTGTCGAAGGGGGTGCGGACGAAGTTGCGCGAGACGTGCGAGGGCTCGCCCGGCGCGCCGGCCCCGGTGTCGCTCAGCTTGGAGTCCTGGGCGGCCAGCAGCAGGTCGATCCGCATCTCGTCGCGAGGCCGCCAGGCGGCGGCCAGGCGCGCGCCGATGGTGCGGCCGGCGTTGACGCCGGTCAGGCCCAAGCGCGCGTTGTCGGCGAAGGCGGCCTCGTCTCGGCGGTAGGCCGTCAGGCGCACGGCGGCGCGGTCGTCGGCGAAGGTCTTGTTGGCCACGGCGGTCGCCGCCCCGCCGGCCCGGCCGCCGACGACGCCGCCTTCCAGTTCGAGGCCCGCCTGGTCGCGCGACAGGTCAGCGCGGTTGAAGGCCACCTTCACCGCCCCGCCCATGGCGCTGGAGCCGTAGAGCGTGCCCTGCGGCCCGCGCAGCACTTCCAGCCGGTCGACATCGACCAGCAGCAGGTCGGGGAACGAGCCGCCGGGATCGGCGGTGGTGCCGCTGGGACCGGAGACCGGCACGTCGTTGTAATAGAGGGCCGTGGTCGCCTCGCCCGAGCCGTAGACACCGCGCAGGGTCATGCGCATGCGGCCCACGCCCGTGCTGGTCAGGGTCAGGCCTGGCAGGCGCTGGGCGACGCGCTCGAAGGTCACCGCGCCGGTGGCGTTCAGGGCCTCGCCGCCGATCACCCGCATAGACAGCGGCGTGCTCTGCTCGGGCATGGAGCGGCGCAGGGCGGTGACCATCACCGCATCGACCTCGGCGGTGGCGACGGGCGCGGCGGCGGACGGCGCGGCGGCGATGGCGCGCGGCGGCGCGGCCCGCTCGATCAGCAGCCGGCCGCCATGCCGGCGGGCGACCAGGCCCGAACCGGCCAGCAGCCGCCGCAAAGCTTCGTCAGGCTCCAGCTGGCCCCGCACCCGGGGCGACGACAGGCCCACCACCAGGGCCGGGTTGAACAGGATCTCGGTGTCGGTCTGGGCGGAGAAGGACGTCAGGGCCCGCGCCATCGGCGTGCCCGCCGGAATGTCGACCCGGCGCGGCGCGGCCGCGACGGCGGCGGCCGGCGTCGCCATGGCGGCGAGCGCGAGCCACCCCGCCAGGGCGGATCGACAATGGCGTGTGTGCAAGACCCCCGGGGCTCCAGTACTCGGCAGCGCCCCTTCCTTCACCGCTGCGTTTCCCAAGGCCAGTCCCCTCGTCGCCGTTGGCCGGCGATCCCGTCCCCTCGCCCCCGCCTGGGCCCCCGCCTGGCGGACATTCCGGAGACTCTGCCTGTTAATCTGGCAGGCCGGGCGCCCCGACGGCAAGTGCGAGAACGTGGGTTGACCCGCTCGTCACGCTGCTGACGAATGATCGCAACAAAAAAGACTCGTTGTGTCGGGGACGACGTATGGCGCTGGCGAATCTGGCCGCTGGAGCGCGAGGGAGCGAGGGTCTGGCCCAAGCTTCCCTGCCCTATCAGCAGGCCCTGAGAGCTTTCTTCCGCCGCAGGGTGGAAGGCGGCGAGGTCGACGACCTCGTCCAGGAGGTTCTTCTCCGACTGCATAACCGCCGTGACGGCGGCGAAGTGTCGAACCTCGGCAGCTTCATCTTCCAGACCGCCACCAACGTCCTGCTCGACCGCCGCCGCCGCGACACCGTGCGCAAGCGCCAGGCCCACTGCGAGCTGGAGGAGATCCACCACCCGCTCGACGAGCTGTCGCCCGATCGGATCCTGCAAGCCAAGCAGGCGGCCGCCGTCGCCGCCGCGGCCCTTGGTGATCTTCCTTTAAGGACACGCGCTGCATTCATGCTCGTGCGTTTTGAAGGCATGAGTTACAAGGCGGCGGCCGCTCAACTGGGACTCTCAGTCAGCGCGGTCGAAAAACACGTCGCCAAGGCTCTCAAACACCTGACGAGCCGTCTGCAGGAACACGATGCGCCACACCGCCCCAAACCTGGCTTCTTCCGGTGAACCGGACGCCGCGGAATGGGTCGCGCGCCTGCACAACCGGCCGAACGACCTGGGCTTGCGGCGTGACTTCGATTCCTGGCTGAAGGCCGATCCGACCCACAAGGACGCCTTCGACTCCGCCGCCGACGCCTGGTCGCGCATCGGCGCGCTGTCGGACGAACCCGAGATTCTGGCCGCCCGCGCCTCGCTGAGGGCCGAGCTGGCGGCCGATGTCCGTCGCCGCCGCGCCCGCCCGCAGATGCGCTGGGCCGCGGCGATCGCCGGCATGGTCATGGCCGGCGGCTTCGGCACGGCCCTGTGGCTGGCCACGGCCCCTTCCGATCATTCCGCCCCCGCGCTCGCCCCGGCCCAGACGGCCCAGGTCGTCTACCGCACCAATGTGGGCGAGCAGAAGAGCATCACCCTGGCCGACGGCTCGGTCGCCACCCTGTCGACCGACACCGTGCTGCGCGTCACCGAATGGGGTCAGCGCCGCGGCCTGACGCTCGATCGCGGCGAGGCCTTCTTCCAGGTCGCCAAGAACCCGCAGCGCCCGTTCGTGGTGACGGCGCAGGGCCGCACGGTCACGGCGCTGGGCACCGCGTTCAACGTGCGCATCGATCCGGGCGTCTGGTCGGTCAGCCTGCTGGAAGGCAAGATCCGCGTCGCCGACCCGGTGGCCCACAACAGCGTCGATCTGCTGCCCGGCTCGCGCCTGGAGCAGCGCTCGGGCGCGACCTGGGCGGTGGCCGCGGCCGACGTCTCGGCCCTGACCAGCTGGCGCCAGGGCAGCCTGACCTTCGACAACCAACCGCTGTCGGAGATCGTCGGCGAGCTGAACCGCTATTCGGACCGCAAGATCCGCATCGCCTCGCCGCGCGTCGCCGCCACCCCGATGAGCGGCCGCTTCAAGACCGGCGACGTCGGCGGCTTCGTCGACGCCCTGTCGGCCTACGGCGCGGCCAAGGTGAAGACCGGCGAAGGCGGCGAGATCGTCCTGGTTTCGCCGTAGCGGCGATCCACGTCCCTTCGGATCGAGCTCTTCAGCCGCGGATCAGCCCAACGAGGGCGAGACGGGCCAGCAGCCTCTCGGCCGCCGGCCCGCGCCCTTGTCACTCGCCGAAGCGGAAGCGCAGACCCAGGCCGTAGTAGCGGCCCTCGTAGCGGACATCGACCGGATAGGTCCGGTCGGGCGAGTAGTTGTTGTAGTTCTCGAACGGCTTGGCCAGCAGGTTGCTGACGTCGAGGCTGACGGTCAGTTGCTTGGAAACGTCGTAGCTCAGGGACGCGTCGAGACGGGAGGTCGCCCGTACTCCCACGCCGACGTACTGCGGGCCGTCGGCCTCCGGACGATAGTAGTTGCTGACCCAGGGCGAGCGGCGATTGTAGGAGATCCGCCCAGTCAGGCCGTTGCGCTCGTAGAACAGAGCGGCGTTGTAGGTCCATTTGGAAAGGCCTGTGATCCGGATGTACGGCGTATCGGCGCCGAGCGTCAGGGGAGACTGGTTCTTGCCGTCGATATAGGTGACGTTCCCCTGGACGCCGAAGCCCTTGAAGGCCTCGGGCAGGAAGTCGAGGAAGGTCTGGGCGTTGACCTCGAACCCCTTGATCTTGCCCGCGCCGGCATTTTCCGGGCGGCTGATCTGGATCAGACCATAGACCGGGTCCTGGACCCGCTGGGTGTAGTTGCTCGTGAACCCGAAGAGGTCGCGATAGAAGCCGGCGACGGTGATGCTGCCCGTGCTGGAGAAATAGTACTCGGCGCTGATGTCGTAGTTCTTGGACGTGAGCGGCACGAGGTCGGGATTTCCGCCCGAGCCGTAGGCGTTGGGTTGCACCGGCGCGTTGGGATCGACCGGTTCGTTGGGGTCGCGAACGACCTGCGTGACGTTGAGAGCCGGGTTGAGCGCGCCGAAATCGACGCGGGTGCGGGTCTCGGTATAGCCCAGGCGCAACTGCACCTTGTCGAGCGGCCGGATCCGCAGGCTGATGTTCGGCAGCACGTCCGTGTAGTTCTGCTCGATCGTCCTGGGGATCAGGCTCGTGGCGCCGTTGACCGAGACGCGCGAGACGCCGGAGTATTCGCCGACCGTCTGAACCACCCGGACGCCGGCCACCCCGTCAAACGCGATCGAACCCAGGTCGAAGGCGTACTTGGCTTGGACGTACCCGGCGTAGCTCTGTTCGGTGGCGCTGAAGGCGCCGCCCTGGTCGAGGGGCACGTCGGGGCTGCTGAAGGCCGTCAGGGTGTCCTTGTAGCCCTGGTCGTTGGGATAGAGCGCGATCAGTTGCTGCAGGGCCTCGATCGAGCGTTGCCGCAGGGCGGCGGCGTTCGCCGCGATCCCCTCGCGGGTCGGCATCAGATACTGGGTGAAGCCCTGTGAGGAGCCGCGGAACGGATCCTCGATCATCTCGAGCTGCCCCACCGGCAGACTGGACAGCGCGATCTTCAGCGGCAGCACCCAGGCGTAGCGCGAGCCCTGGATCAGCGAGGCGTCGCGATCGGTGTAGCGCAGCCCGAACTTGATCTCGGGCAGGAACGACAGGCGGGTGTCGAACACCGCGTCGCCGCGCCATTGGACCCCGCTGCCCTTGGCGATGTAGTGGCGCTCGTAATAGCCGCGCCAGTAGTAGTTGGCCGGGTTGGCGGCGTCGAAGCCGGTGAGGTCGAACGCCGCGCCGTCCTTCTCGTTGAACTTGACGATCACGGTCGGCGCGGTGGTGAAGGCGCTGTCCAGGCTCCAGTTGCGGGCCTCGTACTCGCTGTCCTCGTAGGCGAGGTCGGTCGACAGGGTCAGGCGATCACCGCGCCAGACGGCGCCGACCGCGCCCTGGTAGGTGTTGGTGTGATCGGCGCCGGTCGAGCGATAGGCCTGGGGCGCGACGCCGCCGGTCTTGGTGAAGCCGGCGGCCTGGTCGGTGGTCCCCGGAACCAGCGTGACGTTCGTCAGGGTCGGGTCCTGCAGGACGGTGGAGTCCCAGTCGCGAAGATTGACGTCCAGGTTGTCGGTCGCCTGCCGGCCGCGATAGCCCTGGTAGATCCCATCGAAATAGATCTCGAGCTTATCGTTCGGCTTCCACTGCAGGGCGACGTTCGCCGAAGGCCGGTAGCGCTTGCCGCCGTCGTTATAGAGACCCACCGAGTGGGGGTAGTAGAAGCTGTTGCCGGCGCTGGCCGGCGAGACGCTTGAAGCGGGACTGACCTGGCGGATCCACTGATTGTTGTACCGCACGCCGTTGCGGTACTGCGACTGGGCGTAGGTGGCGTTGGCCAGGACGCCGATCTCGCCGATCGAGGTGCCCCAGCGGTCCGAGAACAGGATGTTGCCGTTCGGGTCGAACTTCTCGGTCTGGTCGTTGTAGGTGAGGCGCACGCCGCCGCCGATGAACCGGCCCTTGAAATCGAGCGGTCGACGCGTGCGGACATTGATCAGGCCGGCCAGGCCCGGCTCGACGATGTCGGCGGTGCCGGACTTGTAGATCTCGATCCCCGCCAGGGCCTGGGCGGGAAAGTCCTGCAGCTGCACGCGACGCAGTTCGGCGGTGAAGATCTCGCGGCCGTTATAGGTGGTGGCGACGTCGGGCAGACCCCGGATCAGGACGCGATTGGCCTCGTCGCTGAACCGTTCGACCTGCACGCCGGAGATGCGCGCCAGGGTCTCGGCGGCCGTGTTGTCGGGAAGCTTGCCGATGTCTTCGGCGACGACCGCGTCGAGGATCGCGTCCGAGGTGCGCTTGATGGTCTGCGCCGAACGCATGCTCTGGCGAAGGCCGGTCACGACGACCTCGGTCACGGCCGAGGTCTCCGTCGTATCGGTGGCAGTGTCGGTAGCTGCGGCCGTCGTTTGCGCGAACGCGGGCATGCCCAGAAGCGCCATCGGCGCGACCGACAGCATGAAGGCAATACGCTTCATCAATCCCTCCCATGTCGAGCGCGAGGTATTTTCCTCGTCGCTTCATTTGTCCGACTAAATGTGCAGAGCAATCATTTCCGGTCAATCCCATTGATATGATCAATGCGAAAATTGAAATGTGGATTTCACATTTCAGCAGATTTCGAAATCGCGTTCAGGGATGCGGACGCGCATAACCCCATACAAGGAAGGGAAGCTTGGCTTTTTCGGATGGGCGCTCGTTTCAGATGTCGATGCAGAGCCTCGGTTCGACAAAGGCGAGCAGCAGCAAGCTATACTCTGACAAAATGGAATTTGCATCGGGCTTCGCTTGACCTTGCGGCACGCGCCGCGACGGAGGAGGAGGTCCACGGCTCCCGGGCGGCGACGACCGGAGATGGAGCGCCCCCGCCCACTTTCTCCCCTCCCCGGTTGAGGAACAGCCTCCCCCCTGCGTCATGGAAGTAGACAGCGGCGCCGTTCGCGTCGCGTTCAGGGAGGCTTTTCGTGACTTCGATCTTCAAGACCGCCGCCGCAGGCTTGGTTTGCGCGCTGATGGCCTCGAGCGCCATGGCCGCGCCGCTGAGCGCCGCCCAGAAGACCCAGCTGAAGGCGAACGTCGACGCCTATACGCCGCAGATGAACGAGGCGGCCCTGAAGATCTGGGATTACGCCGAGCTCGGCTACCTGGAGACCAAGAGCACGGTGGTGCTGCAGGACCAGCTGAAGGCCGCCGGCTTCGAGGTGAAGGCGGGCGTCGCCGACGAGCCGACCGCCTTCGTCGCCAGCTTCAAGCAGGGCAAGGGTCCGGTGATCGCGGTGCTGGCCGAGTTCGACGCCCTGCCGGGCCTGTCGCAGGCCGCCGTGCCGACCAAGACGCCGCGTGAAGGCACCGACAACGGCCATGGTTGCGGCCACAACCTGTTCGGCGCGGCCTCGGTGGCCGGCGCGGTCGCCCTCAAGCAGTGGATGATCCAGAACAAGGTGCAGGGCGAGATCCGCGTCTACGGCACGCCGGCCGAGGAAGGCGGTTCGGGCAAGGTCTACATGGTGCGCGAGGGGCTGTTCGACGACGTCGACGTGACCCTGCACTGGCACCCGGGCAACGAAAACTCGGCCCGCCAGGGCACCTCGATGGCCAATATCAGCGGCAAGTTCCGCTTCCGCGGCAAGTCCTCGCACGCCTCGGGCGCGCCGTGGGCCGGCCGCTCGGCGCTGGACGGCGTCGAGGTGCTGGACACCGCCGCCAACTTCATGCGCGAGCACATCCCCGACGGCACGCGGATCCACTACGTGATCACCAACGGCGGCAAGGCCCCCAACGTGGTGCCGGACTTCGCAGAGGTCTACTACTACGTCCGCAACAGCGACCCGAAGGTCGTGGTCAGCGTGATGGACCGCGTCAAGAAGGCGGCCGAGGGCGCGGCCATAGCCACCGAGACGACGGTGGAGTTCGAGCAGACCGGCGGCGTCTACAACCTTCTGCCCAACGACGTGCTGGGCAAGGTGATGAACGACAGCCTGGTCAGCGTCGGCGGGATCACCTGGACGGCCGAAGAGACCGCGTTCGCCAAGACCCTCGCCAAGAGCCTGACCAACGGCGGCGGCGACCTGGCCTCGGTCGGCAAGATCGAGCCCTACGCCCCGGCCGACATGAAGGGCGGCGTGGGCGGCTCGACCGACGTCTCGGACATCTCGTGGGTGACCCCGACGGTGGGCCTGTCGACGGCGACCTTCGTCCCCGGTTCGGCCGGCCATAGCTGGCAGAACGTGGCGGCGGCCGGCAACTCGATCGGCCTCAAGGGCGCGGCCGTCGCGGCCAAGACCCTGTCGATCACTGGCGCCGAGCTGTTCATGAACCCCAAGCTGATCGCCGACGCCAAGGCCGAGCTGAACAGCCGCCGCGGCGACGGCTTCCAGTACAAGGCCATGGTCGGCGACCGCAAGCCGCCGCTGGACTACCGCAAGGCCGGCGGGGCGGAATAAGCGCTTCGACCGCGTGAAGACGATGGGGCGGCAGGCTTGCTTGCCGCCCCTTTCTTTTGCTCGTCATCCCGGCCGGAGCGAAGCGGAGAGCCGGGACCCAGGGGCCGCCGCAGTGCATTCGCCAACGCCGGGGCGGCGAACCCAGACGCCGCGCCCAGTCCCCCTGGGTCCCGGATAAGCCCTTCGGGCTTTCCGGGATGACGAAAGCTTGGTGGCTCGAACCTAAGCCTGGACGCCCCGCGCCCGCAGCTTGGCCTTCAGTTCGCGGATCGGCCGGGCCAGCAGGAAGCCGAACGACACCGCCCCCTCCTTGGTGTGGACGGCGTGGTGGATGCGGTGGGCCTGGATCAGGCGCTTCCAATAGGCCGACTTGCCCAGCGGGACCTTGAAGCGCTGGTGCACCATGCCGTCGTGGAAGATGAAATAGACCGCGCCATAGGCGGTGATCCCCAGGCCGACGGGCAGCAGCCATGGCAGGCCGCCGTTGGTCCCGAACCAGATGGCGACGATGGCGGGCGCGGCGAAGACCACCGCGAACAGGTCGTTCAGCTCGAAGGCGCCATGGCGGGGCTCGTGGTGCGAGCGGTGCCAGACCCACAGGAAGCCGTGCATGACGTACTTGTGGGTGAACCAGGCGAAGCCTTCCATGAAGGCGAAGGCGGCCAGGAACAGGGCGACCTGAAGTCCGAAGGTGACCATCGCTTTCCTACTCTGGAGACCGCCGCCTGATCGGATCAGGCTTCTGCAGGCTCGTCCTTGTCCTGGCTCAACTAGCGCTGCGGATCGCGCGACAGCGCTTGGGCGACGCCGAGACCCGTCACGCCGACGGCGGCCAGCACGATCCAGGCCTTATACACCGACGCGATCCCGCCGTCGCGCCAGAGCACGGCCTGATAGGCGTCGATCACCCAGGCGTGGGGGGTGAGCCAGCCCAGGCTCTGCAGCCAGGCGGGCATGAGAAAGCGCGGGGCCATGCTGCCGCCGATCGCGGCCAGCACCAGGATCACGAAGGTCGACAGCATCTGAGCCTGGTCGCGGGTGCGGCACAGCGAGACGAGGCCGAGCGCCAGGCCGGCCGAGCAGACGCCGGCCGCCAGGGTGGTGGGCAGCCACAGAGCGAAGTGTTGGAGCGCCTCGACGCCGTAGACGGCTTGGGCGACGACGAAGATCATCACCGCCTGCACAATGGCCTGAGCGGTCAGGAACAGGAACTTGCCAGTGACCACAGGCCCCATGCCGGCGACGCCCGCCAGCAGGCGGTCGGCGACGCCGGCGCGGCGCTCCTCCATCAGCGACAGCGCTCCCTGCATGGCCGAGAACAGGGCGAACAGGATCATCACCGCCCCGGCGTAATAGGCGATCACCGCCCCGCCCTTGCGGGCGCCGGCCACCTGCTCGCGGTCGAAGAGATCGTCCTTCACGGCCTGAGGCTGGGCCCGCAACTGCTCGGTGGCGGCCTCGACGCGGACCGACTGCTCCGGCGTTAGATCGCCCAGGGCCGGCCTGACCGAGTCGATCGAACGGCGCAGGGCAGCATCAGGCGCGGCGGCGGCCAGGGCCTGCTGGGTGCGGGCCTGAGCCAGAGGCGCAGCAACGGCTCGCGACGGATCGGCGACGATCAGGAACGGCTTGCCCGGCGCGGCGGGGTCGGTGCGGATGACGAGGCCGACATCGACCTGTCCGGACTTGACCCTGGCCCGTACGGCGGCGGGATCGGGCGCGGTCTCGGCGCGGACGTCGGGGCTCTTGAGCAGGGCGGCGGCGACCCGGCGCGAGGCGTCGGTCTTGGCCAGATCGGTCACGGCCAGCTTGGGCTGGAGATTGTCGCCCGAGGTTCCGGCGAACACCGACGAAAAGATCAGGAACACCAGCGGCGGCAGCAGGAAGGTCATGACCAGGGCCGCGCGGTCGCGCCACAGCTCCAGGGCCATGACCCGCATCATGGCCAGCGCCATCAAGGCCCGGGTCTTCATGCGGCCTTCCGGTCGGCGACGAGGGTGAAGAGGTTGGCCAGCGACGGCTCACGCACGCGGATCTCGCGCGGGGCCAAACCGAGCTTGCGCAGGCGGGCGTCGAGGCGCCCGGCCGCCGCATAGCCGCCGGCGTCGAGGCGGGTCCAGACGCCCGGACGACGGGTCGGCTCCAGCCCCTCGGCGGCCAGGCGGATCTCGCCGGCGGTGTCGAGGCCTTCGGACAGGTGGACCAGGATCTCCATCTGGTCGCCATAGGCCTCGGCGACCAGCGCGCGCGGCTCGCCTTCCAGCACCATGCTCCCGTCGCGCAGGAAGCCGACGCGGTCGGCCAGGGCCCCGGCCTGGTCGAGGTCGTGGGTGACGATCAGCACGGCGACGCCCAGGTCGCGCAGGTCGCGGATCACCGCGTCCACCGCCTCGCGGGCGTCGATATCGACCCCGACCGTCGGCTCGTCGAGGATCAGCAGGGTCGGCTGGTGGACGATGGCGGCGGCGATGTTGGCGCGGCGCTGGAAGCCGCCCGACAGGGTGCGGACCGGGGCGTCGGCGCGCTCCAGCGTGCGGGTCAACTCCATGGCCCGGCGCACGGCGGCGGGGATGGCGGCGCGCGGCACGCCGGCCAGGACGGCGAAGGTCTCGATGTTCTCGCGCACCGAAAGGTTGGCGTAGAGGGCGATCTCCTGCGGCACGAGGCCCAGGCCCGCGCGCGCGGCGGGGGTGCGAGCCGGATCGGCGCCGTTGAGGCGCACGCTCCCGGCGTCGGGCTTCAGACGACCGCAGATGGCGCGCACCAGGGTGGTCTTGCCCGCGCCGTTGTGACCCAGCAGGGCGTAGATCTCGCCCGGATGCAGGGTCAGGTCGACGCCCTTGAGCACCCGGCGCTGACCGTACGACCGAACAACGCCTTCAGCAACCAGAATGGGGCCTGGGTTCACGCCGCCGCCTTGCGCGCGGCGAACAGCCGGCCGGCGTAGGGACCCAGCAGCCCGCCGCCGCCGGCCGACGCCAGCGCGGCTTCGGCGGCCGACAGATGCTCTTCCATGGCCGCGCGGGCGCCGGCCAGGCCCAGGCGCGAGACGGCCGTGGTCATGGCGGCGTCCTTGCCGACGTCCTTGCCGGCCGCCTCGACCGAGCCCTCGGCGTCGATGATGTCGTCGCGGATCTGGAAGGCCAGGCCGACCCGGCGGGCGAATTCGCCGACCTGTTCGACGGCCGCCGCGTCGGCCCCGCCGATCAGGGCCCCAACCTGGGCGGCGGCGATGATCAGCACGCCGGTCTTCTCGTGGTTCAGACGGTCGATGGCGGCCATGTCGCGCAGCTGGTCGCGGTCGAGCAGATCGCGGGCCTGCCCGGCCACCAGGCCCATGAAGCCGACGGCCTCGGCGGCGCGGGCCACGATCTCGGCCCGCAGCTCGCCAGGCAGCGCCTTGTCGGCGGCGATGACGGCGTAGGCTTGGTTCAGCAAACCGACGCCCGCCAGGATGGCCGTGGCCTCGTCGAAGGCGCGGTGGATGGTCGGCAGGCCGCGACGCAGGCCGGCGTCGTCCATGGCCGGCAGGTCGTCGAGCACCAGCGAAGCGGCGTGGATCATCTCGAAGGCGCAGGCCGCGTCCAGCGCCGCGCCTTCATTGGCGCCGAAGGCCTCGGCGGCCAGCAGCACCAGCATCGGACGGAAACGCTTGCCCGGGGCCAGCAGCGAATAGCGCACCGCCTCGACCAGGCGGTCAGGCGCGGTGCCCGGCGCGGGCGCCAGCTCGGCCAGGCGACGATCGACGCGAGCGCGCAGGGCCTCGACGCGCGTCGGGAGTCCCTGTTGAATTTGTTGCAACGTGCCCTGGTCGTCCATCTCGCGAGTCGCGCCGTACGTAGCCACCCCGTCGCGGGCGATTCATTTGAAGGCGCCCCGGCGCTGCGTCAACCCAAGCGGGTCGCGGTATGCGGGTCTTGACCCGACGCCCGAGGGGCGCGTCCATGGCGGCATGTCCAAGCCCCTCCCCGCTCCCGCCGCCCACGCCCGCGAGATCCTGGCCCGCCTGGGTGTCGATGGACTGTCCGCCGACGGCGGCAGCCCGGTACGCTCGCCGATCGACGGCCAGGTCCTGGCCCATGTCGCCTTCGACGACGCCAAGGCCATCGAGGCCAAGGTAGCCGGCGCGGCGCGGGCCTTCCGGACCTGGCGCTGCGTTCCGGCCCCGCGCCGGGGCGAACTGGTGCGGCTGTTCGGCGAGGAATTGCGGGCCGCCAAGGCCGACCTCGCCGCCCTGGTGACGCTGGAGGCCGGCAAGATCGCCTCCGAAGGCGCCGGCGAGGTGCAGGAGATGATCGACATCTGCGACTTCGCCGTCGGCCTTTCGCGACAGCTGCACGGCCTGACCATCGCCTCGGAGCGCCCCGGCCACGCCATGCGCGAGACCTGGCACCCGCTGGGTCCTGTCGCGGTGATCAGCGCCTTCAACTTCCCGGTCGCGGTGTGGGCCTGGAATGCCTGCCTGGCCCTGGTTTGCGGCGATCCGGTGGTCTGGAAGCCGTCGGAGAAGACGCCGCTGACGGCGCTGGCGACCCAGGCCCTGCTGGAACGGGCGTTGGCCCGCTTCGGCGACGAGGCGCCGGCGGGCCTGTCGAGCGTGGTGCTGGGCGGCCGCGACGCCGGCGAGCGCCTGGCTCGCGATCCGCGCATTCCGCTGGTCAGCGCCACCGGTTCGACCCGGATGGGCAAGGCCGTCGCCCCGCTGGTGGCCGAGCGCTTCGGCCGCTCCATCCTGGAGCTGGGCGGCAACAACGCCATGATCGTCACGCCCAGCGCCGACCTCTCCCTCGCTTTGCGCGCCATCGTGTTCTCGGCCGCCGGCACGGCCGGCCAGCGCTGCACGTCCCTGCGCCGACTGATCGTGCACGAGAGCCTGGTCGACAAGGTCAGCGACGCCGTCGCCGCCGCCTTCGAGCGCCTGCCGGCCGGCGATCCGCGCCAGGACGGGGTGCTGCTCGGTCCGTTGATCGACAAGGGGGCCTACGAGGCCTTCGTCCACGCCCTCGACCAGGCCCGGGCCGACGGCGCCGCTGTGGTCGGCGGCGAGCGGCTGCGCGAAACCGAGGCGCCCGACGCCTTCTACGTCCGCCCGGCCGTGGCCCGCCTGCCCGCCCCCACCGCCGGCATGGCCCGCGAGACCTTCGCGCCCCTGCTCTACATCGTGCCCTATGCCGAGTTCGACGAGGCGGTGGCGATCCAGAACGACGTCCCCCAAGGCCTGTCGTCCTGCGTGATGACCAACGACGTGCGCGAGGCCGAGGGCTTCCTCAGCCCCTGGGGCAGCGACTGCGGCATCGCCAACGTCAATATCGGCCCGTCGGGCGCGGAGATCGGCGGGGCGTTCGGCGGCGAGAAGGAGACCGGCGGCGGACGCGAGAGCGGCTCCGACAGCTGGAAGCAGTACATGCGCCGCCAGACCGCCACGGTGAACTATTCCGGCGCCCTGCCCCTGGCTCAGGGGGTGCGGTTCGACCTGTAGGGCGAGGCAGTTTTTATCCGCCCACCATCCTCAAATCCGTCCTTCCCCGCGCAGGCGGGGATCCAAGCTGACTTTCAGGAGAGACAAGGCCGTGGGCGATCCGCGACCTCGGCTTGGATCCCCGCCTTCGCGGGGATGCTCGGTGAAGGGTGGCCGAGCGTCCTGAATGGCAAATCCAGTTCCAAGTCAGCTTGGCCATATCAACTCTTGGAGAAGGTGAGAAAATTCACACTCCCAGGTTGTTGCGCGAACTAGCGTGCGCCCGCTCATTCCGAGCCGGAGGCAACGTCATGTCGGCCTATCCCATCGCCATCTACGGCAACGGCCTGTTCCAGGACGGCTATCCCACCCCGCCCGTGTCCTATGCCGAGCAAGCGGCGCAGCTGAACCAGGGCATCACCACCGTGATCCTGTGGTCGATCCACATCCATGCGGGCGGCGACCTCTATCTGAACGACACGCTGTTCGTGCAGAACGGCAAGATCCAATACGCCACCGACGGCAAGAGCGGGGTCAATCCGGACTTCCCCGAGCTGATCAAGGCGCTGATGACCGGCGGCAGCGTGCGCGACCTGATCGTCTCGGTCGGGGCCTGGGGCACCACCAGCGACTTCACCGCCTGGCTGGGCTCGCGCGACGCGGTGAAGACCAACCTGGCGGCGCTGAAGTCAGCCTTCGGGGTCAGCGGCGTCGACTTCGATTACGAGTCCCAGACCGGCTACACCAACGACGAGCAGACCATGATCGTCACCCTGACGCTCGACGTCGGGTCGCTGGGCCTCTACGCCACCTACTGCCCCTACACCGCGACCGACTTCTGGACCGGCGCGCTGAGCTCGGTCTACGCCCAGAACGGCCAGTCCCAGATCGTCAAGTGGATGAACCTGCAATGCTATGCGGGCGGCGCCAGCAACACGCCGAGCGACTGGATCGCGGCCGTGCAGGCAACGCCGAACACCGGGGTGACCAACCCCGGCGCCTTCATCGTGCCTGGCTATGCCGTGGAAGGCGCCGACGGCGGCGATCCCAGCTATATCGAGCAGGCCTTCGCCCAGTCGGCGGGAACCGGCGTCACCGGCGGCTTCCTGTGGAACAGCGGCGGCATCTGGTCGACCGAAGCCTCGAATGGAGGCGAACCGACCCCGGCCGACTACGCCCAGGCGATCACTGCCGGCCTCGGCGCGACGACGACCGCGCGCGAGCCGGTGGACGCCTGACGCCCAGGCCCTGAAGACCCTCGCCTCTCGGGTTCGCCCGGGAGGCGAGGTTTGTGGGTCGCGCCGCCGGACGCATCACCCTAGGGTAACCTCGCCCCCAACGGAGACGAGGTAACGCGTGGAGACTGTCGAGATCGTTCTGGCCCTGCTGGCCGCCGTCGTCCTGAGCGGCGCCGCCGCCCGGTTCCTGCCGCTGGCCGTTCCCGCGCCCCTGGTGCAGATCGGCCTGGGCGCGCTGATCGCCCTGGTCACCAAGACGCCGGTCTCGCTCGATCCGCATCTCTTCTTCCTGCTTTTCCTGCCGCCGCTGCTGTTCCTCGACGGCTGGCGGATCCCCAAGGACGAGTTCTTCAAGGACTTGCCGGTGATCCTGGAGCTGGCCCTGGGCCTGGTCGTGCTGACCGTGGTCGGGGCCGGGTTCCTGATCCACTGGATGATCCCGGCCATGCCCCTGGCCGTGGCCTTCGCCCTGGCCGCGGTGATCTCGCCGACAGACCCGATCGCGGTGTCGGCCATCGCCCAGCGGGTGCCGATCCCCAAGCGGCTGATGCACATCCTGGAGGGGGAGTCGCTGCTCAACGACGCCTCGGGCCTGGTCTGCCTGCGCTTCGCCATCGCCGCGGCCCTGACCGGCAGCTTCGTGCTGCACGAGGCGGTGCTGAACTTCGCCTGGGTGGCCCTGGCCGGCGTCGTCGTCGGCGTGGCCACCACCCTGGTCGTGACCACCCTGAACGCCTGGCTGACCCGCTCAGGCGCCGAGGACGCCGGCCCGCAGACCCTGATCAGCCTGCTGATCCCGTTCGCCGCCTATCTGCTGGCCGAACGGGTGCACGCCTCGGGCATCCTGGCCGCCGTCGCCGCAGGCGTGGCGATGAGCTTCTCGGAGGTCGCCCGCCAGACCGTGGCCGCCACCCGCGTCCGCCGCAACATGGTGTGGGACACCCTGCAGTTCACCGCCAACGGCGTGATCTTCGTGCTGCTGGGCGAGCAACTGCCGTCGATCCTGGCCGGGGCGGTCGAGACCGTGCAGACCACGGGACACCACGAGCCCTGGTGGCTGGGAGTCTATGTGGTCGCCATCACCTTGAGCCTGGGCGCGCTGCGCTTCGCCTGGGTGTGGGGCTCGCTGAAGCTGACCCTGCTGCGCGCCAAGCGCCGCGGCGACGAGCGGTCCAGCCCGGACTGGAAGATCATCGCCGCCACCGCCTGCGCCGGGGCGCGCGGGGCCATCACCCTGGCCGGCGTGCTGACCCTGCCGCTGGTCACCGCCTCGGGCGAGGCCTTCCCCGCTCGGGACCTGGCCATCTTCCTGGCGGCCGGCGTCATCGTGCTGTCGCTGCTGATCTCGGCGACCGCCCTGCCCCTGCTGATGAAGAACCTGCAGCTGCCGCCCGACACCGCCAGCCACGAGCAGGCCGAGCGCGCCCGCGAGGCCCTGGCCATCGCCGCCGTCCAGGCCGTGGAACAGATGCAGGCCGCCTCGCCGCATGCCGCTGACGCCGACTTCCAGACGGCCTCGGCCCGGGTGGTCGACATCTATCGCGACCGCCTGGACGGCCTGGCCCAGACCGGAGAGGCCGCGCTCGCCGCTCGTCGCGGACGCGGCTTCGAGAAGGAGGTGCGGCTGGTGGCCTTGCAGGCCGAGCGCAAGGCGCTGCACGGGCTGATCCGGCAACGGGCGGTCGCCGGCGAGGCGCAGACCAGGCTGATGCGCGAGATCGACCTGGCCGAGGCGAGGTTAAAGGTGTGACCAGGGTGGAGGGGATGTCGCCGCCCGAGGCCACCCTCCTCCCGTAAAATCCCCGCGAAAGCGGGGACCCAGGTGTTTTATCGTCGAGCGCCTGGGGCTTCAGAAAAAGCCTGGGTCCCCGCTTTCGCGGGGATTTTACGGATGGAGAGGAGCGTTCTGCGGGAGGTTCGCATCGTCAGAGCGGAATGTTGTCGTGCTTCTTGGCGGGGTTGGTCAGCACCTTGCCCTTGAGCGAATGCAGGGCCCGGACGATGCGCTTGCGGGTGCCGTGAGGCATGATGACGTCGTCGACATAGCCGCGTGAGGCGGCCACGAACGGGTTGGCGAAGCGGTCCTTGTATTCGGCTTCGCGGGCGGCCAGGGCCTCGGGGTCCTTGGCCTCCTGGCGGAAGATGATCTCCACCGCCCCCTTGGCCCCCATCACCGCGATCTCGGCGGTGGGCCAGGCGTAGTTGACGTCGCCGCGCAGGTGCTTGGAGCTCATCACGTCATAGGCCCCGCCATAGGCCTTGCGGGTGATCAGGGTGACTTTCGGCACGGTGGCCTCGGCATAGGCGAACAAGAGCTTGGCGCCGTGCTTGATCAGGCCGCCGTACTCCTGCTTGGTGCCCGGCATGAAG
>PJTT01000330.1_pt1 | contig 49240 bp, 53 predicted proteins | sample 1512261 | NCBI WGS metagenome assembly PJTT01 (sample SAMN08177685, study PRJNA422409) | Soil metagenome, whole genome shotgun sequencing project. | isolation source: Soil (2) enriched on wood chips | place: USA: Madison | collected 2015-01-15 | reverse complement strand
TATCGCTAATAGGTATTATGTCGATAAAAGGCTGTTGCTCGATGGCAATTCCGTGCTCGGCTGCAAGCTGCACGTATGCTGCATCAATAGCCCTTGTACTCAATATTTTAATAGGAGCTACCCGCATTTCTGATTTTTGTTACGATTGCGGCAGCACCTTGTTTCAATAGCACATCGGCGGTTTCTGTCCCTAAATTATCTGCATCTATAAGTGGTGCTGTTTGCTCCAGTTCCATTTTGTCTTTACCATCGGGCGATAGAATGTTTCCTTTGAAAATTACCCTATCATCAATAATGGTTGCTAAAGCACCAATAGGCGTAGAGCAGCCGCCCATCAAGGCTTTCAGGAAGTCGCGTTCTATTTTGGTACATAGCGCAGTAAGCACATGATTGAGCTTGCCGCACTTCTCCAACAGCGCATTATCTTCAGTACGGCATACCACCATTACAGCACCTTGTGCGGGTGCGGGCAGCATCCAGTCAAGCACCATGGCTTCATCAGGACGTAAATGCATCCGTTCCAATCCCGCAGCTGCAAAAATAGCGCCGTACCAATTGCTGTCTTTCAGTTTTTGTAAACGCGTCTGTACATTGCCACGCAGGTTGTCGGTGTGATGATGCGGATAGCGGTGCAACCATTGCGCCTTGCGCCTTACAGAACCGGTGCCTATAATTTGCTGCTCGCTAAGGTCGGTGTGGATGGCAGCATTTTTCAATACCAAAATATCATCAGTATTGCCACGCTCGAGAACGGCTGCCTGTGCGATACCTTGTGCTAATTGCGTAGGCACGTCTTTCATAGAGTGCACAGCAATATCTATTTTATTGCTGAGCAAATAGGCATCGAGGGTTTTGGTAAAAACGCCTTGCACGCCCATGGCATATAGCGGTGTAACAAGGTCGAGGTCGCCCTCGCTCTTTACCGAAACCAATGTACATGCATGTCCGGATTGCTCCAGCAAATCCTTTACCCTATTGGCTTGCCAGAGGGCGAGCTTGCTATCGCGGGTGCCTATACGTATGGGTGAAACTGTAGTCATAATAGAGGGGCGAAGATACTAAGGATAAAAATGATTAGGTATAAAATAGGCTATATGGTTGGGCATAACTGTTGGCGGGAGTCGCGCGCAAGGGATTGAAACGCAAAGCCCGCAGCCGCCTTAGCGGCGAGGACTTGTAGTAAAAAGCCCGGTGTTGCTTGTGTTGCTTTTCGCAACAAGCAACATGCGCCCAAGAGAATCACGCATCAGTCTCGGAAATATAGCTGTTAATCGCTTCGATGTAATTGCAGCCGGGCCTGCGCTCTTCGCTGCGCATCTTTACTGCCATATTGTTGAGCGTGCGTTGTACCGCCATTTTATCGGCACACTCGCGTGCTTCAAATAGCTGTATGTTTAGTTCAGAAAGTTTTTCTTTCACAGCCTTTAATACCGGCACGTTCTGGCGCATCATGTACCACTCGGCAAACTCGTGGATATGGCAAGTAATCAGGGCTTTGGCCTTTGGTATCTCGGCCTGGCGACGACGTAACGTTTCGTCGTTGATACGTGACAGGTCATCTACATTAGCCAGTATGATGCCCGGGTGTTGCTGCACCATCGGGTCGATATTGTTGGGGATAGACAGGTCGATCAAAATCTTGTGGTCGCCCGCTTGCAGGTGTGTATTGCTGATAACCGGCTGCGGTGCATTGGTGGCAACAATGATAACATCGGCAGTGCGCACACATTGCTCTAACTGACTATAAGGCAACATGCTGATACCCAATGCCAGCGCGAGTTGCGCGGCTTTTGTATCGGTGCGGTTGATGATGGTAATATTATCTGCACCTACTTTATCTACCAGATTTTTGCAGGTATTCTGACCTATTTTGCCGGAGCCAATTATCAGTATTTTTTGATTGCTGAGGTCGGTTATTTTACCTTTAAGAAATGTAACTGCCGCAAAGGCAACAGATACAGTGCCGCTGCTCAATGCAGTTTCGGTGCGGATAGCACGTGATGATTGCAAGGTGGTATTAAATAGCCGGTCCATAAACTGGCCGATGCGCCCATGCTCTCTGGAAAAACTTACCGCATTTTTCATCTGCCCGATGATTTCATAATCGCCGAGAATCTGAGAATCTAAACCTGCTGATACATTGAAAATATGGGTAAGCGCTTCGTTGCCATTCTTGCGATAACACTGTGTGTCGAAGCTGGCCTCGTCGCCCTCGGTAAAGCTGCAAAGCAATGCAGACAACTGTTGCGCGTCTTTGGCAAAGCCGTAGATTTCTGTACGATTGCAGGTGGAAAGAACAAATAGCTCGGAAATACCAAATGCAGGAGCGGTAATAAGCATGCGCTCGTACTGCTCGTTGCTGACCGCATAACGACCTCGTAAAGTCGCATCTGACTTGCGGTAGTTAATGCCTATTACCCAAAAATCTGTTAGTAAATTCCGTTGTTCCAAATGCATTGCTCTTGCGCCGGTGGTGGCTGCAAAAATACAATCGAAAAGGTATTGCACGACCGCTGCATTGTCATGATAGTGTCATTTAAAGAGTTGGATTGAAGTCGTTTTCTGCATGTAACTTTGCCTCGATTTTGTAGTGAAATTTTACCAAGAATACATACCATGAAGCCTGTAACGAAAGCTGCTATATTGATGAATCTGGGCTCGCCGGATTCGCCCTCGGTGCCTGATGTGCGCAAATACCTCAACGAATTTTTGATGGATAGCCGCGTGCTTGATTTTCCTGCTATATTTCGGTTTCCGTTGGTGCGCGGTATTATCACACCCTTTCGCGCGCCAAAATCTGCGAAGGCTTATCAAACAGTTTGGCGCGAGGATGGCTCTCCATTGGTTGTGCTTACACAACAATTAGGTGTTGCAGTGCAAGCCAAGGTGGACTATCCGGTGCGTGTAGCGATGCGTTACGGTAATCCATCGCCCAAGAAAATAATGGACGAACTAAAAGCTGAATTTCCGGAGTTGAAAGAGGTGGTGGCTTTTCCGTTGTATCCGCATTATACCATGTCGAGTTATGAGACAGCGGTGGCTTATGCCAATAAAATTCATCAACGCAATAAGTATTCGTTCTCGTTAAAATTTATCAGTCCGTTTTACAATCATCCTGAATATATTGCTTCTTTATCGGCAAGTATCAAGCCTTATCTGGAGCAGGGTTACGACAAAATTTTGTTTAGCTACCACGGCTTGCCCGAAAGGCATATGCGTAAGGATGATGCGACAATAGCTGCTACCAAAGCTGCGGGCGGTAATAGGGACTTTGCAATACCTGATATCAATTATCAAAAGCAATGCCATGAAACTACCAGACTGGTTGCAGCGCAGTTGAATATCCCTGAGGAGAAATTAGCTACTTCGTTTCAATCAAGGTTGAAATCGGCAGGCAATGAATGGATAAAACCCTATACAGTCTTGCGTCTTGAAGAAATAGCCAAAGAGGGCGTAAAGAAATTGCTGGTTGTGTGCCCTGCATTTATCAACGACTGCCTGGAAACGCTGGAAGAAATAGCGGTAGAGGGGAAAGAGATATTTGAACATGCGGGTGGCGAGCATCTGGAATATATACCTTGTATAAACGCGCAACCGCAATGGGTGGACACTGTGGTAAAATGGCTCGACAACGCTTAATTATTGCTTATGTTTTTTTACCTGAAAGCGCTGCATATTATTTTTATAGTAACCTGGTTTGCCGGTATGTTTTATATCGTGCGCCTGTTTATCTATAATACAGAAGCCAATAGCCGGCCGGAAGAAGAGCGACGAATATTGCAACCGCAATTTGCCCTGATGAGTAAAAGGCTATGGCTGGGTATAACTGTGCCCTCGGCTATACTCACTTTGATATTTGGTCCATGGGTATTGTGGGAGGGGCATTATCTCGATAGCTTTAAACATCATACCTGGCTGCATGTTAAGCTCGGTTTTGTAGTGCTGCTCTATCTTTATTTTTTGACGTTGCATAAAATGTATCGACAACAACAGCAAGGGGTATTTCGCTACACATCGCAGCAGTTAAGGGTTTGGAACGAAGTGGCGACGATATTTCTGGTAGCAATCGTGATGCTGGCTACTGTGAAACAAACGATGAGCTGGGCATGGGGATTGGGCGGATTAATAGGCTTTATCATCTTGCTGATGTCGGCTATTAAGATATATAAGGCAGTAAGAAAAAAATAGAATTGTGGATTCGTTCCTTTGCCTTGATGCAAAGGAACACAAAAATCAAGGCTGCGCGTATTTAAGCTAAAAATGGTTTTCGTTCCGCTAAAATGCACAAACTCTCCGCCGCGGCGGATCAAACAGTGCGCATTTTTTAACGCTACACTACAACCATTTTCTTAACGCAAAATACGCTGAGGCCGTCCCAGCGAGCAATACATTGAAATCTTATAAATTTTTTAGACTGTAAGTTTGAAAGGCGCTTTTCATGATAGGAAACCCAATGTCAAAAAGGCTTTCGGGATATTTTTTTGCTAAAGAGTTACAAGCGGTAATGCAATTTTGTCTTGAGTGAAGGCTTCTATCTCTGCATCAAAAACCTCACTGAATTTTTCCAGAAAAATTTTCTGTACTTCGGCTTCATCTACTTCGTGTCCCAGTTCTTGTTTCATACTGGTAACGCCCTTGTCCACAATGCCACAAGGTACGATGTGGTTGAAGAAATCCATATCGGTATTGATGTTGAGCGCAAGGCCGTGGATGGTAATCCAGCGGCTGCTGCGCACGCCCATGGCACATATCTTGCGTGCACGTGTGGCATCATGCGTATCTATCCACACACCAATAGAGCCGGGCAGTCTTTCGCCCTTAATGCCGTACTCGCCAATGGTGCGAATAATAGCCTCTTCCAGCGAGCTCATGTATTTACCTAAGTCATTAAAGAATTGGTCGAGGTCGAGAATAGGGTAGGCCACCATTTGCCCGGGACCATGATAGGTAATATCTCCGCCACGATTGGTTTTGTAAAAGGTTACGCCTTTTTCTTTCATGCTGTCGTTGTTGAGCAGCAGATTTTCCAGCGCACCGCTCTTACCCAAGGTGTAAACATGCGGATGACGGCAAATGAAAAGATAGTGCGGTATTTTGTCTTGTGCAGCTATTTCTTCAGGTGTTTGATTAAAGCGTTCGGCTTTAACCGCAAGCCCTTCTTTCATATACTGCTCCTGCATATCCCATGCTGCACCATATTCTACTGTTCCTATATCCTGATAGCGGACTATATTCATCTCTGTAATTTTTGCGCAGCGAAGTTCGTATAAATCGATGAAAGATGGTATAGGCGAAGTTGAAGTGTGTATAAGCAGAAGCCTCTTTCTGAGTTTAACAGAAAGAGGCTTGCATAATTCAGTTTTCTATTTCACGATAGTGAAACGTTCTATCTGCTGCTTTCCTTCTGAAATCAGCGATAACAAGTAATTGCCTGCTGGCATAGCTTCCGTATTAATTTTCAATATCCCATCTGTATTTGAATAAGAAACGTAAAAACCTTTGCCTGAAAAATCAACAATTGAAAGTTGTTGAATATCGGAAGTATTATTAGTCTTTACATAGAGTGCAGATGTCGCCGGGTTAGGGTAAATTTTAGCAGTAGCTATCGCTTTATTACCGTTGCTTATCATAGCAATATTCGAGCTTTTTTACGCTCCATCAATATCGTGTTGTACGATTCGGTAATAGCTGATAACTGCATTGTACTCTTTATCAAGGAATGTATAGCTAAGCTGTTTGTCGCTATTTCCATCTATTGCCTGTGAAGTTGCAAAGGCTATATCCTGCCAGCTTTTAGCATCAGCGCTGCGTTGTATTGCGAAGCCTTTGTTGTTGATTTCTTTAAAGGTAGTCCAGTCCAGTTTATTGAATCCTTCGTTGGTGTGGGTGGCCTTTAATGCCGACCAGGACACTGGAAGTACAGTGCCATCTATTTCGTAAGCGCCTATAGTTGGTGCCGTAGTGCTGCGGCCTAAACCAAGTATATCAGTCGTTACGCCGGTTGTAGTAGTTGTAGTGCCCGCTTGTAGTAGATCATTAGTGGGGGTGAAATCGCCTGTTGAAATATCAGTGAAATCGGGCGAAACAGAGATTGAGGTAGCGTCGCCACTTGCTGTAGCCCAGGCAGAGATGTCAACGCAGTTGGTGCTGCCTACTCTACCTATTTTGCCCGTTGGGCCGCTGGGGCCAGATCCAGATCCCGGGTTGATGGTAAAGCTATTATTGCTGATACCTGAGCCCGAGGTAGATGCAATGTTGATGGCGTATCTATCTACAAAATTGGCATTGCGGCCAATATTTGCAATATTGTTGATAATAGCGAGGTTGGTAGAGCCGGTTATCTCAAAACCCGTAGTACCTGCAAAACCAGAGAAGCCTGTATCGTCAATGGAGACTGTGTTATTGATGAATTTATTATAGCTGCTGGACGACAACCAAATGCCTCTTACAATCGAACCGCAATTAAGACCGTAGACTATATTATTGCTAAATGTATTTTCTTGGCCGGTCGCTGCGGCTGCATTGATTAACACAATGCCATTTGCCCCAGATATAACCGAATTTGGATTGCTGCTGCCTGCAAATGGGTCATGGATTCTATTTGCAGTTACCAAAGTATTCACACTTGAATTTTGAAGTTGAATACCGTAGAATAGCGCACCGGTGCTTCTGTTGGGTCTGGATATATCATTGCCCTTAACCAGCGCACTATCATTGCCGTTTAAGTAAATGCCCGCTCTGAAAAAGTCTACCACTTTGTTGTCAGTAATTTTATTGTTGCTTATGGTGTGGGTAGTGCCATTCGCAACCAGTGCAATGCCATGATAGCCGCCGCTAACGATGTTGTTGGAGAATGTATTGTTATCGCATTGTGCGTTGCCTTCTGTCTCTAAGGTTTCGTTGCTGCTATTTACCAAAATGCCAACGTAATTATTTACAACAGATGCAGATGAAGCTGTCGAACTTACTTCGATATTGCAACGGTTAACGATGTTGTTGTCTGCGTTGTTGATTAAGTGAATGCCATACCCGTATTGGGCTGCGCCATCGCCCTGTGCTGTGATGTTTAAGTTGTTCAAGGTAATATAGCTCGCGCCATTTAGTTTGATTACAGCTCTGTTAGATGACACCGTAGCTGTGTATTCAACTGCTGCACCATTTCCTTCAAAGGTAATGCGGTTGGCTGCCGAGCTTCCGGTAATAGCAGGAATTAATACCTGTTCATTATAGGTTGCGCTAGCAATGTTAAACGTAACAGCTCCGTCTACGCCTTCGGTCGATAATGCAGTTACAGCATCGTTAAACGAATTGAAGTTAGTGCCGGTCGTTGGGCTGGAGTTGTTGATGGTATAAGTGCCGTGCATAGATTGTGCGTGGGCAACGGAAGCAAATAATATGCATCCGGCAATTGAAATTGGTTGAATAAATTTGAACATGTGCGTTATTTTTAGCGCCGCAAAACTATCGACGGTTACAAGCATTCACATTTAAAATCGGGAAAACGAATTGTACAATTGGAAATATTTAAAATGACAATACTTTTTAGAAAATGGCATGAGCTATAAGTTTTTGAAAATAAATTTTTACATTTTCCAACCATATTGCCTGTATCTTACTCTATACTATTAAACACCCTGCTTTGATAACAGAAGAACTACTTAACGAATGCAAAAAGATGCGGCGACCTGCGCAGCGAGCGGTGTATGAATATCTGTCGCCAAAGCTGTACAGCGTGTGCAAGCGATACCTAAAGCAGCGAGCTGAAATCGAAGATGTACTGGCAGAGACTTTCTACATAGTATTTACCAAATTAGGACAGTTGAATGAGGCTTACGCATTTGAAGCATGGTCGCGAAAAATAGCAGTCAATCAATGTTTGGCCTGTTTGAAAAAACATGCGCAAATGAATATGGCTATTGATGAGCTGCCTTATGAGCCGGTGCAAATAGACGTTGACAGGTTGGCAGAAAAGGACCTGCTGAATATGCTGACAGCATTGCCTGAAGGTTGTCGTACGGTTTTCAACCTTTTTGCCATTGAAGGATACAGCCATAAGGAAATTGGTAAAATGCTGGGCATATCAGAAGGTACATCGAAGTCGCAGTTGAATTTCTCAAGGGTGAAGTTAAAGGCGTTGGTCGATGAATTTTATTATTCAAAACAAAATAGTCATGGATAATCAGGAAGCACTATATAATAAAATAAAGCAGGCGGCAGAGCAGGACACCGAGGTGGATGACGGGCTCAGCGAAGATGTGTGGCTGAGAGTGACTGCAAGATTGGACGAAGAAAAAAGCAAGCGATTAATCCCTTTTCGCCGTATTAGCGTAGCGGCTGCGGTGCTTTTTGTTATTGCATTGGGGGGGTATTTATTTCAGCAGAATCAATATAAGACTACATCAAAGTTAGCAGATAAAGCACCTGAAATTATAGACTGTAACAGGTCGTTGGACTCATCTTTGAATAAGCCTGAAAAGCAGACGAAAAATAAAACCATAGCGAGCGCGGTCACAAAAAAGAAAGTATACGAAGCAAGAGTAGGCTCACGTAAACATGATTTACCAAAGATAAATGTGAGCGAAACCGAAAGAAAAAATAATGATGTGGCGGAAGTAACCTTGACAGATTATGGAACGAAGATTGATAAGCAAAGTTATAGAGGTTACACAACGACGATTACTGCTGAACAAATGACAAGAAGGCCGACGGTAGATGCAGCTCGTGCATTGGAAGGTTCGGCTCCTGGTGTGCAAGTAACAAATGGTGGTGGAGCTCCCTCTTCTCAATCGAACGTTCCTGTTCGAGTTATGCAAGAGGGAGTGAAAATTGATAAGCGTTCTTACATGGGTTCGCTTACAACAGTAACTGCGGAACAGATAGCAAAAAGACCAGTAACCGATATTTCAAAGTTTTTGGAAGGTGCCGCTTCTGGAGTACAAGTTACTCATGGTAGTCCGCCTCCAAGTTCTAATCCAGACATTATTATGCGCGGTGTGGGGTCTATCAATCAAAAGAGCACTCCGCTTATTATCAAAGATGGTGTTGTATTTAAGGGTAGTCTTTCAGATATTGCTCCAGCCGAAGTTACGTCAATGTCATTTTTAAAAGACGCAGAAGCAACAGCTCTATATGGATCGCGTGCGACTAACGGTGTTATTTTGATCACGACGAAGAAGCGAGGCTTTCTCGGTAAAATATGGACTAAATTATTCAAAAGAAATATTCCTGCACGAGCTGCATCATTGTTTGAAGAAATTGAATCAAGCGAAGACTACGAACCATACATCGAAAATGTTTTTACCAATACCCAAAAAGAGCCGCTATCCACATTTTCGGTTGATGTTGACAATGCATCTTATTCAAATATTCGCAGGTTCATCAACAATGAACAGAAAGTTCCGAAAGATGCTGTGCGCATTGAGGAAATGATTAACTATTTTAAATACAATTACCAACCGCCAACAGACAAGCATCCGGTAGCATTGCATACCGAATACAATACTGCTCCCTGGAATAAGCAGCATAAAATTTTGAAAATAGGCTTGCAGGGTGCAGAGATTCCTATGGATAAATTGCCTGCTTCTAATCTGGTTTTTCTGATAGACGTAAGCGGCTCTATGGACGAAGCAAATAAGCTGCCGCTATTGAAGTCTTCATTCAGAATGCTGGTAGCTAAATTGAAGAGCGACGATGTTGTGTCGATAGTAGTTTACGCAGGTGCAGCGGGCGTAGTATTGCAGCCAACAAAAGGTAATGAAAAGGAAAGAATAATAGCAGCGCTTGATGCGCTTGATGCTGGTGGTAGTACAGCAGGCGGTGAGGGTATTGAACTGGCTTATAAACTTGCACAAGATAACTTCAAGCCGGGTGGCAACAACCGCGTGATACTCGCTACAGACGGGGATTTCAATGTAGGTGCATCTTCCAACGAAGACATGCAGCAGTTAATAGAACAAAAGCGGAAGAGCAATATTTTTCTTACCTGCCTTGGCTATGGAATGGGTAATTATAAAGATAGCAAGTTGGAATTACTGGCTGATAAAGGCAATGGCAACTATGCCTATATTGATAACGCAAAGGAAGCGAATCGCTTTCTGGTGAAGGCTTTTGGCGGCACTATGTTCACGATTGCAAAAGACGTAAAGATTCAGGTTGACTTCAATCCCGACTATGTAGCATCGTATCGCTTGATCGGTTATGAGAATAGGAAGTTGAATGCTGAAGACTTTGCTAATGATGAAGTAGATGCAGGCGAAATAGGCAGCGGCCATACGGTTACTGCGCTGTACGAAATTATACCGGTAGGTGTGAGCAGCAAATTTTTGCCGTATGATAAACTTAACTCTGCGAAAAAGAATAAAGGAAATGATGAGTTGGCGGTTGTAAAATTCAGGTACAAACAGCCAACCGGCAATAAAAGCATAGAGCTGGTTGAAAAAATACCCCTTACAAATGCAGGTCGCTCCGAAGCATCTACAGATTTCAAATTCAGTACTGCGGTGGCTTGGTTCGGACTGAAATTAAGAGATTCAAAATTAGTCGCCGACCAGGAATGGCAACATATTATTGATTGGGGCAAAGAAGCAACAGGAAAAACGGAGGATGAAGAAAAAATAGAGTTTCTGGAACTGCTGAAAGAGATGGAAGAATAGATAGGAAGTGAACAAAAGAAAAAGCAAGGCTATATTAGCCTTGCTTTTTCGTAAACAATATTTTCAAGCTATTCTGCACCTTTGCAGCAACCATCCAAAGCCGCTATTCCCTCTGGTGTTGCTTTTACATCGTCGGCGTCAAAGCCATTAGCAGCAATGGTTTCCTTAATAGGCTGCTCTGATGTTTTAGTGGAATTATAAACTACTACAATTTGCTTTTCTTTATCCAACACATCTACACGTTTCACCCCTTTAATTTTATAAACAGCATTCTCGATACGCGCTGCACAACTTTCGCATTGGCGGCAATGGTCGCAGTTAATAGTGGTATTTATGGTAAGTGTTTTCATTTTGCCTTTGGCAAATGTTGTAGTACCTGCACAAAGCAGCACGAGCAGAATAGCGCATATTTTTTTCATAGCCCGAAGTTAGTACTTATTTGAAAGTTTTTAATTGCAAGCCCGCTGTTTCTCCAACCTTTAAGTTAAAATGTTCGTCTATATCACGAATTAAATCACATCTATGCAACAGAGAATTTACCCAATCTACCTTACTATTTTTATTCAGCTATTAATGATTATGCCTGCGGCAAATGCCAAGACTGTGCGTGCACTGTTTATCGGCAATAGCTATGTCGCTACCAATAACATTCCATCTATCGTGAGCGACCTTGCCGCGTCAACCGGCGACGAATTAGTATATGATGCTGTAGCGCCTGGTGGTACTACGTTTCAGACGCATAGCAGCAGTCCGGCTACGCTTGCATTAATAGCAGCAGGCAACTGGGATTATGTGATTCTGCAAGAGCAAAGCCAGCGTCCTGCATTTCCTGACGAGCAGGTGGAAATGGATGTGTATCCCTACGCACGCAAATTGGATAGCTTGGTGAAGCACTACAACCCCTGCGCCAAAACAATGTTCTACATGACCTGGGGAAGAAAGAATGGCGATGCAATGAACTGTGCGTTTTATCCGTCCATTTGTACTTACGAGGGTATGGATAGCTTGCTGCAACTGCGTTACAGCAATATGGCCGATAGCAATGATGCATTGTTGGCTCCTGTTGCTGCGGCATGGCACTCTTTGCGCAACACAAATCCTGAAATAGAACTCTATGTGGCTGACGAAAGTCATCCATCTTATGCAGGCTCTTATCTTGCGGCGGCTACTTTTTATACTATGCTATTTCAAAAGAATCCGGAACTGTGCAGCTACAACGGAACATTGTCTGCCGGTGTAGCGACTACAATCAGGCAAACGACCAAAGCTGTGGTGTATGATAGCATGGCGCACTGGTCGCGCTACTACCCAAGCCTGGCGGCAGGTTTCGACTTTTCTATTGAGGGCTCAACTGTATCATTTACCGACTTGTCGCAACACGCAGATTCTGTACGCTGGATATTCGGCGATGGTAATACATCTTCGGCTGCCGCTCCTGAGCATACTTACAGTGGCGAGGGCACATTTGAAGTGATGCAGATAGCCTATAAATGTAACGATACCGACACTGCCCGGAGTACTGTTGAAATAGGCACTACAAGCCTTGGAAATCTGAACGGCTCAATCAAGTTAACACTGTATCCCAATCCAGCAGCGCATTCTGTGGAATTGATGTCGAGTGTAGCTATTAAGGCTATAAATGTGTATGATTTTTTCGGCAGGCAAATAGCCATTCCTGTAAACCTTAGCAATCAATCCTGCAACTTGTCAATCGGTGCGCTTGCTTCCGGTCAGTATAGTGTTGTAATCTTTACTGCCAAAGGCTTTGCAAGCAAGACGTTCATCAAGCTTTAATTCATCAGTATTTCCTCGCTATGGTTCGTAGTCTAATGGCAGCATTTTATCAAGCTTTTCATAAGCCCAATAAAGTTCTGTCATCAGGCTATACGAATCATAAAAGTTTCCCTGAGCTGTGATGGTAATAGGTCGCTTGTCGGTAAGATTAATGATCGATTCCTGATGTTCGTTGCCTGGATTCTTAAAAGGCGCAACCCTTGTGTAGTAAGGGTCTTCAGTTAATTCTTTCACATAGGTTATATGTAAATAGTTGTTGAAATGCATCGTAATTTTTCCATTGTCATCAACAGTTCTGAAGCTGTCTATCGGCACAATGTCTTTGAATAAAATACTCATCGATGCACTTTTTTTTACTACACCTTTGTTGCCCAACATTTTTTCGCTCACTATTTTCATCGTGCTGTCGTTAATAGGCATCGGTGCTTGTCCAGGAAGACTTATCTGCCCATTATGAGGCTTAGGTTTAGGGCTGATGTTTTCAGCATCGTTCAGTGATGGTCTCATTCCTTTTGGGTACTCAAAATACTGAACAACAACATTGGCCGAGTCTGCCGCTATTTTCTTTAATCTAAATTCGCGCTGTATTGTTGTGTCGTCCAGCGGCTCTCCTGCAATTCTCAAAGGTTGGTTTCCTGTTGAGTCAGCCCAGTCTTTAAGTTGTTTCAGTAAGCTCATAGCTTTGGCTGCATCAGATTTGTTAGCAAGCATATCTATTGCCACTGCACCAAGCTGCTCATGGTTGTTGAAAGAGATGGTATCCGTTTTTTTAGGGAAATACATGCCCGATTCATCTTCCTGTGTCCGTAATAAGGCACGCACTTCAAAGCCAGCAGCAGCAACGTTTCCTGCATATACGCTGCGCATGAAATGATAGAGCGAACCGTTGTAAGCACTCATCCTGTTTTCGTTCCATTTCCTTTTCTTCTTTTCTTTTTTGGTAGCAATATTTTCGTATCGGCTACTACCACGGAAATATAGCCGCTTGCTTACATAATCAAAAGTAAAGTCATCCAACCAATAAGTAATGTTATAGCCGATTGCTTCGTTTTTGATTTTTAGTGGCTCTTTAGCACGCACCGTAAGTATGTATGTGTCTTTGTCAAAATAGAAATCCAGCGCATTTTTGTTAAGCAGTTTGCATTGCTTCGCAAAGCCGGAATAGCCTATAAATGATTCCAGAAAGGTAGTTCCATATTTTGTCCATCCGTCTTTATCAGGAGCCGATATAGCCACGGCATCGAGCGAAAACACTTTGGGTAATAATCCTACGGAAATAGTACCTGTACTGGCATCGGCTTTGATTACCTGCGTTTCAAATCCAATGGCTGTAACCGTTAGCTCTATTGCGCCCGAGGGTAATTCGCTCAAGTGGAAATTGCCGGCTTCATCACAAATAGTGCCGTAAGTCGTATTGTTGATAAATACAGAAGCTTTGGCGATAGGCTCATTGGTTTCGGCATTTATCACAACACCTTTTATCGAGGCACTTCGCTGCGCAAGTGACAGGAGCGAAATCGTGTTGAGCAGTAATATTATAATAAGTGTCGAGACGCGAAAACAAAGAGCTGTAGGTTTCATTTTATAGAGTAATAGAATGTGTATTTAGAAGAAGCGTTCGAAAACGATGCCGTAAGTTATGATGAAATTTTCTTTTTCGGTTCGGCTTACTATATTGTAGTTGAGTGTTGTATTGAGTGTTACCCATCGCCATATTTTAAAGCCTATGTTCAGATTGGTTGTAATGATATAGTCATTTGCATATTGCAACGATGGTTGCCAAAAGCCAGCACCAGTAACGGTTATAAGGTCTTTGTATTTATAGTTTATTTGTAGTCTTAGTGAATTTCTAAAAGTTTGATAGCGCAGTTCGTTGCTATCGGGCTGGATGATATTGCTGCGTTCATAAATCAATCCATCACTTACGCTAAACATCAATCCCTCACGATTGATTACACGATAGGCAAGGCCCAATCCTGATTGTATCTGTTCATTTATTTTTAAAGAATAGCTGGAAGTAAAGTTGACCAATCCCCAATAATAGAAGTCGGGATTCTTTTTGTTATACACATTAAAGTCTAGTGAGCTATTTACATCGTTATTGGTAAGCTTAGCAGGGTTGCTCCCGTAAAGCCACGCTGTATTGGCATTCATCACGAAGCGTTGTTTTTTTACACTGTAATTGGCACTGTTGTTCAGCAGGTAAGTTACACCATCGGAGGTTCGGTTAAAAGTTCCCGAAGCGGCCACCTTTACGCGATGATGCACCGAGTCGCTGAACTGTGCAAAAGTCTTTTGCACAGGAATGGTAAGTAAGAGCAAAAGTGAGGCAAATATTCTAATCATAATTCCGCATATAGCAATGCTACCAATCAATTGATAGCGATGTCAGACAGGATGCTCAAGATAAGGCAAATTAGTGAGAGCTCTTATTGTCAGGCTTATTTTCCAAAGTATAACAAGCGATATTGGTTTATCTAAAAAGCAATAGGCTATATCGCGCACGCAATATAGCCTATTAAAAAAATGACATAACTGTCTACTTGCCAAACATGCCGGAAAGCTTATCCAGTGGGCTGTCGTCGCCTTTGGAGCCGCCACCGCCAAACATAGAAGACAGGTCAAATTTGCCCGTTAACAAATCTTCTAATTTGTCAGAAAATCCCGGAGGTAATTTAGTTTTGATAAAGTTGATAGTAGTATCTACTGCCTTTTGAGCCGACTCTTCGCTCAGTCCTGCCTTTTCTACCAGTTCGTTGATTAGTGCTTGCATGATGCTATATTTTTTGATTTAGTATTTAATAATTAAGCCGCTTTCATGTATTCCAGCTTGGCCCTGTCAAGTTTTTGTTGTGCATATTCCAGCGTTAAATGGAATACCCCATTATGGTCTTCAGATGGCAATTCGTACATCGCATCGGTCAGTATCATCTCGCAAATAGTGCGCAAGCCACGACCGCCTAATTTATATGTGAAAGCCTTATCCACCATAAAGTCCAGCGCATCGTCGTCTATTTCAAGGCGAATGTTTTCGTATTCAAACAGACGCTTGTACTGACGTATCAATGCGTTTTTAGGTTCGGTCAAAATCAGTCTTAAAGTATCCTTATCCAATGGATTCAAATAGGTAACCACCGGCAGTCTTCCCAGCAATTCCGGTATCAAACCGAACGTGCGTAAATCCTGCGGATTCACATACTGTAAAAGGTTAGCGCGGTCCAGTTTGTTTTTCTGGTCTGCATTTTTAAAGCCGATGGTAGAAGATTCCATACGACGGCTAATCATCTTATCGATGCCCTCAAATGCGCCACCACAAATGAACAGGATATTTTGCGTGTTTACTTTTATCATCTTCTGCTCCGGATGCTTGCGGCCGCCTTGCGGTGGTACCAGCACTTCCGAGCCCTCAAGCAATTTCAACAAAGCCTGTTGCACACCCTCACCACTTACATCGCGTGTAATAGATGGGTTATCGCTTTTGCGGCCTATTTTGTCTATTTCATCAATGTACACAATGCCTTTCTCCGCAGCAGCTACATCATAGTCGCAGGCTTGCAGCAAGCGGGATAGTATGCTTTCCACGTCTTCGCCTACATAGCCAGCTTGTGTGAAAACAGTGGCATCAGCAATAGCAAAAGGCACCTGCAATATTCTTGCAACAGTCTTAGCCAGCAAAGTTTTACCCGTACCTGTTTCGCCCACCATAATGATGTTTGATTTTTCAATCTCTACATCATCTTCACTTGAATGTTTTAAGCGCTTGTAGTGGTTGTACATGGCTACTGCCATCACTTTTTTAGCATCATCTTGTCCTACAATATATTGGTCCAGAAACTCTTTAATTTCTTTTGGTTTAAATATTTTGTGGTTGTTTACGTCGTACTTGTCACCGCCTTTTTTCTGCTGATTCATAGACTCGTTCACCATCAGGTGCGCCTGCTCTATACAATCGTCGCAAATATTGGCTTCCATTCCAGTTATCAGCATACCTGCCTGGGCTTCTGCCTTGCCGCAGAAAGAGCATCGACGCTGATTATTTTGTTTTGCCATTACTTTTTCTTTATTTTTTACAAAGATACAATTTATGCCCGTGCAGGTGGTTTCAGCCACCGACCACAGTTACACTTTTACCGAAACAATAGGAAATAGCAGCAACTATGCTTTAAGCTTGCTTTTTAGTCGCTATTTTCTTTCTGTTTCTGCTCAGGGTTTCGGGTTTGATGCCGAGGTAAGATGCAATCATGTGTTGCGGCACACGCTGCACAATATCAGGATAAACGTTCATAAACATCTTGTACTTATCCTCGGCAAAGTGAGCAAGATAGTTGATGACACGCAGGTGTAGCGCATCCAGCCGCTTTTGCATCGCTACCCTGAAATACTTTTCCAGTTTGGGTATTTGCTCCAGTAATTCCTGATATTTCTGACGTTCAATCAATAATACCTTTGAGGTTTCTAATGCCTCGATATTATACTTGCTTATTTCATCCGACATAAGATTAAAGCTATCAGGCACCCAGGATTTTTCGGGGGCAAACTGTATCACATGCTCTACATCTTTCTCGCCAGGCAGGTAAGACCTCAATATCCCCTCCGCGACAAAAGCAAGGTGGCTAAAGCTATCGCCCACCTGCATCAGGGCTTGTCGTTTATTCAGATTTTTAGAAGAGAATGCCTCTGTGATTGCTTTTTCCTCTTCGGTAGTGAGTGTTACTACTTCGCGTATGTCAGACAGTAAGGCTTCCATGATGCAATAATTTGTTTGGTTTGTTCTTCGGAAACGCAAAGGTACGCATAGTAATAAAAACTTATGAATTTTGCGTAGGCTAATAAAGTGCAAACTTAACCTATGCCGCGATAACAAGTGCGGTTGAGTTATATCAATTTAGCGGATTTGGCAAATGATTAAAGAACTGAATTGCTAACTTGCAAATAAAAATAATAGCCAATGTCTTATCCGTTTCAAATAAAATCAAGAGCAGAATACGATACCGCCTATCAAAAAAGTGTAACTGACCCCGAAGGTTTCTGGTCCGAAATTGCCGGCAATTTTTTGTGGCGCAAGCGGTGGGATAAAACGCTGAACTGGGATTTTAAAGAACCAAAGATAGAATGGTTTGTAAACGGCAAGTTGAATATAACGGAAAACTGTCTGGACAGGCATTTGGGCACTATCGGCAACCAACCGGCTATTATCTGGGAGTCCAATACTCCCGAAGAACATCACCGTGTACTTACCTATCGCAACCTGCATTTTAAAGTGATGCAATTTGCCAATGTACTGAAGAATAATGGTGTGAAAAAAGGCGACCGTGTGTGCATCTATATGGGCATGGTACCCGAGCTGGCTGTGGCAACACTTGCCTGCGCGCGCATAGGTGCGGTACACTCGGTTATCTTCGGCGGCTTTAGCGCACAAAGTATAGCTGACAGGCTGCACGATGCACAGGCACATTTTATAGTAACCTGCGATGGCGCTTATCGTGGCAATAAAGAAATACCGTTGAAGAGCGTGATTGACGATGCATTGGTGCAATGCCGTTTTGTGGAAAAAGTAATAGTGCTGACGCGCACACGTGTACCCGTAAGCATGATTAAAGGCCGTGATGTATGGTGGGAAGATGAAATTAAAAAAGTAGAAACGATGGGCAATCCCGATTGTCCGGCAGAGGAGATGGACGCCGAAGACCCACTGTTTATCCTGTATACATCAGGCAGCACCGGCAAGCCCAAAGGTGTGGTACATACTTGCGGTGGCTATATGGTGTATGCTACCTATTCTTTTGTCAATGTGTTTCAATATGAGCCCGGCGACGTGCATTTTTGCACGGCAGATATAGGCTGGATAACGGGGCACAGCTATATTCTTTATGGGCCATTGGGTGCGGGTGCTACTACGCTTATATTTGAAGGTACACCTACCTATCCTGATGCTGGTCGCCTTTGGGATGTCGTGGATAAATTTAAAGTAAATATTCTGTACACCGCGCCTACAGCTATTCGCAGCTTGATGGGGTACGGACTTGAACCGGTTACAGGGCATAATTTAGGTTCGCTGAAAGTATTGGGTTCGGTAGGAGAGCCTATTAATGAAGAAGCCTGGCATTGGCTGGATGATAATATAGGCAAGAATAAAGCGCCTATTGTAGATACCTGGTGGCAAACGGAAACGGGTGGTATCCTTATCTCTAATCTTGCAGGCGTTACGGCAGCAAAGCCATCTTATGCAACGCTACCGCTGCCAGGTATACAGCCGCTGCTGCTCGATGAAAATGGCAACGAAGCGCAACCTACTACCGGTGCAGATGGCAAAACAATTGTATCAGGAAATCTTTGTATCAAATTCCCTTGGCCGGGTATATTGCGCACTACGTACGGCGACCACGAGCGTTTCCGCACTAATTACTTCGGCACTTACGAGGGTCTATATTTTACCGGCGATGGTTGCTATCGCGACGAAGATGGCAATTATAGAATTACAGGTAGGGTAGATGATGTGCTGAATGTAAGTGGCCATCGTATAGGTACAGCCGAAGTAGAGAACGCCATCAATATGCACGCCGGTGTGGTAGAAAGCGCTGTGGTAGGCTATCCGCATGAAATTAAAGGACAAGGCATCTATGCTTATGTGGTGCACGATGCCGACCATCACAGCGACCCTGAGTTAAGCCGGAAAGATATATTGCAGACAGTGTCGCGCATAATAGGTGCTATTGCAAAGCCCGATAAAATACAGTTTGTAACCGGCTTGCCTAAAACCCGCAGCGGTAAAATCATGCGTCGCATTCTACGCAAAATAGCCGAAGGCGAGACGGAAAATATAGGCGATACCTCTACACTACTAGACTCGGGCGTAGTAGACGAAATCAAAGAGGGAAAATTATAGTTGAACTGTTAGAAATGCAAAAATGGCTGCCGTTTGGTGGCCATTTTTTTTGTGAAAATTTGTAGAAACATTCATAAATATTCGTCAAGTTGAATTACTCTTCGTTCTGCTTGAATATTCCTCTGTCGACTTCTTCCATTTCATCTCCAACCAATAAACCGATTTGGTCGAATACAGCATCGATGGTATGAAGTTCGAATTTTCTCAAAATATGCCCTTTATATTCTGCCACGTATAGGCTATTGTTTGTTAGCTTGCGATTGTATTTGAGTTGTATTTGTCTGCCCTCTTTGTTCAGGTATTTTGTAAAGCATATAATAGAGCTATCCGCATTGTAGTATTTGGTCCATTCGACATTGCCACGAAGTGGGTTGTATGAAGTGATGAGTGTAGTGTCTTTTCCCAAGTGATAGTTTTCAATATCTGCTACATATATTGAATGTACATTGCTCACCCTCTTCCAATCGCCAATTTTTACGCCGTTTTTATATTCTCCATAATTATAGGCGTCTACATAGTTTTTGTTAGAGCAAAAATGTGAAGCTCGTACCGGATTGGGATAAGTGCGATATTCTATCCACCAGCCTTGTTTTTGGTTGTTGCTATCAGTACAATTAATAGTTTTAGGAAAGTCTTTGGGTAGCATGTGAAATAGCTCTTTGGCATACGTTTCGCATTGCTGCGCGAAAGTAGTCGAGTAAAATAGTAGGCTACAAACTAAAACCAGAGCTTTTTTCATTGGATGATATTTATGTCTGATGTCAGGTTCCTTATTTACCATGCCGAACCACTTCTTCCACTGAACGAAATACAGGCTTTCCCTTTGCTAAAATTAAATCACGTTCCTTATTCGCCCCAGGGCTTTCGGCTAATAATAGCAACGCATCGCAGGCGTTGATTACAGCAAGTGAAATGTCCATAGTTGCTTTGTAAACGTCTTCTATGTGTGCAAATTCTAATACAGGTAATGCAGCATTCATGCCTATTAATGGGGTATGCTCCAACTCCAGCAAACGAGCTGCTGCAATATTCATTTTATCCAGGTTTTCCTTTCGCTCTGTAGCACTATTAGCAGAATAAGGTCCGGCAACACCGATAATCATGACATGATTTTTTAGTAGAATCTAAATTAGCTATTCTCCATTGATTTGTATGAAAAAAATAACGCTCCGATAACTACATATCGGAGCGTTAAATAAAGTTACAATCGTCTATCCCTGCAGATGTATCGAAAATACAATCATGCGCGAGTTAACCCGGTCGATGGTATTTGACAAAGGTATTTCTGCGTCGGGGAAATGCGTATTCATAAAGCCCTGACTCAGTTTCAGCTCAGGCGCAAGAATGAAATTCGGAAAGAAAAACTCAAAGCCTACGCCTATTTCAGCGCCCAAATCCAGAGCGTTGAAGCGTAGGTATTCGTCCTGCCTGCGTGAACGCGCATTGGCAGCAAGGTCATAGTCAAATTTGCCGCCCAGCATACCATAAAAACGGAAGTTGTGGATACGGTCGCTTTTAAATTTCAATTGCAGCGGCAACTGCATATAGATGGATTCAATCTGCTTTTTATCTTCAATGCCAGCTTCATTTACAGTCGTGATGCCTTTATTAGCGAAGGATAGCGCGGGTATAAAACGGAGGTCTATAAATTTATTCAATCGCAGGTTACCCATTATACCCACTGTAAAGCCAGGTCCCCAACTGGGCTGCACTTTTCGGAAAGTATCGTGCAATGCAAAGCTTTCACTTTGCTTCATGCGGAAAGTAGAATAATTGAACCCGAATGTCAGTCCGAAATAATATGGCTTGGAATCGTGCTCCGGCATATTAGGCACCTTTTGTGCCTGCACATTTTTAGCAGAAAACAGCAATGCTACAGCCGATACCAGTGTGATGATTTTTCCGTGTATGGTCATTTGAGGTTCAATATAAATAATAAAATCAAGAATGCTGCAAATTATCGCTCGGCAGTGTACAAGGTAGTGATACCAAGCGTAAGCGGTCTTGCATGTGCATTTTTAAATCCGCAATTTTCCAGTATGCTGCAAAAGTTTTTTCCCTCGGGAAATGCCTTTACAGATTCCGGCAAATAGGTATAAGCTGTGGCATCTTTAGAAACTGCTTTGCCCAACCCGGGAAGTATATAACGGAAATAGAATTGGTATAATTGTTTTACCGGAAAATTTTTAGGATGCGAAAATTCCAAGATAGCCACCTTACCACCAGGACGCAGCACACGGCTCATTTCAGATAGACCTTTTTCCAGATGCTCGAAATTGCGCACACCATAAGCACAGGTAATGGCATCGAAGTGGCCATCGCCAAAAGGCAAAGCTTCGCTATCGCCATATTGCAAGGCTATTTTAGATTGCAGGTTGCGCTCCTGCATTTTTTTTCTGCCTATATCCAGCATTCCCTCCGAGATGTCAACACCCGTAATATGCTCAGGATGCAATGTCAGCGCGGCTATGGCGAGGTCGCCCGTGCCGGTAGCAACATCCAATATTTTTCTAGGGGCAATATCGCGCAGGGTATTAATAGCCTTTTTGCGCCAGCCTTTATCGATGCCAAGCGACAAAAAATGGTTGAGAAAATCGTATCGTCCCGCGATGCGGTCAAACATGCCTGCAACCTGCTCTTTTTTGCTCAGGTCCGACTCGGGCAAGGGTACTATCTTTTTTGCGGTGGTGCTTACTTGACTCATGTGCTGCAAAGTTAAGGCTTATAGTTATTACAAGAGTTTCTTTACCGCTTAGCACGCATAGCTTAAGGAATGTTTGATAAAAGGCGGGATTGAGACAAAAACATGCTTTCAAATATCTCATTATACGCTGCGCAAAAGTGAAAATAGTCTGCAATTATAGAATAGCCGGCAATTGGCTTAGGCTCCTGTTCTTAATTTGTACATTAATCATTGATGTCAATGTTTGACAATCAGTAAATAGCAAATAGATAAAACGATACACATGATTGCCATCAACAAAACACAACAAACTGCCGAACGCGTAAAGGCTATTGCCATTGCATTTATAGGGGCTATATTTTTCGCACTTGGTCCCGGCTATTTCAGCGAGCAATCTTCGTACCGCGTTCCCAAAATATTGTGGCCGGTGTACGAGTTGTTTGGCCACGTAAGTCTGGCAATAGGCTTGCTGCTATTGGGCGCTATCATGCTGTTTTGGGCTTACAGAAAATTTACAAAATATGGAGGTAAACCGGTTGTAATGCTGGTGCTGATACCAGTATTTGTCGCCGGTGGCTTTGGTCTGGCTAAATTATCGGAAAATACAGGTAAGCAAAAATCCGGAGGCAGCGAGCTTGCTCAAGCGCAACGCGAAAAGGTAGCCAACGAAATTAGCGATGCCGACCGACCGGAATTGGACAACGAAAAAGCCAATCAGTATTTCGACAAATTAGAAAAGATACTGGCTGAGATGACAAAAGCAAAAGCTGCGAATGATACTGCTGCATTTAATAGTCTGGACAAAGAATATACAGACTTGCATGTGCTAATGTCAGAGTTGATACCGGTACTGAGTAAAACAGACCAATACCGCGACTTTGTTCTTTACAATGCAAAAGTTTCAAAACAGATTGATAAGCTGAGAGGGATAGAGTGACCTTAAGTCAAAAGTCAAATGCAAAAGTCAAAATTCAAAAGAGTATGACGGAAATTGGCAGGCGCATAATTTTCTTGCAATGAAAAAAATACTAATAAACACCTTGCTATTGCTGCTAATCGCAGCTATGTCTCTTGCGCAAGGCGATACTATTTCTGCAAAGTTGAAAGCGGACTATGAGGGCACCTGGCTATGCAAAGACAAGTATATGCAAAGCACTATTGTCATTCGGTTTGAAGCTGATAAAGACTATGTAACCATTTATGATGTGGGCACTGGCGAAGCACCTGTAATTATACTTGAGGCGCAAGTGCAGGGTAATAAGCTAATAGTGCCATCGCGCCTGCACCACAACGATTATGTGGAGCTGGAAATAGTTAAGAAAAGACTGCGATTAAGAACAAGACCGACGATAAGAGATGAGCACGAAAATGAAATACCAAGCAACTTGAAGCTTGTGGATACCAGACGCTTCAAGAAAGTAAAAAATGCAACATTCGACGAGCGGCTTATACTTTCCAATGAAATAGGTGCAACAGAAATAGAATAGCAAAATCGTGAGCAGATACATATTGTCAGCAAGGAGCAAATCAAGAATGACGCCTCATGGTCGCCTCTAAAAAATAAGCCTATTTTTATTCTATGGAAATAAGTGCAGCTCAAATGAAACAAGCGTTTTGCTTATTGTTCCTGATACTTTGTTCTTGCGGGTCGGTCAATGATTTTTATCAGGGAAGAGTTGTAGACGCACAGAAAAAGCCAATCAAAAATGTAGTCGTTTCAGAGCTGTATCGTGGAAGTCAGACGGGTACTGACACAAATGGCTATTTTAAGTTGAAGCGCTACAGCAGCGGCTTTTTAGGAGATTTGGTTTTTGAAAAAGATGGCTATAATACGGACACAATTCCTACTGTATGGCATCAAGCAGGTGAAACAACGGAATACCGATTCGTTAAAAATGATACGACAATTGTAAGCTTGAGGCCAATTGAAATAAAGGAAAAACTAGACTTAACGGTAACGCAGGCGAAGCCGGGAAACAGAGCAATACCAACGCATTGGGAGCGTCTAAGCGATATTCAAAAAGATTGGATAGAGATAAAAGAAGATAGCGAGGGCTATTTAATTTACGAGCCTTGTGATGGAAACACGCGCACTATATCGATTAAGAATGGCTATTTGTATGTTCAGTATCAGTTGGAGCCAGCCTATAAATTTAGCATGGAAAAGTTTACCCGAATAGCGGGTAATCAATCGTTCAGGCTTGATGCTTATGATGAAGTGATGCAAACAAGTTTTCCTGTATCGTCCGAAATAATTGATGCAAAGAACGGATTGGTGAAATGGAAATTTAACGATGAAATCTGGCTAATGACGCCTGCTGAAAACGCTGACAAATTCAGAAAAATAAAAAACAACTGCCCTGATTACAAACGCAACGAGTTGGAGTTTTTGGAGGAGAAATAGCCACGAAGTGGCGTCATCAATAGCCAGGTGCAACGCACTTGGTTTAAGTTAGATTAAATAAAAATACCGAAATTGAATAAAAACGGCAATACAATATGGGTCAGTCGTTGAATAAGATTTATGTGCATTTAGTTTTTAGTACCAAGCACAGGCAGCCACTAATAGCCGATACAATCAAAGAAGAACTGTTTGGTTATATAGGCGGTATTTGCAAAAATCTTGAATGCAATCCCATTCAGGTTGGAGGCTACAAAGACCACGTGCATATTCTCTGTTTGTTATCGAAGAAAATTGCTTTGATGGACTTGCTGGAAAATTGAAATCCAATTCCTCAAAATGGATTAAAACTAAAGGCGCCGAATTTTCAAATTTTTATTGGCAGAATGGCTATGGCGCGTTTTCGGTTAACCCTACTGAAATAGAAGTAGTAAAAAGCTATATTTTAAATCAGGAAGAACATCACAAATATGCAGACTTTCAGGATGAGTTTATAAAGTTTTTGAAAAAATACAATATAGAATATGATGAAAGATACGTTTGGGATTAGACTTCAGAAAGAGCACTTAATGACTTTGGTCAGCAATAGGCAGCTATATGTAGATTAGCAAAAAGGCTTGAAACAAAATACCTTTATTCAAAGAAAGCAACATGGCTACACGACAATCTTCCAAGGCAGCAGATATCCTCCGGCATATAGACAGCAAAACCAGGTTGGGCGACTTGCGCACGATGGCTAAAGAAATTAAGAAAGACCATGCGCTCGCGATGGAACTCTGGGCTTCGGGCGATTTTCTGCCGCGGCAATTGGCTATTTTAATAATGGATAACAAGCTGCTGTCGCAAGTCGAAATTGATAAGCTCGATAAGGATATGCAAGCGCATGATATGAATGAGCGCACCCAGCTTATCGATTGGTTGATGGCCAATCAACTGGCAAAAGATAAGAAAGCAACTGCACTGATGCAATCGTGGCAGAATAGCACTTCAGCATTGCAACGGCGCGTATTCTGGTACTATCAAGGACGGCTACGCTGGATGGGGCAAACGCCACCCGACGATACAAAAGATTTACTTGATGCGATTGAAAAAAATACAGCCAATGAAGCGCCGGAAGTACAATGGGCAATGAATTTTACCGCCGGTTGGATAGGTGTTTTCGACAGTAAATTTCGTAAGCGTTGCATTGCCATTGGCAAGGAGACAGGACTATATAAAGGCGACAAAGTTTCAAAGAATTGCACCCCGAATTATTTGCCCGAGTTCATTGCTATGGAAAGTAAAAAGAGAGGATTATGAAGCGGTATTTGATTTATGTAAATAGACATTTTATCTGCACGATACTATTGCTTATTGCTTGCGGTCTTGATACGGTTGGTTTTGCTCAGTCAAACGTCAGACGAGAAGTGCGCAAAGCCTTAGTAGCAGAGCCTTTGCCGCAGGAGCGGCCCATGTGCGCTTATCCTGTTATGTATAGCTATATCAATGATGGTGAAAGCGTATTCACGCGCGAACAGAGCAAGCAATTAGATAGCTTGGTAGCCGACTTTTATGATAGAGAAAAAATAGTGATCACCATCTATACAACAGGTAGTCCGCTGCGCTTCAAGAACTTTGAAGAATTTGTATACAGCAATATTAAAAGCAATGAATTTGAGCAGCATGGTATCGACAAATGGATAGTCGTTTCTATGTCTAAAAGTTTGAATAAAATACAGGTCGAGAGAAGTAAAACTTTAGAAGCTGTATTTGTTAACGAATCTATTAGAAAGCTTACTGCTGGCTGTTTTCGGTCCGAGATAGATAAAGGAAATTTTTATGACGGCACACTTAGGGGTGTGCAAGGTTTAATTGGATTTTGGGAGAGTAATAAATAGTGAAAATGAAAAACAAGCGTATTGTAATTGATGTGGTTAATCCTTGTGCGGAGGACTGGGAGAAAATGGCTGCACATGGTGGTAATAAAATGTGTGCGCAGTGTTGCAAGCAAGTACACGATTTTACTGCGATGTCTGATGCTGAGATTTTAAATATGCTCGTTGCTAATTCGGGTAAAATTTGTGGTCGCTTTGCATCCCATCAGGTAGGTAGGGAATTGCGTGGCACGCCAACATCATCGGGGTTATTGGCACGTGCCGGACTGCTGTCAAGTCTGCTTGTGACAGGCGCAGCGAGTTCAATTTTTGCTCAGCAAACCAATCAGGTTCAGGTTGTTCGGAATGATGCTGAATTATCGCAACGACAGACACCACAAAATGAAAGTTCAACAAATATCTTGCACGGAAGAATCCTGGATGGGCAGGATAATACGCCGCTTGCCTATGCAGAAATTTATGTGCAGAAAATGCCGAACCCCGTAGTCGCCGATGAAGACGGTAATTTTAGTTGTGTAATTCCGGAATCGTTAATGAGCGAAGTCGCTATTCGTTTTGAGGTAAGCGCTATTGGTTATGGAATGCAAAATTTTACTGTTTCCCCAAAAGAATTGACTGCCGGCCAACAAATATATTTAATGGAAGCTAGGCTGATGGGCGATATAGCTGTGACCGTTGTAAAGCGGCGCTGGTGGCAGTTTTGGAAATGGAGATTTTGAGTTTGTGCACGCTTTTGGGAAAACGAATATGCCACTGTTCTATACTTTAATAATTCCATTCTTAACGCCATACAACACAAGCCCAACGCGGGTTTTGATGTCGAGCTTTTCGCTGAGTGCTTCGCGATGTCCCTCCACTGTTTTGGGGCTCAGAAACATCTTTGCGGCTATTTCTTTATAGGTCATTTCGCTCGCCATCAGTTGCAATAATTCTGTTTCGCGCTCGCTCAGGACTTTGTCGTTTTTTTTCTTTTTACTGGTATCGCCATCCGCAGCATTAATCAGGTGTATCATGTGCCCGGCAATCATTTCAGAATAAAAGAAACCATGACGATGCACTTCGTCAATCGCGCGAATGAGCAAAGATGGTTCTGAATCTTTAAGAATATAGCCACGTGCGCCGCAGCGCAGCATGCGTATAATACATTCCTCGCCGTCATACATCGAGAGGGCTATTACTTTCACTTTAGGAAAATGATCGCGTAGCCATTGCGTAGCAGCATAGCCATCCATCAAAGGCATGTTTATGTCCATCAATACTACGTCGGGCAAGTCGTTAGCATCAATAGTTGTTTTCATGGCTTCGCCATTATCTGCCTCAAATACTACAGAAAATAGCGGGTTACTTTTTATGAAATTGCTGAGGCCGTTGCGCAGCAATTTGTGGTCGTCAACAAGTGCTACTTTTATCATGGTGCGGGTTGTAATTGGCTGGTATCAAGGCTTAGGCGAATATGTGTGCCCATATTTTTAATCGAGTTTACTTCAAATTTTCCGTTAATCATGTTCATGCGGTTTTCCATATTGTACATGCCCACGCCTTTCTCGGTATTTTTTTCAAAGCCAATTCCATTGTCCCTGATATTAATCTCCAGCAGTTCATGGCTATTTTTTATTTCGATAGCAAGCGTGCTGGCTTGTGCATGTTTCACAGCATTGTTGCAGCATTCCTGCAATACCCTAAAGATGATGAGCCTTACCTCTGGCGACAGTTCAACTGCCGGCCCCGACTGTGTAAACGATGTTTTAAATTTACGCACACGCTCCAGCATGGTCAGCTCGCGCTGTATCGATTCAGACAAGTCTTTTTCGCTTACGTAGCTGGTATTGAGCGTTTTTGAAATATCGCGCAGGTCGCTGATAGCGTTGTTCAGCAAGGTTTTTGTCTGATCTACATTTTCTGCTATTTCAGGCGAATTTTTACTATCAATCAGCGACATGTTCAGCTTCGCAAGGCTTAGCACCTGGCCTATATTGTCGTGCAACTCTTGCGAGAGCGATTTGAATGTAAGCTCCTGCATCTCCAGTTGCGCACTCAGCAATTCCTTTCTGAAATTCTCTTCCATTTTTAATTGGTTCGCTACATATTCCTGTTGTTTCTTTCTGTATACTGCTATTAGAAAAATAATAGTCAGAGAAAGAAATAATAGGATGAGCGTGCCGCTTAGGACCGTTATCCACAAGTCGTTTTGCTGCATTATAGTGCCATTGATTTCCCCAAAAATACTTTATTGCCCTGACCTTTTTTTCTGTTCTCCAGAGCAAAGCCAATCGCATAAGCGATATACAAAAACATATTGAGGAAATGGTTTATGTATTGTATTTTTTGAAATACCTCATCCTGAATGTGTATGTTGGCACTCTTTATAGCGAAATAGATAAGTGTACCAGAAAAAAACATGATATTTCCTACATTGACCCAGAAATCTCCATCCCTATTTAACGGATGAGTCATAGGTTTTCTAATTAAATCGGTAAAGTACTGTATCACCAATATGCAAATGGCCAACTGGCCAACTGTTCGGTCATAAAACACTTTGCTGCCGAAATAGCCTGGCTGCGCAAAAATTGCGATATACATAACTGTGCATATAGCTATGATGACTAATGTTATTTTTTTGTTGTATGCGAGCCTGTAATAGTAGTAGGAAATGATGACTATTTCTGTTATGGAATATATATGGTCGAGTTCGCCACGGAAGGCCGTAAATTTTTTCGCTAATTCTATCGGCAGGCTGAAGAATGTAAGGAACAGTATAATCCTAAGCTCTGGTGTTAAAAGCTTAAACCTGACAAGGCCGATAAGCGTTGTCAGGCATAAAATACCGATGTAGATGTAGTAAAGGTTGGGCATAGGTAATTAAAAAAAATCCTATTGTGGTGTAGGAAGTGCAAAATTGCTTCCCTTAATTTTTTCATTCCAGGCTTGCTGGCAGGGTTGTCTTGATGTTAAGGGGCCGCTATAAAATGCAGGTAGTATTTGTTTTTGTGCATTAGCTGCCGCAAAAGAAATAGTAAATTCATTGTTCTTGATGCCCGGTAATGCTACTACAAAGCCATTTGCGCCGGTGGCTACGTTTACTATTTGCTGTATGCTATTTGCCGGCATAAATATTTCCATTACCTCGGTTGCATAACTCTGTGTAACCATGCCACGATTATTGGCCTGCAAATAGCTTTTTAGCGCCATAGAGTAGTTGTACACATTGGCGTATGCATCATTGTGGTTTTGGTTTTGCTGGCGGCAATCGGATATCAGTTGCATCAATTGCTTTAAGATATCTTCGAGGTCGTCGTTGGCGGCGGCCAAGGCCAATAGCGCTTTTTTTAGTTGTGCGAGATTCATGTTCACTGGTTTAATTGTTCTTTTTATAATGGCAATGCAATAAACAAAAAATCAACTTAAGAATAGCATCCGGCGGGTAGTTTGGATGATATTGCGGGGGCTATTCATTATTTGTTAATGAGCAGCCTCCCGAATTTCATCGTTTTTGGTGGGTTATAGGGGCCGTGTGTGCGATTGCCTGGTGGTGAGCCAGTTCACATGGGTAATTTGTTTTCAGGTGTTGCTCCAGGCTATTAATATTGCTGAGGCAGCGGCTACTAATATGAGGAGCATTTTTTTCATGGTGGTTACCTTTTGATATTCAAAAGAATCTGAAGCAAAGATATAGCCGCGTTAAAGAAATTATAAGAGGGGAACTCCTGCTTTTAGGGAGGGGAAATTTCCCCCCTCTTTGTAATATGTAGGCTATCTTGCTAAATATATTAGCCACACTGTTGGATATTTATCTGAGAACGCTTACCTTTGCGCCGGCAAGTCTTATACGACCAGCTCCTGTTGAACCTCCCCAGGGCAGGAATGCAGCAAGGATAGACGGTTGAGCGGTGCGATATAAGTAACTTGCCATTTTTTATTTTTTCTATTTCAGAAAATAATACATCCATATCCGGTAATTTTCCCCTTCCTTTTTTCAATCATTTTCTTTCAAAATAATAGATAGCAACGATGAAATTTTTTATTGATACAGCTAATCTTGCTCAGATTAAAGAAGCACACGATTTAGGTATTCTTGATGGTGTTACTACCAACCCTTCGCTGATGGCTAAAGAGGGCATCAAAGGCCAGGAAGCAATCATGAAGCACTATATGGATATCTGCGCAATAGTAGACGGTCCGGTAAGTGCCGAGGTAATCTCGCTTGACTTTGATGGGATGGTGGAAGAAGGGAAAAAATTAGCTGCTTTGCACGAGAATATCGTGGTAAAAGTACCTATGACCAAAGATGGTATCAAAGCCATCAAATGGTTTACCGACAATGATATCAAAACCAACTGTACATTAGTATTCTCTGCCGGTCAGGCTATTTTGGCTGCTAAAGCAGGTGCTACTATGGTTTCTCCTTTCATCGGTCGTATAGACGATGGTAGCTGGGATGGTGTACAATTAATAGAGCAGATCGTAAATATTTACAACGCTCAGGGCTTTATGACAGAAGTACTGGCAGCCTCTATCCGCAGCCCTTTACACATTGTAAAATGTGCTGAAGTAGGTGCTGATATCTGTACTTGCCCATTGCCTTCTATCCTTGGTTTGTTGAATCATCCGCTTACAGATATCGGTCTGGCTAAGTTTATGGAAGATGCCAAAAGCCTGTAAGTTTCGGTAGCCGAACAATATTGATTTTAAAGCGTTATTACTTTACATTTGCGTATCTGCATCAGGCAGATACGCATTTTTGTTAATCGCAGTCTCGTTATGATAGAAGTAAAAAATGTAGAAAAAAGCTTTGGTGAGAAAAAGGTATTGCAGGATGTGAATTTTGTAATGGAGGCGGGCAAGACAAACCTGATAATAGGCACCAGCGGTAGCGGTAAAACGGTTTTGATTAAATGCATGATTGGCCTTTTTCAGCCCGAAAGAGGAGAAATTCTCTATGAGGGACAGGACATTATTAAAATGGATGAGAAAGAGCGCAAAGAGATACGCCAGCAAATAGGCATGCTATTTCAGGGCTCTGCATTATTCGATAGTAAAAATGTACAGGACAATGTAATGTTCCCGTTGGATATGTTTACCAAAGAGCGTTACAGAGATAAACTCAAGCGTGTAAACGAAGTGCTTGACCGCGTGAATCTGGTAGATGCCAACAAGAAATTTCCATCAGAAATTAGTGGTGGTATGAAAAAGAGGGTAGCGCTGGCACGTGCGTTGGTGCTCAATCCCAAATATCTTTTTTGCGATGAGCCTAACTCCGGCCTCGACCCGCAGACATCATTGGTGATTGACCAGTTGATTAACGAACTGACCAAAGAATACAATATTACTACCGTTATCAATACCCACGATATGAATACCGTAATGGAAAGCGGCGACCATATTGTATACATGCATCAGGGTAAAAAGCAATGGGAGGGCTCTAATAAAGACATTATTTTTAGTAAAGATAAATTGCTGAATGACTTCATTTTCGCCTCAGAATTTTTGCGCGATGCTAAAGAGAAGAGGATGGAAGAAATGGATAAGAGCAAGTCTTAATAAAATAAATCTGTATAACAATAATGGCCGCTATTTGCGGCCATTATTGTTTGTATCAATTAAATACTTGCTTTGTTTCTTTTGTACCAGATATAGCCAATAGTTGCTAAAAAGGTAAGTGGCAATGCCGCCAGGTATAAAATACCATTGTTCAATCCCTGTGCGCTTTCTGCGCCTAAGCCGGAAGCTGTTTTGGTACATACCGAACAACCTTGAGCAAAGGTATCAGCTGCAAATGCGATGAGTATTACAACGATGGAAAGTAGCTTTTTCATACAGGGCAAAGTTAAGGTATTAATTCAGTTAAATAAATTGATTTCGCCTACATAATAGCCTTAACCACGTTATAAATTACCTGCGGCTTGCCCAATGTATAAAAGTGTAAAACAGGCGCTTTTTTAGCAATCAATTCTTTGCATTGTGTAATCAGCCATTCTGTACCTACTTGCTCGCAAGCCGCATCTGTTTTGCATTTCAGCATTTCATTGGTGAGGTCGGTAGGGATATCTACGTGGAAAATGCTGGGCAAAATACTCAGCTGTCTTTTGCTCGTAATCGGCTTTAAGCCCGGTATAATAGGCACATTCAGGCCTGCTTCTTCACAATTTTTTACATAGGTAAAATATTTATCGTTGTCGAAAAACATTTGTGTGGTCACGTAATCTGCACCTTGGTCAATTTTGGTTTTGAGGTATTGCAGGTCCAGGTCTTTATTAGCCGATTCAAAATGCTTTTCAGGATAGCCTGCTACACCTATGCAAAAGTCAGTCTTACCACCATCTATAATATCTTCTTCCTGGTATTTGCCATTGTTCAGGTTAATGATTTGCTCCACCAATTCTACCGCATACTTATGGCCATTGGGATGTGGTGTAAAGAATTTTTCATTGGCAGGAGAGTCGCCCCTTAATGCCAGCACATTATTGATACCCAAAAAATGTAAATCAATTAATGCATTTTCGGTTTCTTCTTTCGCAAAGCCACCACATATCAAATGGGGTACAGCATCTACGCGGTAGCGGTTCATAATAGAGGCACAAATACCTACGGTGCCAGGCCTTTTTCTGATTTCTACACGCTCAAAATTTCCATCTACTCTTTTCTTGAAAATCTGCTCGGCACGGTGGTAAGTAACATTGATAAAAGAGGGCTTGAACTCCATTAAGGGGTCAAGGTGCGCGTAGATGTTGTCAATGCTTTTGCCTTTAACAGGTGGCAGTATTTCAAAAGAGATAAGCGTATTTTCAGCCTTTGCAATGTGTTCGGTAATTTTCATTAGTTGGTTTGGTTAAACAGTGGCTAATATTAATTTGGATAGACAGTAAGCCGGTATTGAATTGCGGCTCTATTTTGATTAGAAAACCTGTCAGGCTTTCTAAGTCTGACAGGTTTTGATGTTGGAATAAAAATACTATTTGCTCAGGTGCATGCTTCGCTCTTTATACAAAGTACGGAACCAAGGGTCACGCAGTGTTTTGATAAAGCGAATAGCCTCTCCGGTACTTTTCATTTCCGGCCCGAGCTCTTTATTTACATTAGGGAATTTATTGAAGCTGAATACCGGCTCTTTTACAGCGTAGCCTTCCAGATTTTTCTCTATTGTAAAGTCTTTTAATTTTTTAGCACCCAGCATTACCTGCGTAGCTATATTGAGGTAAGGCACTCCATAAGCTTTTGCAATGAATGGCGTAGTGCGGCTTGCGCGCGGGTTGGCCTCGATTACAAATACCTTACCATCTTTGATGGCATATTGGATATTGATTAGTCCGCGAATGTTCAGTTTCAATGCTATTTTCTTAGCAATATCCACCATCTCTTCTACTTCCCATTTACCCAGATTAAATACCGGTAATACAGAGTGGCTATCGCCGCTATGGATACCTGCCGGCTCTATATGCTCCATAATACCCATGATGTGCACTTCTTCGCCATCGCATATCGCATCAATCTCTGCTTCCTGGCAGCGGTCGAGGAAATGGTCAATCAATATTTTGTTGCCCGGCAAGTGCCTCAGCAAACTTAATACGCTTTTTTCCAGCTCATCATCGTTGATAACAATCCGCATACGCTGACCGCCTAAAACATACGACGGGCGCACCAGTACCGGATAGCCTACTGCGTTGGCTACCTCAATTGCATCGTCCGTAGAATAGGCGGTGCCGTAGTTAGGGAAAGGAATATTCATTTCCTTCAACAAATCGCTGAAACGGCCACGGTCTTCGGCGATGTCCATTGCGTCGAAAGAAGTACCTATTATTTTGATACCTTTTTCATGCAATCTTTTAGCCAGCTTAAGTGCTGTTTGTCCGCCCAGTTGTACTATTACGCCTTCGGGTTGCTCATGCTCAATGATTTCCCAGATATGCTCCCAATAAACCGGCTCGAAATATAGCTTGTCGGCTATATCAAAGTCTGTAGAAACTGTCTCGGGATTACAGTTAATCATAATAGCTTCGTAGCCTGCTTCTTTAATCGCCATCAGCCCGTGCGTACAGCAGTAATCAAATTCAATACCCTGACCAATACGGTTAGGGCCGCTGCCCAGCACTATTATTTTCTTCTTGTCTGATGGTATAGATTCGTTTTGTAGAATATCGTTTGCTAGCGATTTCGTTTCAAACGTACTATAGAAATATGGCGTCTTCGCTTCAAACTCGGCACTACAAGTATCTACCATTTTAAATACACGCGTGATGCCCAGGGATTTTCTTTTTTCGTAAACTTCTTCCGAAGTGCAATCTTTAGCCATATCAGCTATTTGCTCATCGCTAAAGCCCATTTGCTTGGCTTCGCGCAATACTTCAGCAGGTATTTTATCCAGATGTTGGTATTGGCTGATTTTTTGCTCCAATAACACTATTTCCTGTATCTGATAAAGGAACCAGCGGTCGATTTGCGTATGCTCACGAATGGTTTTGATAGAGATACCTGCATCTAGCGCTTCCTTGATACGGAATACACGATCCCAGGTCGGGCGCTTCAGATATTCAATCAATTCTTCAGGACGCATTTTACTGCGGCTGATAGAAGTCAAACCTGTTGCATTATTTTCCAGACTTTGACATGCTTTTTGCAGTGCCTCGGTAAAGGTGCGGCCAATAGCCATTACCTCTCCCACCGATTTCATTTGCAAACCAAGTGTATCATCTGCTCCTTTGAATTTGTCAAAATTCCAGCGAGGCATTTTTACAATTACATAATCCAGCGCCGGCTCAAAATAGGCCGAAGTAGTTTGTGTAATCTGATTTTCAAGTTCGTCAAGTGTATAGCCCACCGCCAGTTTCGCTGCTATTTTCGCAATAGGATAGCCCGTTGCTTTTGATGCCAATGCAGATGAACGGCTTACGCGCGGGTTAATCTCGATGGCTATAATTTCTTCCGTTTCTGGATTAAGTGCAAACTGCACATTACAGCCTCCGGCAAAGTTGCCAAGGTCGCGCATCATATTGATGGCAGTGTTGCGCATTAATTGGAATGCTGTATCGCTCAGGGTCATAGCCGGTGCAACAGTAATGCTATCGCCGGTGTGGATACCCATCGGGTCAAAGTTCTCTACCGTACAAATGATAACAACGTTGTCATTCATATCGCGCAGCAGTTCCAGTTCAAATTCTTTCCAGCCCAGTACTGCTTGTTCTACCAGTACTTCGTGTATAGGCGATGCTTTCAAGCCCGCGTCCAGCGCAGCTTCCAGCTCATCTTTATGTTTTACAAAACCACCTCCGCTTCCGCCCAGTGTGAACGACGGGCGTATTACCAATGGAATGCCTATTTCCTGTGCAAATTCTTTGCCCTCCAGCATAGAGTTGGCTACGCGCGCCGGTGCTACGGGAATACCCATTTCCAACATCCAGTTACGGAAAAGGTCGCGATCTTCAGCCTTATCAATCGCCTTAATGTCTACACCAATCAATTTTACATTATACTTCTCCCAGATGCCTAGTTCTTCAGCTTCTTTAGCCAGGTTTAGTGCGGTTTGTCCGCCCATGGTAGGCAATACGGCATCTATCTCACATTCTTCCAATATCTGTTCAATGCTTTCGGCGGTAAGCGGCAGCAAATAAACTTTGTCGGCAACAATAGGGTCGGTCATAATGGTAGCCGGGTTGCTGTTGATCAGCGTTACACGAATACCTTCTTCACGCAAGCTGCGCGCCGCCTGAGAACCGGAATAGTCAAACTCGCAAGCCTGGCCGATAACGATAGGGCCAGAGCCGATAATGAGCACCGATTTGATGGATTTGTCTAATGGCATTTTTTATAAAAATTCAGATGTAAAATTCAGATTCGGTTGGATTTTTTGCCTGCCTGCTGCTATTTCAAATCGAAAATAGCGGGCACAAAAAATCGGGCTTGCGCCCGAGGTGCAAAAGTATAAAAAAACAGGTAAAACTACAGGATTAAGTTTCGTTATACTGCTATTCTGCTATCGCTGGCGCTATTATTCTTTTGCCTGAAAGGCTTCCGACGCAACTTCCATCCTGGAGCCGCGCGAGCCTTTAATAAGAATAGTAGCGTTTTGTGGTAAATGCTGTTGCAGGTATTCTTTGGCTTGTTGCGAATTTTCAAACCACGTAAATGAATGCTGCACCTCCTGAAATTCTTTGCCCACCAATATTACCTGCTTAAAGCCGGCAGCAGCTACTAAATTGGCCAATGCCTGATGCTCTTCCTGCTGTGCGCTGCCCATTTCTTTCATGGCGCCTAATAATAGCCATTTATTGTCGCCTTTTATGCCCGCCATATTTTCAACAGCCAGTTTCATGCTCGCAGGGTTAGCGTTGTAGGCGTCTAGTATAATGCTGTTGCTGCCTATTTGCATCAGTTGCGAGCGGCTATTGGACGGAGCGTAGGTTTCAATTGCATGTTTAATTTGTTCTATTTCTATACCAAAATAATGCCCGATCGCCACGGCTGCCAGAACATTAGGCAGGTTGAAATCGCCCACCAGTTGGGTTTTGATGGTGCATTCCAATCCCGAGGTAAGAATTGCAACATTTAAAAACATTTCAGCATCTATAGCCCGGCCTATTATTTGTGCATTAGCCGTACCGTAAGTTATTTGTTCGGCTATGCCGGCAGCCATCGTTTCTAAATAGTCAAAATCTGAGAAACGAAAAATAGTGCCGCTGTGCGCACGCAGATGATCGTACAGTTCGCCTTTTCCCTTTTTTACGCCCTCGATGCCGCCAAAGCCCTCCAGATGCGCCTTGCCGCAATTCGTAATCAGACCAAAATCGGGTAAGGCGATTTCGCAATAACCTGCTATTTCGCGTTGGTGGTTGGCGCCCATTTCTACCACCGCCATTTCCGCATCGCTGCCTATTTTCAATAAAGTAAGTGGTACGCCAATATGATTGTTTAGGTTGCCCTCAGTAGCATACGTCACGAATTTTTGTGACAGCACTTTTGTAATGAGTTCTTTGGTGGTTGTTTTACCATTAGAGCCGGTAATAGCTATGAATGGTATATTTTTTTGCAGACGATGATGCTTTGCTAATTGTTGCAGCGTTGTGAGCACATCTTCTACCAAAATAAATTGTTCGCCTGCGGCAAATGCCGGTTCATCAATCACTGCGTAAGCTGCTCCATCCTTAATAGCCTGAGCTGCATAGGCATTACCATTAAAATTAGGGCCTTTCAAGGCGAAGAAGAAATCGCCTTGCTTTATTTTTCTGCTATCCGTTTGGATGGACGGGTGCTGTAAATAAATGCTGTACAAATAATTAATATCAGAAAAGGCCATAATAGTTGATGTAAAAAGATGCACAAATGTAATAATAAGGAGGGTTTATTTTCTAAACCTTTTTAGATAAAAGCAGTGATTTTATCAATGTAAAATGATTGCAGAAACAGTGCAGAAAATAGGCTCAAAACAATATTAGCACAGATATGTAAATCGGACACGTTTTTATTTATTACTTTTGAAGCCCGAAAAAATAAATTTCTTTATTCTGATGAGCCAACATCCTGAAGGTTACGTAATCTCCAAAATAGAAAATGGTATTGGTACCATTGAATTTTATCATCCTGCGAGCAATTCATTGCCGGGCGCCATCTTAACTGATTTGGCAAAGACTATCAACGATGTTGGTACTGATGAGCGGGTGAAGGTTATTGTGTTGCGCAGTGCCGGTGAAAAAGCATTTTGCGCGGGTGCATCGTTTGATGAGTTAATAGCCATCAACAACGAGGCCGACGGTAAGAAATTTTTTAATGGATTTGCACTGGTAATAAATGCGATGCGCAAATGCCACAAACTAATAATAGTAAGGGTACAAGGCAAGGCCGTAGGTGGTGGTGTAGGTATTATAGCCGCAGCGGATTACGCGATTGCTGCTGAAGGTTGTTCGGTTAAGTTAAGCGAACTTGCAGTAGGTATCGGGCCATTTGTGGTAGGGCCGGCTGTAGAGCGCAAAGTAGGTAACGCTGCTTTTTCTCAATTGGCTATAGATGCTACAGAATGGCGCTCTGCCGGTTGGGCACGCTTGCGCAACCTGTATGCCGAGCTGCACGACAATGTACACGCGGTAGATGAAGCGGTACATAAATTGGCGCACAAACTGGCGACATCAAGCCCTGAGGCGATGTTGCAATTGAAAAAAATATTCTGGCAAGGAACCGACAATTGGGACACATTACTTACTGAGCGTGCAGCCATCAGCGGCCGACTGGTATTGAGCGATTTTACCCGAAATGCGATTCAATCTTTCAAAGCAAAAGCCAAATAGTACTTGCCTTTTCCCGAAAGGGAATTTATTTTTATGATAGAGAAATTAGAGGCCATCAAGGCCAGATTTGACGAGTTAGGCACAGCTTTAACTAATCCTGAAATAGTAAGCGATAACAAAAGGTTTACCCAGATTTCGAAAGAATACCGAAAGCTGGAGCCTATTGTTAATAAATATAAGCTGTATAGAAATTGCCTCGATGCCATCGAATTTGGCAAAGAGGTATTGAGTACTGAAGCAGACGAAGACCTGAGGCAAATGGCCAAAGAAGACCTCGACCTCCAAAATGTAGAAAAGGAAAAACTGGAAGAAAGTATTCGCCAGTTGCTGATTCCTAAAGACCCGCAGGACGAGAAGAACGCTATTATCGAGGTAAGAGCCGGTACAGGTGGCGACGAAGCAAGTATATTTGCCGGCGACCTGATGCGCATGTACTTGCGCTATGTGGAGAAAAAAGGCTGGCGTGCAGCCTTGGTTTCTGAAACGGAAGGCACTGTTGGTGGTTACAAAGAAATTCAACTGGAAATAACAGGCGAAGATGTGTACGGAACGCTTAAGTTTGAAAGTGGCGTACATCGCGTGCAGCGTGTACCTGCAACTGAAGCGAGCGGCAGGGTGCATACTTCGGCCGCAACTGTGGCTGTAATGCCAGAGGCTGAGGAAATAGATTTTGAACTGAGAGAGAGCGATGTGAAAATGGAAACATCACGAAGCGGCGGCTCGGGCGGACAAAACGTAAATAAAGTAGAAACTAAAGTACAATTAACCCATATTCCTACCGGAACGGTTATCATCTGCCAGACAGAGCGTACTCAGCTTGGCAACCGCGAAAAAGCGATGAGCATGCTGCGTACCAAATTGTATGAAGAGGAAGTGCGCAAACACGAAGAGGCGATTGCCAGCAGACGTAAAAGTCTGGTGAGTACCGGTGACCGAAGTGCTAAAATACGTACGTACAACTATCCGCAAGGGCGCATTACCGACCATAGAATCAATATGACTATTTATTCGCTCGACGATTTTATGAACGGCGATATTCAGGAAATGGTAACTGCGCTGCAATTTGCAGAAAACTCTGAAAAGATGAAAGCCGGAGAAAGCGTTTAGCAATTACGCCTTTCGACTATAGACTTCGTATCCATTTAGTGCCGCAACTATTTGGGCAAATCCGTTACATTGCAATTAATTCCATAAGCAGCACATCATAAATAGCTGTTTTAGGCGTTAAATAATTTCATAAAAACCAATCAATGTCTGAATCTAATTTTGACTTAGTAGAAATAGTAAGGAGTATTGTAAAGCGCAGGGTATTCGTGCTGGGCTTTGCGCTCCTGTGTGGTCTTTGCGGTTTAGTATTTTCTTTAGTTACCCCCAAAGAGTATACTTCCAAGACCTCTTCCATTGTAAAGAGCCCGATGCTGGCAGATCGCAACCAACAATTAAGACAGGATTTCTTTCAGAATAAAGATTATTTCGCCACAGAAGATGAAATAGACAACGTCATTACGATTAGCAAAACCGATACCCTGTTTCAATATCTTGTTGATAAATTCGACCTTAAGAAGGTATACGGCACAGATAATAGAGATGTGGCAGTACAGAAAGCCAAAAAAGCCTTCAAATTTAAGCGCAACGACACTAAAAATGTGGAAGTATATTTTAGTGCCAACGATCCGGAATTGTCCAAAGCTCTGGCAGATGCAGCTACTATAAAAATTGGTCAGATGCTCGGTGCTTATTTTCTCGATATTAACAAGGAAATTGTTACTGCCTTAGAAAGCAGGATTGTTGCACTAAATGATACAATCTCGTCAATTGAAGATACTATTCAGGTGCTGCGCAGCCGATATAATCTCTATAACCAGTTGTTGCCATCGCGCAATCTGCAGGGAGACGTTATAAAGGAGAACAATGCAACCGTTTCTGCTTCATCTGCAATAGGGTTGGAGCAGTTGCAGTCGGTTGCCGTGCTCAAGGATAAGCTGGTAGGTGACCGCGCCAATTTTTATTCGCTTATTAACGAATATAGCCTCGGCGAAAAAAGCAGGGGTCTCAGTATGTTTCATATCGTTCAGGCTGGTCTTTACGGCAACGAATCCTGGCCTATATGGTGGATTATTTCGCCCATTTGTCTTTTGGCTGGTCTTCTTTTCGCGTGTATCCTTGTAACTGTCAGCGAATATTACCGCAGCAGAGTTAAAACTGCATAATTATTACCAATTTATTTCAGGAGGTTACACTTATGCCAATGACCGCAGTAAGAGCAGAAAAGAACATTCTATGGGCTGGTAGTTTACTGTTTCTGGCATGTATTTTCTTTTTCGTGTTCACAGGTAACTACGCGTTTCTTGCAGCACCTTTTGTTGCAGCAGTAATTGTATTAGCTATCTTTAACTGGAAAGCGCTATATTGGTTGCTATTGTTTTGCATTCCTTTTTCAGCAGAGATTTCTTTGTTCAACGGCGTGCTTGCCACTACAATTCCGGATGAACAGCTCATGTGGCTATTTGTCGGCATTTTCTTTTTTCTTGTATTGCGATACAGGAATGTAATGCCGGGCTGGTTTTTAAGACACCCGCTTACGCTGATATTGGCGCTGCAACTGATGTGGCTGGTGGTAGCGGTGGCATTTTCAACCGAATTATTGCCCTCCGTTAAGTTTTTGCTGGCCAAACTTTGGTTTTGGACGAGCTTTATAATTTTTCCGGTATTAATCTTCAGAGAGAAAAAGCAATTTAAACGCGCATTTTTGCTATTTGCAATACCCACTTTATTGCATGCAGTATTTGCTTTCTTATGGCATTATAAGTATAATTTTGGTTACCGCGAGTCTAATATCGTAGTTTTTCCATTTTATGAAAATCACGTAGATCACTCTTCTGTTTTATCGATGTTGTTTCCATTGATGATAGTGGCCTATCAACTTTGTAAAGGGAAAGTCGTTTCAAGGATAGTATTGTTAGCCGCCATTGTTTTTTTGATACCGGCTATTTATGTTGCTGCAGCTCGTGCTGCTATGCTCGGTGTAGTGTTCGCGTTTGTAGTTGCATTCGCGATCAGAAAGAAAATAGTACAATGGGTAATGCCGTCTATTTTCGTTGTGATGATATTGGGCGTATTTGCGATGTCTTACGAAAATAATTACATGAAATTTAGGCCTAGTGTCAGTACAGCTACCCAACAAACATTTATGGAGACTGTAACGGCTACATTTACGGGTAAAGATATGTCTTCTATGGAGCGGTTCTATCGCTGGATTGCTGCTGTGCGAATGAGTAGCGACCGACCATTGGTAGGTGTAGGTCCTAACAACTTTTATGAAAATTACAAACCCTACACTGTTGCCACTTTTATGACATGGGTAAGTCGTAATCCCGAGCAGTCAACTACGCATAACTATTTTCTGTTTATGCTGGTGGAGCAGGGATGGCCTGCGATGTTGCTATATGGTGCGCTGTTAGTAGTCCTTTTCCGAAGAGCACAACGCATTTACCACCGCACTTCCGATAATTTCTACAAGAAAGTTACAATGGGATTGGCTATGCTATTGGCTGTTGGTTTTGTAAATAACTTTTTCTCAGAACTACTGGAAACCCACAAAGTGGGCGGCATGTTTTATATATCTGTCGCACTTATTATAGTGCTCGACTATCTGACTAAAAAAGAGGCGGAGAAAGAAAGCCTCACAAGTACCGATTCTTCACATAAATAGGCATATTGGGTATTTATTTCCCCAACAATACTCCAAGCTAATTTACTTGGGAATTTTTATCCTCAGTTAGTTTTTGTTCGTAAAATTATATTTATTTGGTTTTTAATGATTTAGCCTGATGTCTTCATGTCGGCATTGTAATTGCTTATTTATTCAATTGTAAATAACAATAACAATTTTAACGAAGCAGTCATGACATTGAAGAACTTGAAAAGCAAAGAATGGAAAGCAGAGAAAATGGATCAGTTGATAACTGATATCCTGTTCCGTCAAAATGTGGTGTCGGTATATATTCCTTTGGCAGGATTAGTGATGTCGGTATTGGTAGCGCTATATTTTTTGAAATTCTAATATAAAAATTTGGGGTTAAATGATAATGCCTGCAACGCAATAGCGTGTTGCAGGCATGCCCTTTTCTAAAACCCCTCATCACTGCGCAAATAGCGCCATTTGCCGGGTGGCAGTGGCCCTAATTTAACTTTGCCCATCCTTATTCGCTTAAGTGCAACCACGTGTAGTCCTACTAATTCGCACATGCGCCTAATTTGCCTTTTCTTGCCTTGTTTTAATATAAATCGAAGCTGATCCTCATTTTGCCAGTTAACTTTTGCCGGACGTAATTTTTGATTGTCAAGGCTCAATCCATGATTTAATAATTGCAAACCGTTTGGTGCAATTTTACCCGAAACCCTTACCAGGTATTCTTTTTCAATGTCGCTGGTTTCGCCTATAAGCTGTTTGGCTACTACGCCGTCCTGTGTCATTACCAATAGACCTGTCGAGTCTATATCCAATCTGCCGGCAGGCGCAAGTCCATATTTCTGTCGATCGTCGTATCGTATGCCACTTTTATCTTCTGCCCAATGATTCTCAGGTACTATTAATTCCACAGCCGCACGATAGCCCTTTTCCGGCTGTGCGCTCACGTAGCCCACCGGCTTGTGAATAAGAATGGTTACCCTGCCATTTTGCTCATTTTGAGCTTGGGTATTCATGGTAATTTTATCCTGCTCTGTTACCTTTTGACCCTTTTCGGTAGCAGTAACGCCATTCACTTTTACCCAGCCTTTTAATATATATGCATCGGCTTCGCGTCGCGAACACATGCCCAGCACCGCCATTCGCTTGGCCAGCCGCATTACTTCGTTATCTTCCATTATTGATTTTTATACTTCAATTGATGTGCATTGACTAATCCATCGGATAGCCCTTGTCAATCCAGTCTACTTTCAGGTTTTCGGGTATATCCAGCAAGCGGGTTTTCTCAAATCTCATTTCGGCCAGCAAAGCTATTGCCGGTCTTATATTCGGACAATTCTTAAACGGACAGCAGCCGCAATACACCACTATTTCCTTGTCTTTTTTGACAGATTTTAAATAGGCACGCAGCGTTTCCAGTTTTTCCGGTGTGTTAACGGAGCCTATTTCTTTTGCGGATTTGATATTGCCAGCCGGGCCTATGTTTATAATCAATGGCGCTTTTTGTTGATTAATTGCAGCAGCCAGTTCTTTCCCGGAAATCAATTGTTCTTGTGTCCAATTGTCTTTTTTATCAACCGCGGTAAATAATAGCAGTGCAGCGATGGCGCTTAGTGGTATCAATAGTCTTGAAAGGCTCATGATTAATTTATTTGCACAAAGGTAGCAGATAATTTTTGACGATGGGTATGGTGCCCTTACTGTTGAGCATTCGGTAAAATAGGTCTGACAATCTAAGTGAACAAATAAATTGATGTAACTTTAGCGACCAATTTAACCGACCAAAGAAATGTTATTTGAGTACCGACTGAGAAAAATACTGTCCTCATGGGCGCCCGAATTTGACGGGAACGTCGTACTGCTCGAAAAACTATCCATCATCCAGCAATTTTATCAGGAATGCCGGGACGAGCTGATTCTACTCATTATCGATACCCTCGAGTCGGATGAGGGTGTGAAGTTGCCTGTACTGCTTTCTGTAATGGATGAAGAAGTGAATGGTTGGTTTAAATTGGAACGCGATTTTACTTTTTCTGAGGTATTTCTTGATAATCTGATATAGGCTCGCCGCGCGATAATTCTTCCTCAACTAATTTTTTGTTTTGCATCTATTTAATCATTGACTAGCTTAGTTAAATAAAAGACTATTTTGTCCTTTATTATTTTGTGTTTACCTTTGCTCTGTACAATAAATAACAGGCAAATGAGTACAGGAGCTGATATTGAAACGCTGGATGATATAAAATTGCTGGTAGATACCTTTTACGCCAACGTTCAAAAAGACGAATTAATAGGCGGTATTTTTATGGGTGCCATCAAAGATTGGCCGCATCATCTCGAAAAAATGTACCGCTTCTGGCAAACGGTTTTGCTGGAGCAACATACCTATAACGGCAGTCCTTTTCCCCCACATGCTCAATTGCCAATCGGTGCTGCTCATTTTGAACGTTGGTTGCAGCTATTTAAGGCTACGATAGATGAGTTATTTACAGGGTCTAAATCTGAAGAGGCGCTTTGGCGTGCGGGCAAAATGGCTGAAATGTTTCAGCACAAAATAGCCTATTTTCAGGCTCAGGAGGGGCGTCGTCCTCTGGTATGAGCAAGGTGTTCTCATCAGCAGTAATCGGCTCAGTAGCTTTTCTATGGCTGGGTATGATAATAGCCATCAGCTTTCTGGAAGCCTGGCTTAAATTTCAGGCTCCGGGTATTACATTGCCATTGGGTTTGGGTATCGGCAGGTTGGTTTTTGCAGCGCTCAATAGAGTGGAGTGGGGCTGTGCGTTTATTATCATGGCTTCAATCTGTACGTTCAGGTCGTTTAGTATATTCCGTCGATATTTCTTTTTTGTAATAGCGCTCGCGCTATTAATAGCCCAGTCGGTATGGCTGCTACCTGCGCTTGACGCACGCGCCGAATTGTACATTCAGCACAAAGATGTGCCTGCATCTTCATTGCACTTTTATTACACAGGCATGGAATTAGTAAAAGTTATTTCATTGCTCTGCACTGGTACAGCCGCCTGGAAATCTGTTGTAAACATTCAAAAACATTAATCTGAAATGCAAATAGCATCCCTGTTTAAAGAACCTGAATTTGGCGAAGTGAAGCCGGCACTTAAAGTAATGCTGGACAATCCATCCGTAAAAGAAGTGAGAATATCGATGCTTTACGGGCAGGTAATGAAAGAGCACAAAGCGCCTTATCTTATTGTAGTATATGTGGCAGAGGGTATCATAGACTTTGCTGTTTCGGGACAAATGCACCGCCTGGAAAGAGGCGATATGATTGCGGTGGAAGCAGGCGTTTTACACGAACTTACTGCATTGGCCGACAGTGTAATGCGGCTGAGTTTGCATAAATTTGCAAAGCCTGAAAATTAAGTTCATCTCTATTTTTTAATTAAATAAATCAGCAATGTTTAAAGCTATTCTACCGGTAGTTGCCGGAGTAATTTTATTGAGCGCATGTGGCGGAAATTCCTCAGATACGCACGAACATAACCACGACCACTCAGGTACTGGCGACCACTCAGGCGCAGGTGACCATTCAGGTAAGCCGGCAGCAGTAAGTAATACTATTGAGTTGAGCGGTGGTGACGATATGAAATTTAACCAAACTAATTTTACGGTCGAAGCCAACAAGCCTGTAAAACTTACATTAACCCATTCGGGTAAAATGGATAAAAATGTTATGGGACATAACTTCGTGTTGCTGAAACCGCTTACCGATGTGATGAGTTTTGCCAGCGAAGCGGTAAATGCTAAGGACAATAACTACATTCCTGCAGGTACAGATAAAGTAGTAGCGAGCACTAAATTGTTGGGTGGCGGCGAATCTGAAACAATAGAATTTACCCTTACAGAAAAAGGTACTTATCCATTCTTGTGTAGCTTTCCGGGACATGCGGGCATTATGCGCGGTGTAATATTGGTAGAGTAAGATTATGAGTATTTTTTCTAAGACATGTGAGTATGCGATGCGGGCTGTGTTTTACATAGCCCGCCGTTCGCATGAGGGACAGCGAACGGGTATTAGAGAAATAGCGAAACAAATTAATAGCCCGGAAGCCTTTCTGGCAAAGATTTTACAGAAGCTGAGCAAAGAAGATTTGATACAATCGACCAAAGGGCCGAACGGTGGTTTTTACATAACAGCGGATGGGCTAAACAGACCTATCGCTGATATTGTATCGGCCATCGATGGCGACCATATTTTTACAGGTTGCGCTATGGGGCTGGATTATTGCTCTGAAGTAAGACCATGCCCGCTACACAACGACTTTAAGAAAATACGGAACAACATTTCGCTTATGCTACATAATACTACCGTGGGGAAGTTCAATATGGAACTATTGGCGGGGCAGGTTACTTTAAGTAAATAATAGACGACATACAATTGCCTTTGAGCAAGATAACTTAAATAAGAAAAGGGATGCTATTTGCATCCCTTTCTTTATGATATCAATCCAGGTGTATTATTTAGTCCACTCAGAAGCAGAACCGGCACCGCGCCAGCCAAATTCATTAACAGTGCCATCTTCAGCAGTTACTTTATATTGCAGCATCATTTTGCCATGCAAGCCATAATAGCCTTCTGGTACAGCCCAGCCTTTGCCTTCCACAGTTTTATATCTACGACCTGCAGTAGTATCGTTTGTTTGAAGCGTCTGCGCAGGGATGATAAGTGTATCGTTCAATACCTTGCCTGTTACCTCTTCGTTGTAAGAGTTGTAGAAGTTTTTGATCCACACCTGGTCTATTTCACCACCATCGCGCACAGTAAGAGCGTAAGTAGCAGGGTTGCTGGTTGTACCATCTTCTACTACCGTCCACACACCTTTAAATTTATCTCTTGATATAGTCTCGCAACGCTCACCTTCGTATCCGGTAACGCAAGTGCAGGAGCCATCGTCATTGCACTGGCCGTTGTAAGCGCATTTTACCGTTTTACATTTATCTTGTTCACAAGAAGTAAGTGTTAGTGCAGAAAAAGCCGCAAAAATGCCGGCGGCAGAAAGTAACAGTTTCTTCATAGAGTTGCGCATGTATTTTTATTTTTTTTTGTTCGAATACGACTCGCTCTGAGTCCGAGTTCGTGCCGGTTCTTGAAAATTAAGGCTTAAAAGTAAAAAAGAAAATTGAAAATGCAAACTTTCAACATATTTTTTTACGCTTTCTCTCCAGCCCTGCTACGACGCGCATACCAGCTTATGCCAAACCCTACAGCCATAACTATAATACCGGTCCACAGCACGCCAATGAAAGGGAATATCATCGCTTTCATTACAATATAGTCATCTTGCTGTGAGCGCTGGCGAATGCCAAATTCAACCGTATTATCCTGCGGGTTAATCTTGTTGATGCGCGCATAAATACCCAAATCACGTAGGGTATCGTTTACCGTAAGTATTTCTTCATGACGAATAACATACGCAGGCTGCAATTCGCCCATTTTACCATCTATATTATAGGCAGTGAGCTGTGCTTGTGCTGCTACATCACCTTCGTGCGATTGGTAACCTTTATTGGTAACATTACGGCTAAGCCCTTCAAAACGTAAATAGCCATTTGCAAGGAAAATGCTGTCGCCCTCTTTGATGGTATGTGTTTTGAAACTCGATGTATCCGATTTAGAATTAGGGTCGCTTATTGACGTAACATAAGTAAATACATCGTGCGTCAAATAGTGCTTTGCATCCGGATTGGCACTCAAGCCTTCCTGACCTTTTGCATTTACAAATGCATCAGGATAGAGCACGAACGACTCTTTCAACTCATTCGTTTCAGGATCACGACGCTCGTATTTTACTTTGAAGTAGGTAACCGGCGGATCATTTTCAACTACCGAATCTCCCAGATAGGTTACCAGATAAGGTCCCATCGGAATGCTGGTATTACGGAAGATAAGCACATTCTCATGGCTTTCTTTCGCATTCTCAGCAAATGTTTCTTTACCAAAATCATGTACCTGCCCTGTACGGTCGAGCGATATAATTTCTTTTTTGTAACCAGATAAAAGAACCCCTAATAACATCACGCCAAAGCCAAAGTGCGTGATGGCGCCACCAGCCTTTTTGATACTGCCTTTCTGCACATTGATTGCGTAAAAAATATTTGCAATAATGGTAAAGAAAATGGCAAATGTGAAGAACATGTATTGCAGGTGCTCAATCTTCTGACCGATTACCAGCATAATGGTTAATAGCAGAGCTATCAAAGCCAATAACCCCAGCCTTTTCAGCACTACAGCCATACCGCTTTTCTTGTACTTGAAAAACTGAATGGCACCACTTAACATCGCTATAATAAAGGCAAACCAAACCTGAATATTGTTGTAGAACGAAACAGGATCGGCAGGTGGCGCTATATCAGAGCCGGTAATCTTCTTCCAGAGCGGCGACCATACCGGCAGCGATGTGTAGAAAATTATTTGAATAGCCGATAGCAATAAAAATATTGAACCAATCAGCATCCAGAACTCACGCGAGTTTGCTTCTTCTTCGCCGGCAATGCGGGGCATTTTTTTCCAGGAACCAATAACAAAGAATAGGCTGCCCAATAAAAATATAGCCAGCACTATTATCAAATGCCAGTAGAGCGCGTTACCAGCATCAGTAAAGGCGTGTACAGAGGTTTCGCCCAAAATACCGGTACGTGTAAGGAAAGTAGAATACCAGATAAACAGGAATGTAAGTGCAAAAAATACCAAGGTGATTTTAAGCGAGCGACCCGTGCTTTTATAAATGATAAGTGTGTGTAAAGCGGCTATTACAATCATCCACGGCACCAGCGAGGCATTCTCCACCGGATCCCATGCCCAATAGCCGCCAAAGTTGAGCGACTCGTAAGCCCAGGCACCGCCCATCATAATACCCACGCCCAATATAGCGCCGCAAGCCAGCGACCAACGCAATGCAGGCTTTACCCAAGTTTTATAGTCGTTTTTCCATAAGGCTGCCATTGCATAAGCAAATGGAAACAGCGTGAGCG
>PJTT01000329.1_pt1 | contig 49423 bp, 59 predicted proteins | sample 1512261 | NCBI WGS metagenome assembly PJTT01 (sample SAMN08177685, study PRJNA422409) | Soil metagenome, whole genome shotgun sequencing project. | isolation source: Soil (2) enriched on wood chips | place: USA: Madison | collected 2015-01-15 | reverse complement strand
CACGACCTTGCCGTTGATCGTGCCCCAGCCGGTCACCACCCCGTCGCCGGCCACCTTCTGCTCGGCCATGCCGAACTCGGTCCCCCGGTGCTCGACGAACATGTCGAACTCCTCGAACGAGTCTTCGTCCAGCAAGAGGTCGATCCGCTCGCGGGCCGTCAGCTTGCCCTTGGCGTGCTGGGCGGCGACGCGCTTCTCACCGCCGCCGGCCCGGGCCTGCTCACGACGACGATCCAGCTCTTCGAGGATGTGTTGCAAGGTCGTGGGCTCCAAGCAGGGACTGGAACCCAAAGGCGTAAAGAGCCCCGGCGGGGCTGGCAAGGCGCAGCCTTCAGGCGGCTCTCGGTCCAAACAGGATGATCGCCGCGCCGGCGAGGCAGACCACCGCCCCGATCAGGTCCCAGCGGTCGGGACGCACCTGCTCGACCGTCCGCATCCAGACGATGGACGACAGGATGTAGATCCCACCATAGGCCGCGAAGGCCCGGCCCGCCGCGTCGGCCTCGACCTTGGTCAGCAGCCAGGCGAAGGCGACCAGGGCCACGACGCCGGGAATGGCCCACAGCGCCGAACGCCCCTGCCGCAGCCACGCCCAGAAGGAAAAGCAGCCGCCGATCTCGCAGACCGCGGCCAGGATGTAGACGAGGAAGCTCCTCACCGTCGCAGGGCGGCGAACCACCGCTCGAGCGCGGCCGCCTCGATCGCCAGGTTGGCGGCGCGGGTAACGGCCTCGTGGTCGTCGCCCCACTGCTCGGCCTGGTAGATCTCGTCGAGGCGCGACAGGTCCAGCGCCTTCTGCCCGGTGACGCGACCGGCGCGCAGGGCCAAGGCCAGGACGGTCGAGCCCAGCAGGCCGGCGGCGTAGGCCACGCCCGTCAGGCTGAAGTCGTCCAGGGTCAGGGCCAGGGCCTCGACCGTGGCCAGGGTGGCCGGCGGCTGCGGGGCGTGGATGACGCCGGTGACCGGCGTCAGCGCCACGCCGTGCTCGGCCTTGGCCCAGTCGAGCATGGCGCCCCACTCGCGCTCCTGGCGTTCGATCAGGGGCGTGGGACCGTCGGCGCGGTAGCAGAGCAGGTCAGAGCCGGCATAGGCGGCGACCTCGCGGGCGACCTCGGCCCGGGTTTCGGCGATGCGGTCGATGGCGGTGAAGGCCAGGCGCGTGGCGGGCATGGCCGTGGAGTCGATGACCTTTTCCTGGGCTTCCCACTCGCCGGCGACGACCTGAGCCAGGGCCAGGGTCGGCAGGGCCAGCGGCTTCCTCTGCGGCGACTTGGGCGTGCGGCCGTCGAGCAGCACCGGATAAGCGCCGTCCTTGGCCTCGCCGGCGGTCGCGGCCTTGTAGAAGCGGCGCGGCTTGTCGATCAGGTCGGGCTTGTCGGACACGGGAAAGGCTCATTTCTTGGATATGGGCGAAGCAAGAGCGTCGCCGCCGCGTTGAATGAGCGATCGCCCGCCAGACCGCAAGCCTGGCCGCAAGCCAGACCTAAAGGGGAGAGCCGCCTTGAGCCCGCCTTCCAAGGACCTGATGGCCGCCCAGGCCGCCACCCGCTTCGGGATGGGCGCGCGGCCGGGCGAGATCGACGCGGCCCGAAGCGATCCCAGGGGCTTCCTCACCGACCAGATCCGCCGCGAGGGCGCGGACCAGCCGCAGGGCGACGGCGACAGCGCCGCCACGCGCTTCGCCGCCTTCGCCGACTACCGCATGGAGCGGCGCGCCATGCGCCAGGAGACGCGGGCGATCAAGGGCGAGGACGGCATGAAGCCGATCCCGCTGGTCGACGCCAAGCCCGGCCGCGACGCCCTGCAGCAGGCCCAGAAGGACGCCCAGCGCTATCTGCGCGACAAGACCAGCGACGACTTCCTCTGCCGCGCCCAGCTGGCCTGCGACACCCCGGCGGGCTTTCGCGAGCGCTGGGCCCTGTTCTTCGCCAACCACTTCACGGTGTCGGCCACCAAACAGCAGACGGCGGTGATGATCGGGCCGTTCGAGCGCGAGGCGATCCGGCCCAACGTCTTCGGACGCTTCGAGGACCTGCTGGTCGCCTCCAGCACCCATCCTGCGATGCTGACCTATCTGGACCAGGCCCAGTCGATCGGCCCGACCAGTCGGGCGGCGGGGCGCGGCAATAATCGGCGGGTCGGGCTGAACGAGAACCTGGCCCGCGAGATCCTGGAGCTGCACACGGTCGGCGTCGACGGCGGCTACGCCCAGGCCGACGTCACCGAGTTCGCCCGCGCCCTGACCGGCTTCAGCATCGGCCGGGCGCAGGACCCCGACGCCGGCGCTTTCCTGTTCCGCGTCAACGCCCACGAGCCGGGCCAACGGAGCATCCTGGGCGCGCGCTACGCCGAGGACGGCGAGGGCCAGGGGCTGGCGGTGCTGAAGGCGCTGGCGAACGATCGGCGCACCGCCCGCCACGTCTGCGGCAAGCTGGCCCGCCACTTCGTCGCCGACGATCCGCCACCGGCTTTGGTCGCGCGGCTGGAAAAGCGCTGGATGGACACCGGCGGGCGGCTGGATGAGGTATCGCAGGCCCTGGTCGAGGCTCCGGAGGCCTGGGATCCGGACGCGGCCAAGATCAAGACGCCCTACGAGTTCGTGGTCTCGACCTGGAGGGCCGTCGGCGGCCGGCCGGAGAAGATCGAGAAGCTGAACCCGATCCTGACCAGCCTGAACCAGAAGCCGTTCACCCCGCCCTCGCCCAAGGGCTGGCCCGAGGAGGCGCAGGCCTGGGCCTCGCCCGACGGGCTGATCAAGCGGATGCAGTGGGCGCAAGGCTTCACCTCGGCCGTGGCCGACACCCGCGATCCCGACGCCCTGGCGCGCTCGGCCCTAGGGGCGCGATTGAGCGAACCCACGGCCCGCGCCGTCGCCCGCGCCGAGACGCGCCGTGAAGCCTTCGCCCTGCTGGTGATGAGTCCGGAGTTCCAACGCCGATGACCGCTGCCTCGCCCTCCTCCTCGCGTCGTTCGTTCCTGGCCGCGGCCGCCAGCCTGGGCGTGGCCGTCAGTTTCGTCGGACGACAGGCCCACGCCGCAAGCGGGACCAAGAAGCTGATCGTCGTGGTCTGCCGCGGCGGCATGGACGGGATGTCGCTCGCCCCGCCGGTGGGCGATCCGGACTACGCCGCCCTGCGCGGGGCCATCGCCATCAAGCCGGAAGAGACGCTGAAGCTGGACGGGACCTTCGGCCTGCACCCGTCGCTGACCGCCGTCCACGCCCTGGCGCTGAAAGGCCAGGCGCGGATCGCCCCGGCCATCGCCACGCCCGACCGCGCCCGCTCGCACTTCGAGGCCCAGGACGTGCTGGAGACCGGCGAGGCCAAGGTCTACGGCGCCGACAGCGGTTGGCTGAACCGCACCCTTCAGGTGATGGGGCCGGGCAGGACAGAGGCCCTGTCGGTGGGCGGCACGGCGCCGCTGATCCTGCGCGGCCCGGTGCAGGCGGCCAGTTGGTCGCCCGGCAAGGGCGTCGACGAGACCGCGCGCCTGCCCACCCTGCTGCAGGACCTCTACAAGGGCGACGCCCTGCTCGGCCCCGCCTTCGCGCGCGGGCTGGAGACCGAGGCCATGGCCCAGGCGGCGATGACGGCGATGGCCCCCGCTCCGGCCACCGCCCCTGGGATGGCGCCGGCCATGAATGCGCCCGCCATGAACGCGCCGGGCGGCCGTCCCGCCGACAACCGCCAGGGCCGCGAGGCGGCGCGCAAGCTGGGTTCGACCCTGGCCGGCTTCATGCGTCAGGCCGACGGCCCGCAGATCGCCGCCCTGTCGCTGGACGGCTTCGACACCCACGCCGGCCAGCCCGGCCAGATCGCCACGCGGCTGGCCTATCTGGACGCCGTGCTTGACGGCCTGCACGAGGGCCTGGGTCCAGACTGGAAGGACACGGTGGTGGTCGCCGCCACCGAGTTCGGCCGCACCGCCCGGGTCAACGGCACCGGCGGCACCGACCACGGCACGGCCTCGACCGCCCTGGTGCTCGGCGGGGCCTTGAAGCCCGGCGGGATCATCGGCGACTGGCCGACGCTGAAGGAGACCGCCCTGTTCGAGAACCGCGACGTCGCTCCGACTCTGGACATGCGCGGCCTGTTCAAGGGCGTGCTGGTCGATCACCTGGGCGTGGATCGGGCGGCGGTGGAGCGCAAGGTGTTCGCCGATAGCGCGGGGGCGAAGGCGGTTACGGGGCTGGTGTAATTTTCTTCCGTAAAATCCCCGCGAAAGCGGGGACCCAGGTGTTTTATCGTCAAGCACCACGCGTTTCAGAAAAAGCCTGGGTCCCCGCTTTCGCGGGGATTTTACGGGAAATAACCAAGCCTATGCCGGTCACCCAGGAACCGCGTCGAAGGCCATGGTCAGGCGGCGGGTGTCGCCGGTGAAGGGCACGGTGCCGTGCCACATGTAGGACGGGAACAGCACCAGGGTCCCCGGCGCGGGCTTCACCGCGTGCTCGGCCGCCAGCTTCGGCGCCGTGGCGCAGCCGGGCTGGCCGAACTTGATCCAGCCTTCGCGCTTGCTTTCGTCGTCCACGCCCGGCGGCAGGTCGATGTAGAAGGCCGACGACACCCAGCCCTGCGGGTGGACGTGGTCGGTGTGGAAGCCGTTCGGCTTGAGGCTGACCGACCAGCCGCCCTGGATGACCGCCCGCCCAGTGCGCCGGGCGCGGAGCGGATCGCTCCCCTCCCCGATCTCGGCGGCGTAGCGCTCGACGGTGGCGCGGGCGCTGGCGAAGAAGGCCTGGAACAGCGGTTCAGGCGAGGAATGCAGCGACTGCACCTGGGCGCCGCCGCGCAGCGACTGCTGCAACGGGTGGGTTTCCAGGTCGTGCAGCTGGCCCAGACGCGTGCGCAGGTCGGCCAGGAAGCTCGGCAGGTCGGGCCACCCCTGCGGCGTCGGCAGGACGTAGGGCCGCACGAAGGCGCCATAGTCATAGAGCGCGCCGTAGCGGGGATCGCCCAGGATCCGCCAGGCCGTGGCCTGCAAGGCGAGCGCGTGCTGGTCGTAGGGCAAGGCGGCTACCACCGCGCCGGCCGCCGAGGCCGCGCCGGCCGCGTCGCCGGTCGCCAGCAGCGCCTCGGCCAGGGCCTTGAGCACGGGAGCGGCGTTCGGGGCCAGGCGGGCGGCCGCCTGGGCGTGGGCCAGGCCCTCGGCGCTGTCGCCCAGTTCGGCGGCGGCGTGGGCGGCGGTCAGCAGCAGGTGGATGTCGCCCGGATGGCGGCGCAGGCCGCCGCGCAGGGTGTCGAGCGCCTGGGGCAACCGGCCGGCGAACTCCTCGACCAAGGCCTGGACGTGCAGCAGGCGCGGGTCGGACTGCCCGGCAAGCACGGCCTTCAGCGGCGCGAGCGCGTGGTCGAGGTCGGCCGTCCGCATCCAGCGCAGCTGGGCCAGATCCCGGTGGGCGTCAACGAAGGCGGCGCGTCGGGCGATCGCGCCCTCGAAGGCGGCTTCCGCCTCGTCGTAGCGGTGCTGGAACTGAATGGCGCGGGCCAGGACCAGCCAGGCCTCCGGCGCATCGAGGCCCAGGGCCATGGCCTTGCGCACGGCGGCCTCGGCTTCGGCCTGACGGCCAAGATCACCGTTGGTGGCGGCCAGATTGTACCAGGCCAGCCGGTCCTGCGGCGCGGCGCGGGCGGCGCGTTCGTTGAACGGCAGAGCCTCGCCGTGACGGCCCAGGCCCTTGAGCGCGGCGGCGTGGACGATCAGCAGGCCCGGCATGGCGGTGGCGCGCGCGGCGCCCTCCGCCGTCAGGGCGGCGGCCTGGTCGGCGCGGCCTCGGCCCAGGAGATCCCAGGCCTGCTGAACGAGGTTTTGGTTCATCGCCGCTTGGTTTGGCGCCGAGCGAACGGGTTCTGCTCGGCCTCGTCCTCGGAGAAGCCGAACTTGGCGAAGCCCGCCTGCATCTCGGGGCTGAGCGGGGCCTCGATGTGCAGCATGCCGGCGCTGGGGTGCGGCAGCAGGATCGAGCGGGCGTGCAGCTGCAGCTTCAGCCCTTCCGACAGCTGGGCCGACTTCTCGTCGCCGTACTTGGGATCGCCCAGGATCGGGTGACCGATGGCCTTCATGTGGGCGCGCAGCTGGTGGGTGCGGCCGGTGTGCGGGCGCAGGGCCATGAAGCTGACGCGCGGGCCGGCGCGGCTGATGGTGACGAACTCGGTCTCGGCCGGCGAGGCGTCCTTGTCCTTCGGGTCGGCGGGCACGACGATCTCGCGGTCGTTAACGCCGCGCTTGGCCAGGTGCAGCTCGATGACGCCCTCGGTCGGGTGCGGATTGCCGACGACGATGGCCCAGTAGGTCTTCTGGGCCTTGCGCTTGGCGAAGGCGCCCGAGAGGCGGGCCGCGGCGCTGGGGGTCTTGCCCAGCAGCAGCACGCCGGAGGTGTCGCGGTCGAGGCGGTGCACGAGGCGCGGACGATTGACGCCCTCGCCCCAGGCGCTGAGCAGCTTGTCGATGTGCTTGGTGGTCTTGGTGCCGCCCTGCACGGCCAGGCCGGCGGGCTTGTTGAGGGCCAGGACGTCCTCGTCCTCGTAAAGCACCAGCGAGCGGGCGTAGGCGATGTCGCGCGCCGACAGCTTGCCCTTGTCGGCCGGATCGGGCGCGTCGGGCAGCGGCGGCACGCGGATCTGGCTGCCGGCGGCCAGCTTGGTGTCGGCCTTGGCGCGCGAGCCGTCGACCCGGACCTGGCCCGAGCGGAACAGCTTGTTGAGCTGGACGTGGTTCAGGTGCGGCCAGCGGCGCTTGAACCAGCGGTCGAGGCGGACCCCGTCCTCGCCCCCATCGACGTAGATGGTGCGAACTTCTTTCATGCGAACATCCTGCGGGCGAGATAAAGGCCCGCGAAAAGGGCCGTCACGGCGAACACGACGCTGACGGCGGTATAGGTGAAGGCCGAGCCGTAGGCGCGCTTCTCGATCATGAGCGCGGTCTCCAGCGAGAAGGCCGAAAAGGTGGTGAAGCCCCCGAGGACACCGGTTCCCAGCAGCACCCGGAAGGTTTCCTGCTGGCCGGCCGAGCGGAAAGCCAGCCAGCCGGTCAGCATTCCCATCAGGAAGCCGCCGACCAGGTTCACGGTCAGGGTGCCCCAGGGCCAGCCCGGTCCGATCCAGCGCAGCGCGGCCGTTCCCACGAGATAGCGGGCGACGGAGCCGGCGGCGCCGCCCACGGCGACGAGAAGCACCTTGGTCATGGGCCCCTTATGCGCCGACAGGCCCTGAACGCCAAGGTGCGAACGCCAAGGCCGGCTTGACCTTGGGTGACAGCCACGCTTAGCGTCGCCGCGTTAACTCTCGCGGAGATGGTATGCGCAAGTTCCTCGCACTGGCCCTGGCGCTGTGCGCCACGCCCGTCCTCGCGCAAGGCCCCGTCACGCAAGGCGTGGTGGCGCCGAAAGGTTCGGTCCCGCCGCCTCCGCCGCTGACACCGCCCCTGCCCACGCCCGCCAGCCTGGCGCCGCTGACCCGGATCCAGACCTACGGCCCGCCGCCTTCGGTGATCCGCTGCGAGGGGCGCGACGTGCGCGTGATCGAGAGCGCGCCGTTCCACCCGGACGTCAATGTTCGCTACGTCGCTTCCGGCGCGAAGCCCTCGTCGGGCGATCAGCCGGCCAGCGCCCTCGTCTTCGCGGTCGACGCCAAGGGCGCGCCGATCGACATCCGCCGGGCTCCGAACGCCCAGGCCGACCAGAACCTGATCGCCAGCTTCGCCCGCTGGCGCTTTGCGCCCGGCCAGGCGGCGGCCGGTTGTCGCCTCGAGGTTCCGCAGACCTTCACGCCCCTGGCCAAGGCGCCGACGGCCATCCTGCTGGAGCACATAGCGACGCGGAAGCGCGAGGCCTCGCCCGTGGTGCGCGCCGCTCTCTCTGCCCGTGGCGACTGCGGCAAGGCCCCTCGCCGCGCCCCGGCCCTGATCAGCTATCCCGACCTGCGCCGGTTCGACGACCGCGACTTCGCCGGCGCCTGGGCCGGCGTGCTCTACGACATCGACGCCGAGGGCGTGGTGCGCAACGTGCGGATCGCGGCCCAGGGCGGCGATCCGGTGCTGGCCGACCAGGCCGCCTTCGCGATCGCCGAGTCCCGGTTCCAGTCGGGCAAGCCGGTGAAGGGCTGCTACGGCGTGCAGGCTGCCCGCCCCCGGCCGACCGATGCGCCGCCCCGCACCCCGACCAAGCCGATCAAACGACCCGAGATCGCCTGCCGCGTCGAGCGCGCGGCCCTGAACCTGTCGCTGGACAAGGCCTATCCCGTGCCGTTCGCCCGCGAACGGGTCGAGGGCTGGGCGCTGCTGCAGTTCGACATCACGCCCGAGGGGCGGATCTGGCCAATCGAGATCCTGGGCGCGCAGCCCGTGGAGACCTTCGGCCTGGCGGCCCGCAGCATGCTGTACAAGGCCCGCCCCGACCGCTCGGTCTGGGGCCAGAAGGGCTGCCTGATCCCGGTCACTTTCGCCATCCCCGACATCGTCGAGGATTAACGCGCCCGGAACCAAGCGGGGCCTTGCCGGGCAAGGCTTTGAAGACAAGGTAAAGACGACCTAAACCCTGTTCCTGCACCGGAGGTTAAGGGCGAGGAGGTCAACCTCTGATCTCCTCCCGCGAATCCCACGGTCCGATGCCCGCCTCCCTGCCTCCCAAGGACGACACGACCGAACGCCTGGCCCTGCCGCCGGCGATGCTGAACCGTCTGGCCAGTTCCGACCTGATCGGTCGCGGCTCGGTCAACGTGATCAGCATCAAGGCCATCCGCCGCTGGGCCGGCGACTGGTGGGAGCACAAGCGCACCGACGTCTGGACCTATGTCGAGCGCAAGCTGAACGAACATCTCGACCGCGCCGACCTGCGGGGACGGGTCAGCGAGGACGACTTCCTGATCGCCACCCACAACGACCAGGGCCTGTCGGCCCAGGCCGCCAGCATCCGCATCCTCGAGGACGTGCTGACCCACCTGCTGGGCGCGGCCGAGCTGCGGGACATCGGCGTGCGCTCGGTGATCGGGGTCGAGGCCGGCGGCGTCGTCTGCCGCACCATCGATCCGTCCGTCGTGCTGGCCGCCCGCGCGCGCCGCGACTCCGAGCGCTCGCCGTTCCGCACGGACATGGACGTCAGCGACGAGATGCGCCGCACGCCCGTGGCCTTCACCACCAGCGGCGGCGCGGCCCTGCGGGTCGACTTCGCGCTGGAGCACGTGATCGGCCTGCGCCGCAACGTCACCACCGCCATTCGCGTCGAGCCGATCGTCACCCACCTGGGCACCGGCCGCTCGATCAGCGGGCGGGCGATCACCAAGCTGGCCGACAAGGACATCGCCTTCATCGACGAGGCGACGCTGCGCTACGGCGCGGCCTTCGCCAAGGCCGCCCAAGGCAACGAGCGCCCCGACCTGGTGCTGCCGGCCTCGTTCCGCACCCTGGGCACCCAGCGCGGCCGCGACCTGCTGACCGGCACCTCGGGCCTGTCGCTGGCCTTGCTGCGCGGCGGAGTGATGATCGAACTGGTGGACGTCACCCGCGGCACGCCCGCCGGGCGTCTGCTGGAAGTGGTCGGCCTGCTAAAGGCCCTGACCCGCGGCGTCGTCGCCCGCGTGCCGCCGGACAAGGAAGCCTTCAAGCACCTGCGCGACGCCCGCCTGGCGGGGCTGACCCTGGACGCCTGCGACCTGAGCGGACCGGCCGAGAAGATCGCCGCCGACATCATGGCCTTCGGTCGCGAGGCCCGCGGCCTGGCGCCGATGGTTTCACTGCAGGGCCTGCCGGCGGAAGGCTATTTCGCCGCCGCCGAGACCGCCGGCCTCAGCCACGCCTCGCTGCGGGCGGCTCACCCCTACGCGGCGCGCGTGGCGGCCTGAGTCCTTTTCCACCGTAAAACCCCCGCGAAAGCGGGGGCCCAGGTGTTTTATCGTCAAGCGCCGTGGGTTGCAGAAAAAGCCTGGGTCCCCGCTTCCGCGGGGATTTTACGGAATGAGGGGCAGCGCCGTCCTCAAACCCGGCCCATGCCCTTGCCGATGGTGTTGACCACGCTCTGGGCGTCATAGGCCTCGCCCGGCGGGCGCGGGCCCTTGCCGAACACGACTTCCAGCGTGGTGCTGAGCGCCGGACCGGGACCGAGGTTGAAGCTGGTGCCCAGGCCCAGGCCGACGCCGGAGCGGCGGCCATAGCTGCCCGAACCGGCGCCGACCGAGAAGGTCGGACCGCCCCCGCCGCCCGTCGACTGGGTGATACGGTCGGCGACGCGGAACCAGCTGTAGCCGTCGGCCAGGGCCAGCTCGGCCGCCCGCAGCAGGGCGTAGTCGGTGACCTGACCGGCCGGCGCGCCGGGGCCGCCGCGGAAGGTCACGCGATAGCGCCCCTCCTCCATCTTGTACTGGGCGAAGCCGACGTCGGTGGCGGCGGCCTGCGGCCGGTAGACAGTGGGCTTGGCGGTGGCGCAGGCGCCCAGGGCCAGGGCGCTGGCGGCGAGGACGCAGACGAGGCGGGCGGACTTCATGGCGTTTCTCCCTTGCCTCTCAAACGGCTCGGCCAAGTTCAGCGTTCCGGGAGCGCCAAGTCCAGCTTTTCCAGCACGGCCTTCATGTCGTCGGGGACCTCCGCCTCGATCCGTCGTTCGCCGCCTTCGGGGTGCGGGAACACCAGCCGCGCGGCGTGCAGCATCAGCCGCGGCACCGGCGCGCCAGCCAGCATCAACGCCCCGCCGTAGCGGCTGTCGCCGGCGATCGGCCGGCCGATCGAGGCCATGTGGACGCGCAGCTGGTGCATGCGGCCGGTGTCGGGGGAAAGCTCGACCAGCGCGGCCTGGGCGTTGGCGGCCAGGGTCCGATAGCGGCTGCGGGCGTTTTCCGCGTCCGGATGATCGTCCTCGCAGACCCGCATATAGGCCTCGCGGCCGATGGACTCGCGACGCAGGGCCTTGTCGATCTGGCCGCCGCGCGGCTCGGGCGCGCCCGGCGCGACGATGGCCAGATAGGTCTTGCGGAAGCGCTTGCCCATCAGCGCCTTGCCCAGGAAGGTCGCGGCCGGCTTGGTGCGGGCGGTGAGGATCACGCCCGAGGTGTCGCGGTCGAGGCGATGGATCAGGCGCGGACGCGGCCGGTCGCGGCGGGCCAGGGCCCACAACAGGTCGTCCAGCGTATGGGCCTTGATCCGGCCGCCCTGGCTGGAGAGGCCGGCGGGCTTGTTGAGCACGAAGACGCTGTCGTCCTCGTGGATCACCAGCGAGCGCGTGAAGGCAATCTCGTCAGGCGTCAGCTCGATCGGGCTATCGGAGGCCTTGGGCTTGGGCGCGGCGGGCGGACGGCGGGGCGGTTTGGACATCGCCGTCACTTACCGCCCCTGCGCAGTTGGCTCCAGTGGTCGAGGCGGTCCTTGACCTTGGCCTCGGCGCCGATCGGCTTGGGCTCATAGAACTTCGGGCGGGCCATGCCGTCGGGGAAGTAGTTCTGACCCGAGACGCCGCCCTCGACGTCGTGGTCGTAGGCGTAGCCGTCGCCATAGCCGAGGGTCTTCATCAGCTTGGTGGGGGCGTTGAGGATGTGGGAGGGCGGCATGAGGCTGCCGGTCTCCTTGGCCGCGCGGCGGGCGGCCTTGTAGGCGTTGTAGACGGCGTTGGACTTGGGGGCGCTGGCCATGTGGACCACGGCCTGGGCCAGAGCGAGCTCGCCTTCCGGCGATCCGAGGAAGTCGTAGGCGTCTTTCGCTGCGGTGGTCAGCAGCAATGACAGCGGGTCGGCCGCGCCGATGTCTTCTGAGGCCATGCGCACCAGGCGGCGGGCGATGAACAGCGGGTCTTCCCCGCCCTCCAGCATCCGCGCCAGCCAATAGAGGGCCGCGTCGGGATCGCTGCCGCGCACCGACTTATGCAGGGCGGAGATCAGGTTGTAATGCTCTTCCCGATCCTTGTCGTAGGCCGGGCGGCGCTTCTGAAGGAGTTGGCCCAACTGGGTCGGATTGAGCGGCGTGTCAGTGCCGATCGACAGCAGGGTCTCGGTCAGGGTCAGCAGGTAGCGGCCGTCGCCGTCGGCCATGGCGATCAGCACCTGGCGGGCCTCGGCGTCGACCGGCAGCTTGCGGTTCTCGGCGGCTTCGGCTTTCGCGAGCAGGCTTTCCAGCGCCGTCTCGTCCAGGCGCTTGAGCACGAACACCTGGGCCCGCGACAACAGAGCGCCGTTGAGCTCGAACGAGGGATTTTCGGTCGTCGCGCCGACGAGGGTGACGATCCCCTCCTCCACGAACGGGAGGAAACCGTCCTGCTGGGCGCGGTTGAAGCGGTGGATCTCGTCGACGAACAACAGGGTGGACTGGCCGGCCTGGCGGCGCATGCGGGCCTGCTCGAAGGCCTTCTTCAGGTCGGCGACGCCGGAGAAGACGGCCGAGATCTGCATGAACTCGTAACCGCCGGCCTTGGCCAGCAGGCGGGCGATGGTGGTCTTGCCGGTGCCGGGCGGGCCCCAGAGGATCATCGAGGCCAGGCGATGGGCCGCCGCCATCCGGCCGATCGGGCCGTCGGGGCCGAGCAGGTGCTCCTGGCCCACCACCTCTTCGAGGCTCTGGGGACGCAGGCGGTCGGCCAGCGGCGCGGGCGCGTGGGGCGCGATGCCGGCGGCTTGGAAGAGATCGGACATGGGAAGAGGTTTAGGAGGTTCCGCGGTCAGCGGAAACCCTCTCCCCGAAGGGAGAGGGTCGCGGCCGGATCAGGTGCGGAAACGGGCCGAGATGCGCTGGCCGCCCCGCTCGATGACGACGGTCCAGGTTCCCGTCTCGTTGCGGATGGCGGCGGCCAGGTCGGCGGTGGTGTTGACGGCCTTGCCGTTGACCTCGCGCACGAAATCGCCGGGACGCAGGCCCGCGTTCAGCGCGAAGCCCTGGCCGACCTTGGTGACCAGCACGCCCTTGCCGGAGAAGGCGTCGGCGCCGACGTCCTGGGCGGCGGCCGGCGACAGGTTCATCACCGTCGCGCCCTCGAAGGGGTTGCGGCCGGTCAGGGTGCGCTCGTCCTTGACCGGGATCTCGGGCGCGGCCTCGGCGCGGACGGTCAGGGTCTGCTCGCGGTCGCCACGGCGGACGACCACCGGCACGCGGTCCCCGATCTTGTGGGTGCCGATGGCGAAGGCGCCGCCGCCCTCGTCGTTCACCGGCTGGCCGTCGATCGACAGGATGACGTCGCCTTCCTTGACGCCGCCCTTGTCGGCCGAGGCGCCGGGATAGACATCGGAGATCAGCACGCCGCGGGGGGTGGACATGCCCAGGCCCTTGGCGATCTCGCCGGTGACCGGCTGGCCGCGCACGCCCAGCCAGGGCCGCACGACGCTGTGGGCGCCGCCGAGCGCGGTCGAGACCACCTGGCGCACCACGGCGGCCGGGATGGCGAAGCCGACGCCGCTGGAAGAGCCCGAACGCGAGATGATGAAGGTGTTCACCCCGATCAAATCACCGTCCATATCGACCAGCGGGCCGCCGGAATTGCCCGGATTGATGGCCGCGTCGGTCTGAATGTAGCTGCCGAACTCGGCCGCCCCGACGTCGGTGCGGGCCAAGGCCGAGACGATGCCGTTGGTGACGGTCTGGCCGACGCCGAACGGGTTGCCCATGGCCAAAACGAGGTCGCCGACCTCGAGCTGCTCCTGGTCGTCGATGGCGATGGTGGGCAGGCGCTCGCCCTTGGTGTCGATCTTCAGGACGGCGAGGTCCGAGCGCGGGTCGTCGAGCAGCACCGTGGCCGGGAACTCGCGCCGGTCGGCGAGCTGCACGGTGATGTCGCTCATGTTCTCGATGTTGTGGTGGTTGGTGATGATCACCCCGTCGGCGCGGACGATGGCGCCCGAGCCGAGCGAGCCCTGCACCTGCGAGCGGGGCGCGCCGCCGCGGCCGCCCATGAAGAAGTCCCAGAACGGATCGGCCTGCTGGCGCACGACGCGGCGGCTGGCGACGTTGACGATGGCCGGGGCCGTCTTCTTCACCACCGGGGCGAAGGAGGCCTTCATCGACACCGGATCGGTCGGCGACTTGCGGGTCGGCTGGGCGAGGTCGGGGATGGACTGGGCCTGGCTGCGCGAGGCCGGATCCGAGCAGGCGGCCAGCAGGGCCAGGGTCGGGATCAGGACGCGAAGGGCGGGCTTGGACAAGTCGGTGACTCCGTCAGATCTTGCAGCGCGAGCACCTCATGGGAGAGCGGACGCGTTCGTTCGTCCCTAAACAGCGAAGGTTTCGGGCGCATTCAAGGCCTTCAGCGCGCGGGATCAAGGCCGGGTTCCCCGACCGCCAGCGGACGGGCGCGGCGCGTGCGCAGGATCACAGCCAGGCCGCCCAGGGCCAACAGGCCGGCGATGACCAGCGGCAGGCCCGGCAGGTGCAGGGTCTGCTCGTGGCGCACGGCGAAGGCCAGGGTCAGGCCGTAGAGCACCGGCCCGACGATGGCGGTCAGGCCCATGATGGCCGAGTTGGCGCCCTGCAGCTGGCCCTGCTCGCTGGGGCCGACGCGCTTGGTCATCATGCCCATCAGGCCAGGCTGGATCAGGGCCGAGAAGGCGCTGACGGCCAGGCCCGAGGCGAAGATCCAGCCGGTCGGTGCGAAGGCGAAGATCCCGAACGAGACAACGAAACAGACAAGACCGGCGATCACCGCCCCGCGCTCCTTCAGGCGATCGACGATCGGCCCGATCAGCACCGCCTGGACGATGACGCCCAGCACGCCCGACAGCATCATCAGCAGGCCGATCTGGGCGGTGTCCCAGCTGTAGCGATAGCCGGTGTAGAGCACGAAGATGCTGGGATAGGCGTTGTGGGCCAGCTGCATCAGGAAGCTGACCACGCCCAGGCGCGGCAGGTCTGGGTGCGAGCCCAGGAGCTTCAGCGAGCCGACCGGATTGGCCTTGGTCCAGTCGAAGCGGGCCACGCGGCGCTCGGGCGGCAGGGACTCGGGCAGCACCAGCAGGCCGTACAGCCAGTTCAGCAGCGCCATGCCGGCCGCCACCCAGAACGGCAGGTGCAGGTCGATCTTGCCCAGCAGCCCGCCCAGGGCCGGACCGACGATGAAGCCCGCGCTCCAGGCCGCGCCGATCAGGCCGAAGGCCTTGGCCCGGCCCTTCTCGGGCGTGACGTCGGCGATATAGGCGCCGGCCGCCGAGAAGCTGGCCGCCGTCGCCCCGTGGATGATCCGGCCGAGGAACAGCCACCACAGGGTCGGGGCCAGGGCCATGAAGATGTAGTCGATCCCCAGTCCGAAGATCGAGATCAGGATCACCGGCCGGCGGCCGAAGCGGTCGGACAGCATGCCCAGGATCGGCGAGCAGACGAACTGCATCACGCCCCAGACCATGCCGAAGGCGGCGGTCCATTGAGCCGCGTCGTCGGTGCGCCCGCCGGCCATGGACTTCACCAGGCTGGGCAGCACCGGGATCATCAGTCCCAGCGACAGCACGTCCATCAGGGCGGTGATGAAGATGAAGCCCAGCGCCGCCTTGCGGGCCGGATGGGCGATGGGTTCGGACATGGGACCTCCCGAGGGGCGGGATCTTTGACCGCGTGGCGGATAGTCGGCAAGGGCTGAAGCCCCGGTCTTCTCTCCGTAAAATCCCCGCGAAAGCGGGGACCCAGGTGTTTTGTCGTCGAGCGCCACGCGTTTCAGAAAAAGCCTGGGTCCCCGCTTTCGCGGGGATTTTACGGGTGGAGATGCCCAGCCAGCCCCTCCAGCAGCCCCGTCCACCACTGGCCGTGACGCAGCAGGAACAGCTGATCCGGAAAGCCATGGCGGGCCACGTGCTCGGCGGGCACGGTCTCCCAGCCGCGGTGCTCGACGGTGACGCGGGTCTCTTCCCCGACGGGCTCGAAGCGGACCTCGACCTCGGTGTCCATGCCGGCGGCGAAGGCGGCCTGACGCCAGCCGAACACCAGCCGCTCGCCCGGCGTCCAGATGCGGACGCGGCCGATCTCGAAGGCCTTGCCCGAGGCCAGGCGTTCGATCAGACGCGCGCCCTCCCCTTGCCCCTCGAAGGCCAGCACGCCGGGCGAGCGCGGGGTGAACGAGAACAGCGGGTTGGGCCGCCACCATGCGCCGATCTCGCCGACGAAGGCGTCGAACACCCGGGCAGGCGCGGCCTTGATGCGCAGGGCCACGAGGATGCGGGCGCTCATTCGCCGGCCTCCAGGTGGGCTTTGAGGGCAAGGAGCTGGTCGCTCCACAGAGCCTCGGCCGCGGCGGCCCAGGCCTTGAGCTCGGCCATGGGACCGGGCTTCAGGGCGTAGACCCTTACCCGGGCGTCGAACGGCGGATGGCTCTCCTCGACCAGCGCCGCCTGCCGCAGCGTGCGCAGGTGGCGGCTCATGGCCGGCGGCGACAGGCCCAGGGCGTCGGCCAGTTCGCCCGCCCGGCGCGGGCCGTCGGCCAGCAGTTCGACCGTGCGGCGGCGGTGCGGATCGGCCAGGGCCGCCAGGGTGCGGTCGATGCTCATCGGCCGGCGTCCAGTTCGGCGACCAGCCGCTTGCCGGCCTTCAGCCGCCAGGCCTGCTCCAGCGCGCTCTTCAGGGTCGGCTCGTTGATGGCCTCGAGCACGACGTTGGTCGCCCCCTTCAAACCCCAGCCGCCCTTGACCGGGACGAAGGCGGCCGACTCGGCGGCGACCAGCATCGCCTGCAGGTCGGGCGTCAGCTGCACCATGCCATGGCGGGCGTCGGGATAGCCGAGGGTGGCGAAGATCCGGCCGACCCGGAAGTCGGTCGTGCCCATGTGCGCGCTCTCGACCACGCCAGGCAGGGCGAGCGCCAGTCGACGAAAGTCGTCCGGCGTCACGCCCAGCCCTGGATCTTCAGGCCGGTGGCGGCCTCGGCCTCCTCGCGGGTGACGGCCTGGACGGTCTGACCCACGGTCCAGATGTGGCCCTCCGGGTCGCGGCAGCGATAGGTGCGGTCGCCGTAGAACTGGGTCTCGGGCTCGGCGAGGATCTCGGCCCCGGCGGCGCGGGCGCGCTGGCAGTGGGCGTCGACGTCCTCGTCGATATGGATGTGCACCGTCTGGGTGTTCTTGCCGCCCAGCGAGGCGGGGCTAGCGTGGTCGGCGCTCCACTCGTTGCCGACCATTACGTGGGCCTCGCCGAACGTCATCTGCGAGTGCGCGAGATTGCCCTCGCCGTCTTCGATCAACAGCACCAGCTCGAAGCCGAACGCGGCCTCCAGCCATTTCAGGGCGGCCTTGGGATCCTTGTAGCAGAGGGCCGAGGTCAGGCGGGCCATGCGCGCCTCCTATTACGTTGGGGCGCAATATTTAACGCATACCGCAACTATCTGGGCAAGAGAAAAGGGCGGACCTTCCGACCCGCCCTTGCCTTTCGATCAGCGCAGCGCGGCCTTCACCGGGGCCAGCTGGCCATCGACCTTTTCCGGCTTCACGCCGATCACCTTGGCCAGCAGCGGATAGACGTCGACATTGTCGAACACCGGCAGGGTCTTGCCCGATTTGAACGACGGACCGCTGGCGATGAACACCGCCTGCATCAGCGGGTCGGCGTTGTCGTAGCCGTGGGCGCCGCCGTCGCGCATCTCGCCGCCCTCGCCCTCGCGCTTCTTCTGCGAGGCGGCGGTGGTGATGTACCAGCCGGTCTGGGCCGAGCAGACGATCGGGCCGATGCGGCGGTTGGTTCCGTAGTGCAGGCGGGCCGGGATCTTGGCCTTCTCCCAGCAGCTCATGTGCGGGTGCGGCTTGACCAGGGCGGCGGTGACCGCGGCCTCCTCGCCGGCCTTGGGATAGATGCTGGCGATGGCGCCCAGGCCCACGTAGCGCAGCTTGGAGAGGTCGACGCTGTCGTCCAGCACCACGCGCTGGCTGGCCGGCAGCGGGGCCATGCCGTGGTCGGCGACGATGATCAGGTTGGTGCGGTCATAGAGGCCGCGGGCCTTCAGCCCTTCGACCAGACGGGCGATGGCGACGTCGACGTCGGCCGATGCCTTGCGGACCTCGGCCGAGTCCGGGCCGTACTTGTGGCCGGCGCTGTCGACGATGTCGAAATAGAGGGTGGCCAGGCCCAGCGGCGCGTCCTTGGTCTCGTCCAGCCACGACAGCAGGGTGTCGACGCGGTCGTTGGACAGCTTCTTCTGGTCGAACACCGCCCACTTGGTCGGCCGCACCCCGGCGATCTCGGCTTCAGAGCCAGGCCAGAACATGGTGCCGGCGCGCACGCCCTGCTTCTCGGCCGAGGTCCAGATCGGCGTGGCCATGTTCCACCAGCGGGTGTCGGTGACGGCGTCGTGGTTGGAGAGGGTGAAGGTGACGCCCGGAATCTCCGGGTCCTCCATGGTGTTGCTGACGATGCCGTTGTGGTCGGGGCGCATGCCGGTGACCAGGGCGTAGTGGTTGGGGAAGGTCAGAGACGGGAACGAGGGCCGCATGGCCGCCCGCACGCCGCCGTCGGCCAGGGCCTTCATCGCCGGGGTGTCGCCGCGGTCGAGATAGTCGGCCCGGAAGCCGTCGATCGAGACCAGGATGGTCAGGGCTGGCTTGGGCGGCGGCGCCTGCGCCGCCTGGCGGGGCGCGGTGGCGCAGCCGGAAAGAACAACGATCGCCAGAAGTGCGGCGAAACGGGAAAGCACGGTCATGGCCAGGCCCTGAAGCGAAGACTTCCGCCCCTATAGAACAGCTTGGCGACAATTCGTATTGCTGGCGCCAAACAACTTGGCCGATCGGCGTTTCCGCGCCCATAGTCGCGCCAAGTTCATAAGGGAGAGTCGCCGATGCCGCCGAGCCGGGACCGCGCCGCATGAGTTTCGCGCTGGAGGCCGAGGGGCTGACCAAGACCTACGGCGCCGTGCGGGCGCTGGACGACCTGACCTTGAAGATCCCAGCTGGCGGCGTGTTCGGTGTGCTGGGTCCCAACGGCGCGGGCAAGAGCACCCTCTTCCGCATCGCCATGGGCCTGGTGCGGCCGACCTCGGGCGTCGCCCGGCTGTCGGGCGCGCCGGCCGGCCACGCCTCGTCGCTGCGCCAGGTGGGCGCGATGATCGAGACGCCGCGCTATCCGCCCTACCTGACCGCCCGCGACGCCCTGAAGATGCTGGCCCTGCAGAGCGGCGCCGCCGACGCCGACATCGGCGGCTGGCTGGAACGCGTGGGCTTGGCCGAAGCGGCCGACCGCAAGACCTCGACCTTCTCGGTGGGCATGAAGCAGCGGCTGGGCCTGGCGGCGGTGTTCTTCACCCGCCCCTCGCTGGCCATTCTCGACGAGCCGACCAGCGGCATGGACCCGGCCGGCATCCAGGAGATCCGCGAGCTGATCCGCCGCCTGGCGGCCGAGGAAGGCGCGACCATCATCCTGGCCAGCCACCAGCTGGACGAAGTGCGGCGGGTCTGCGACCGGGTGGCGATCCTGTCGAAGGGCAAGCTGGTCGCCGAAGGTCCGGTCGAGACCCTGGCCGGCCGCAAGCCCGCCCTGCGCCTGGTCGCCAGCCCCGTGGCCCAGGTGCTGGAGGTGCTGGGCGACCAGGGCCGCGCCGACGGCCCCGACGCGGTGCTGGCCCAGATCGAGCGCAACGAGGCCCCCGCCCTGATCCGCGCTCTGGTCGGCGCCGGCGTCGACATCCACGAGGCCCGCTGGCGCGAGGCCGACCTGGAAAGCGCCTATCTCGACATCCTGCAAGCCAAGGAGCCGGCCGATGCTCGTTGACGCCCTCGCCGCCGAGCGCTTCAGGCTTCTGAAGGACCGTGGGACGGTGTTCTGGGGCGTGCTGTTCGCGCCCATCGCCGGCCTGGTGCTGACCATCGGCGGCGAGCTTTTCGCCCTCCGGCTGATGAAGGGCGCGCCGCCCATTCCGGTCGACCTGGTGGGACGGATGGTCAAGGCCCTGGCCGGCGGCGCCTCGCCGGTCATGGGTCTGTTCGTACTGATCCTGTCGGCGGCCGTGCTGGCCGGCGACTATCGCTGGGAGACCTGGCGGCTGCTGACCCCGCGCAACGGCCGGGTGAACCTGCTGCTAGCCAAGCTGGCGACGGCGGCGATCGCGGTGGCGGTCAGCCTGGTGCTCTACGCCCTGGCGGCGGCCCTGGGCGGCCTGTTCAGCGCGGCGACCAGCGGCGGGGCCTTCGTGGCCTATCGCGGCGAGGCGCTGACCGACCTGGCCGGGACCTTCGCGATCAGCTGGCTGCAGCTGGTGGTGCTGGTCGCCCTGGCGGCCCTGGTGGGCGTGGCCACGCGCTCGACCATGGGGGCGCTGATCGTCGGCTTGGTGTTCGCCGCCGCCCAGTCGATGGTCGCAACCTGGATGCACGAGCCGAGCCTGAAGGCCCTGCTGCTGCCGGCCTTCTCGGGCGACCTGCTGAAAACGGCGCTCCTGCAGGACCGCAGCGTGGTCGACGAGCCCCTGCCCTGGGCCAAGGCCCTGGCCTTCCTGCTGGCCTGGGCGGTCGGCCTGTCGGCGGCGGCGCTGGCGCTGTTCCAGCGGCAGGATCTGACGCGCGAATGAGGGCGGCTTTCTTTGTCCTCGCCGCCAGCCTGCTGGCGGGCTGCGCCACGGCGCCCTCCCCTCAGGCGGACTTCGTGATCTCGCCAGCCGAGCAATCCCAGGCGGAAATGGCCGAGATCCGCCGTGAGTTCGCCCTGTCGGAATCGCGCGGCCTGACCGAACCGATCATGCCCCACCTACCGACCAAGCGCCGGCCGGCCCCTTGCCGCATGACCTCGACGCCCGATGTCGCCCTGTGCCATGAGCGCGTCTTCCTTGGACGCCGATGGCAGGAACGCGACGTGCGTTACGGGCGGGGCCAGGGCGGCCAGGGCTGGTTCCTGTTCAACGGAACCTATGAGACCGTCGCCGGGCGCTATCGCCTGGCCTCGGACGCCAAGGGCGAGCACCTGAGCCTGTGCTGGGAGCGAGACGCCCTGACCTGCGAAACGGTGCTGGGACCGCGCATCGACCAGTACGGCGGCAACGACCGCTATGTCGTCATCGCCCGTCGCGACCTGCCCGACGAGACGCCGCGGTTCTACTACGTAGAAGCGACCAAGGACGGCCCGGGCACGGTGCACGGCCCGCTGACCGCCAGCGCCTTCACGCGCGAGAAGCTGACCCTGGCCCTGCCGGAGTTCGATGGGATCATCGTCAGCCGTTGAGGCCCCAAGGGGCCCCGGCCCTCTCGGATCACGAAACCGGCTTTGAATGGGTTTGGATATGGAAACCGACGAAGCTTGGTTCGAGGTTTGGGCGGACCGGGGGCTGCAGCCGCCCTACCTTCTCATGTTGCTCGGCGGCGCCCGTCCGAACGTCTTCGAGATTTTCGATCCCAAGGAGCAGAGCATCGTACATGTCGCCTCGTCCTACCAGGAGGCGAGGTTCTGGCTCAGCGAAGACGAATACGAGCCCGTCGGTGACCGGACGGCTATGGAGGGCGACTAAAGGATCAAGCCGCCCACGTCCGAATGCATCGACGCTGCCCCTGCCCGCTCCAGACAGCAAAAAGGCCCCGGATCGCTCCGGGGCCTTTTCGTTTCAGCCTGTGAGGCCGAGATCTCTTAGTCTTCGGCTTCGTTGACGTAGACCGGACCCGAGTCCTTGCCCTTTTCCGAGACGTCGCGATCGACGAACTCGATGACGGCCATCGGGGCGTTGTCGCCGTAGCGGAAGCCGGCCTTCAGGACGCGGATGTAGCCGCCCTGACGATCCTTGTAGCGCGGGCCGAGCACGGCGAAGAGCTTGCCGACTTGTTCGACGTCGCGGACCGAGCTGATGGCCTGACGACGAGCGTGCAGGTCGCCGCGCTTGGCCAGGGTGACCAGCTTTTCGACGATCGGGCGCAGTTCCTTGGCCTTCGGCAGGGTGGTGACGATCTGCTCGTGCTTGATCAGCGAAGCCGACATGTTGGCGAACATGGCGGTGCGGTGAGCCGAGGTGCGGCCGAGTTTGCGGTGGGCGTAACCGTGACGCATTGGGTATCTCCTGGGCTCTTGGCCCGAGCGGCGCGTAAGAAGCGCCTGTTGTCACCAGTCCCAGCTCGCATCCCGGCCGGGTCACAACGAAGCGCCGGGGCCCTCCACCGCAGAGCGGCTTCAAAAGGCCCAGGCCGCCCTTCGACCTCATGGAGGACAAAGAGCGGCCCGGATTCAGCGCGATAGTCTCTTAGATCTGGTCGTCGAACTTCTTGGCCAGGTCTTCGATGTTTTCCGGCGGCCAGTTCGGCACGTCCATGCCGAGGTGCAGACCCATGCCGGCGAGAACTTCCTTGATCTCGTTCAGCGACTTGCGGCCGAAGTTCGGGGTGCGGAGCATCTCGGCTTCGGTCTTCTGGATCAGGTCGCCGATGTAGACGATGTTGTCGTTCTTCAGGCAGTTGGCCGAACGGACCGACAGTTCCAGCTCGTCGACCTTCTTGAGCAGCGCCGGGTTGAACGGCAGCTCGGGCTTCGACTCGTCCGCGGCCTTGGCCTTGGGCTCTTCGAAGGTGATGAAGATCTGCAGTTGGTCCTGCAGGATGCGGGCGGCGTAGGCCACGGCGTCCACCGGAGTGACGGCGCCGTTGGTCTCGACTTCCAGGGTCAGCTTGTCACGGTCCAGGCGCTGGCCTTCGCGGGTCGGCTCGACCTTGTAGGCCACGCGCTTCACCGGCGAGTACAGGGCGTCGACGGCGATCAGGCCGATCGGCGCGTCTTCCGGACGGTTCTGGTCGGCCGGGACGTAGCCCTTGCCGGTGTTGACCGTGAATTCCATGCGCACCGAGCCGCCCTCGTCCAGCGTGCAGAGCACGTGGTCGGGGTTGAGGATCTCGATATCGGCCGGGGTTTCGATCTGGCCAGCGGTGACCGGACCGGCGCCCGAGGCGCGCAGGGTCATGCGCTTGGGGCCCTCGGCGTGCATGCGCACGGCGAGTTGCTTGATGTTCAGAACGATGTCGACGACGTCTTCACGAACGCCCTCGAGCGAGGAGAACTCGTGCACCACGCCATCGATCTGGATGGCGGTGACGGCGGCGCCTTGCAGCGACGAGAGAAGAACGCGACGCAGGGCGTTGCCGAGCGTCACACCGAAACCGCGCTCGAGCGGTTCGGCGACGATGCGGGCCTTGCGGCTGGCGTCGGCGCCGGTTTCGATCTGCGGCTTCTCAGGACGGATCAGCTCGTTCCAGTTTCTTTCGATCACGTGGTGTCCCTTGAACGCGACTCGCCGGCCGCGTTTGACGCAGCCGGCGAAGGAGAATTGGATCTAAAAAATACTAGACGCGACGACGCTTGGGCGGACGGCAGCCGTTGTGCGGGATCGGCGTGACGTCGCGGATCGTCGTGATGGTCATGCCGACGGCCTGCAGAGCGCGCAGAGCCGACTCACGACCCGAACCCGGACCCGAGACGTTCACTTCCAGGGTCTTCACGCCGTGTTCCGCAGCCTTCTTGCCCGCGTCTTCGGCGGCCATCTGAGCGGCGTACGGGGTCGACTTGCGCGAGCCCTTGAAGCCCATCATGCCGGCGCTCGACCAGGAGATGGTGTTCCCCTGGGCGTCGGTGATGGTGATCATGGTGTTGTTGAACGAGGCGTTCACGTGCGCCACGCCCGAGGTGATGTTTTTGCGTTCGCGCTTTTTAACGCGACCCGGTTCCTTGGCCATCGGTCAGGCTACCTTACTTCTTCTTGCCGGCGATCGGCTTGGCCGGACCCTTGCGGGTGCGGGCGTTCGTGTGGGTGCGCTGGCCGCGGACCGGCAGGCCCTTACGGTGACGCAGGCCGCGGTAGCAGGCCAGGTCCATCAGACGCTTGATGTTCATCGAGTTTTCGCGACGGAGGTCGCCTTCCACGGTGAACTCACGGTCGATCGTCTCGCGGATCTGCAGGACTTCCGCGTCGGTCAATTGATTGACGCGACGGGCGTCCTCGATGCCCACCTTCGTGACGATGTCACGAGCGGACTTCGGGCCGATGCCGTGAATGTACTGAAGCGCGATGACAACGCGCTTGTTCGTCGGGATGTTGACGCCTGCGATACGGGCCACGTCTAATGTTCTCCTAGTCACGCACCAAAGACGCGAACGGCGCGCTCGGCCCGATCCGAAGACCCAGACCGACGCGCACAGATCGCGCCCTTTCGCGGAAGCGCCCCGTTATAGGGATAGTTGCGCATCCGTCAATGGCGGAATCCGTTCAGGGAACGGATTCCGTTAAAAGTCACGCCACGACCGAAAGGGCCGTGTCGATCGCTCCGGCGACCGCTTCCACGGTCCCCATGCCGTCGACCGCCACCAGCTTGTCCTGCGCACGATAGTACGGCAGCAGCGGCGCGGTGTCGGCGTTGTAGCGGGCCAGACGGTTCACGAAGGTTTCGGGGTTGTCGTCAGACCGCCCCTGCTCCGCGTATCGCTTGGTGATCCGCTCGATCAAGGCTGGCTCGTCTACTTCGAGTCGCACGACGGAGTCGATCTTCTGGCCACGCTTGGCCAGCATCACGTCCAGAGCCTCGGCCTGAGCGACCGTGCGCGGGAAGCCGTCGAAGATCGCGCCGCCGGCGGCCTCGGCCTCGGGCAGGCGCTCTTCGATCAGAGCGATGACGATTTCGTCGGTGACCAGGTCGCCGCGGTCCAGCACGTCCTTGACCTTCAGGCCGAGCTCGGAGCCCGAGGCGATGGCGGCGCGCAGCATGTCGCCGGTCGAAAGCTGGACCATGCCGCGCTGTTCGACCAATCGCTTGGCCTGGGTGCCCTTGCCCGCCCCGGGAGGGCCAAACAGGATCAAGTTCATATAAGCCCCTTTACGCGTTTCCCAGGGTCTGACGCCCTCTCTTGGTCAGACCTAGAATGCGTACAAAGAAAACGGAAGCCGGATTGTCACAATCCGGCTTCCGACGGTTTCACACCTGCGTCAGCGACCGCGGCCGCCCCGCAGCTTCGACTTCTTGATCAGGCCCTCGTACTGGTGCGCCAGGAGGTGGGACTGGATCTGGGCGACGGTGTCCATGGTCACCGTCACGACGATCAGGATCGAGGTGCCGCCGAGGGCGAAGTTCTTGTTGCCAAGAGCGCCCATCAGGATCTCGGGGAACAGGCAGACGGCCGTGATGTAGGCCGCGCCGATCACCGTCAGGCGGGTCAGCACATAGTCGAGATATTCGGCGGTGCGCTTGCCCGGACGGATGCCCGGCAGGAAGCCGCCGTACTTGCGCAGGTTCTCGGCCGTCTCGTCCGGATTGAACACCACAGAGGTGTAGAAGAACGAGAAGAAGATGATCAGGCCCGCGTAGCAGAGCATGAACAGCGGCTGGCCGTGCTGCATGGCGCCGACCACGGACGGCAGCCACTGACCCCAGCTGGGCAGGTTGGCCGGGTTCAGGAACTGCATGGCGGTCGTCGGCAGCAGAAGCAAGCTGGAGGCGAAGATCGGCGGGATGACGCCCGCGGTGTTGATCTTCAGCGGCAGGAACGAGCTGTCGCCCCCGACCATGCGGTTGCCCTGCTGGCGCTTGGGATAGTGCACGAGCAGGCGGCGCTGCGAGCGCTCCATGAACACGATGGCGAAGATCACCGCCACGGCGAGCACGAAGATCACCAGGAGCGGGAAGTAGTTGCCGGTGTTCTGGGCGGTGACGAACAGCTGGCCGAGGCCGCGCGGCAGGGCCGCGACGATGCCGGCGAAGATGATCAGGGACACGCCGTTACCCACGCCGCGGCTGGTGATCTGCTCGCCCAGCCACATCAGGAACAGGGTGCCGCCGGTCAGCGAGACCACGGTCGACAGGACGAAGAACCAGCCCGGCAGGTCGGAATAGACCAGGTTCGGCTGGCTCTGCAGGCCGACGGCGATCGAGAACGACTGCACCAGGGCCAGGATCACCGCCAGGTAGCGGGTGTACTGGTTGAGGGTCTTGCGGCCGGCTTCGCCGCCTTCCTTCTTCAGCTTCTCCCACGGCGGATACACCGAGCCCATCAGCTGCACGATGATCGAGGCGCTGATGTAGGGCATCACGTTCAGCGAGAAGATCGCCATCCGCTCGACGGCGCCGCCCGAGAACATGTTGAACATGCCCAGGATGCCCTTCGACTGGCCGGCGAAGGCGCTGGCGAAGGCGTCCGGATTGATGCCCGGGATCGGCACGTAGGTGCCCAGGCGGTAGACCACCAGGGCGATGAGCGTAAACCAGATGCGCTTGTGAAGTTCGGTGGCCTTCTGGAAGGACCCGAAGTTCATATTGGCTGCGAGCTGTTCGGCGGCCGAGGCCATTCAATTCCCCACGACGAGAACGCGACCGGCCGTCTTCAGCGACGGACGCGGAGCGCGCTCCAAGTATTGGACGGGGCCTGGCCGAAGCGCCGGAGGAATCGCCGGTCGCTGGGCGTAGGCCCCAGTGCGGAGCCACACATAGGTGAGGCTCGCCGTGATGTCACGGCGAGCCTCGAAAGAACGTCATCCCGATGGGGCTTTATGGCGGACTGGTGCGCGAACGCCCCTCCCCGCCTGGGCTCCCGCGCGGTCCGACAAGACCGCCCGGGATGACACTGTGGTCTCAGGCTTCGGCTTGCGCCTTGGCCTTCTTGGTCACGGTGACCGAACCACCGGCCGCTTCCACGGCCTTGATGGCGGCGTCGGTGGCCGAGTAGACGGTCAGCTTCAGAGCGGTCTTGATCTCGCCCTTGCCCAGCAGCTTCACGCCGTCGAGTTCGCGACGGATGACGCCGGCGGCGATCAGAGCGACCGCGTCCAGCTCGGCGCCGGCCTTCAGCTTGCCGGCTTCGACAGCTTGTTCCAGGCGCCACAGGTTCACTTCAGCGAACTCGAGACGGAAGGGGTTGTTGAAGCCGCGCTTCGGCATACGCATGTGCAGCGGCATTTGACCGCCTTCGAAGCCGTTGATGGCGACGCCCGAGCGCGCCTTCTGGCCCTTCACACCGCGACCGCCGGTCTTGCCCTTGCCCGAACCCGGGCCGCGGCCGACGCGCATGCGGCCCTTGGTGGAGCCGGGGGCCGGAGCCAGATCGTTCAGCTTGGTCATATGTGCCTCTCCTTGGAGATCTGCGCCCGGCCGCGTGGCCGGACTCGGCGTTGAAATTCTTGGCGAAACCCCGTCCGAGAAGACGGAGCTTCAAACGAAAGCCACCCCGGTTTTCACCGGGGTGGCGATCTTGGGTCGTCGTGTAACAGACTTACTCGACGATTTCCAGCAGGTGCGCGACCTTACGGATCATGCCGCGGACCGACGGGGTGTCTTCCAGCGTGGACGTGCGGCCCAGCTTGTTGAGACCCAGACCGGCGAGCGTGGCGCGCTGGTCCTTTTCGCGACGGATCGGGCTGCCGGTTTGGCGGACCGTGACTTGCTTAGCTTCAGCCATGACTTAGCCCTCGATAGCGTCCGGAGCCGAAGCTCCGTCGGCGCGGCGGCCGAGGATGTCGCCGACCTTCTTGCCGCGCTTGGCGGCGATCTGGCGGGGCGACGATTGAACCTTCAGGGCCTCGAACGTGGCGCGAACCATGTTGTACGGGTTCGAGGAACCCGTCGACTTGGCCACGACGTCCTGGACGCCCAGGGTTTCGAGAACCGCGCGCATCGGACCACCGGCGATGACGCCCGTGCCCGGCGGGGCAGCGCGCATCATGACCTTGCCAGCGCCCCAACGGCCAGCGCCGTCGTGGTGCAGGGTGCGCGACTCGCGGAGCGGGACGCGGATCATGGTCTTCTTGGCTTCTTCGGTCGCCTTGCGGATGGCTTCCGGCACTTCACGCGCCTTGCCATGACCGAAGCCGACGCGGCCCTTTTGGTCGCCAACGACCATCAGAGCGGCGAAGCTGAAGCGACGGCCGCCCTTAACGGTGGCGGCGACGCGGTTGATGTGGACGAGCTTTTCGACGATGTCGCTGTCGACCCGCTCTTCGGGGGCGTTGCGGTCGCGACGGTCACGGCGTTGACCGCCTTCACCGCGCTGTTGGTCACCACGAGCCATTGTGTTTCCCTTAGAAGTTCAGGCCGGCTTCGCGCGCGGCGTCGGCCAGGGCTTTCACCCGTCCGTGGAAGATGTAGCCGCCACGATCGAAGACGACGTCCTTGACGCCCTTTTCGATCGCGCGCTCGGCGACGAGCTTGCCGACGGCGGCGGCCGCGTCCTTGTCCGCGCCCTTGCTGTCGGCTTCCAGAGTGGAAGCCGACGCCAGGGTCACGCCGCGTTCATCATCGATGACCTGGGCGTAGATGTTCTTGGACGAACGGAAGACCGACAAGCGCGGACGGCCGTTGGCCAGCGACTTGAGACGGGTGCGGTTGCGCTGAGCGCGACGCACGGCGGATTCGCGAGGTGAGAGCGCCATGGCTTACTTCTTCTTGCCTTCCTTGCGGCGAACCTTCTCGCCAGCATAACGCACGCCCTTGCCCTTGTAGGGCTCCGGCGGACGAATGCGGCGGATCTTCGCGGCAATCTCGCCGACCGCCTGCTTGTCAGAGCCGGCGATCTTGATTTCGGTTTGCTTCGGCACGGCGAACGTGATGCCGGCCGGGGCCGGGACGTCCACATCGTGGCTGAAACCGAGCTGGAGGCTCAGGGCGGTGCCCTTCATGGCCGCGCGGTAACCGACGCCGACCAGCTCGAGGGTTTCCTCGAAGCCGGCGGTGACGCCGTGCACCATGTTGGCCACCAGGGTGCGGGACAGGCCCCACATCGCCTTGGCGCGCTTGGTATCGTCGCGAGGAGTCAGCGAGAGCTCGGAGCCCTCTTGCTTGATCTCGATCTCGTCGGCGATGGTCCACGACGACTGACCCTTGGGGCCCTTCACCGTGACCGTCTGGCCTTCGAGCGTCAGGGTGACGCCCGAGGGGATTGCGACGGCTTTCTTACCGATACGTGACATGCTCTTTCCCTCCCGCGCCTAGTAGACGCGGCAGAGGACTTCGCCGCCGACGTTAGCGTCGCGAGCAGCGGTGTCCGACATGACGCCCTTCGGCGTCGAAAGGATCGAGATGCCCAGGCCGTTCTTGATCGGCTTGAGGTCCTTGATCGACGAATAGACGCGACGGCCAGGCTTGGACACGCGGCTGATCTCGGCGATCACGGGCTCACCGTCGAAGTACTTGAGCTCGATCTCGAATTCGGGGAACGCACCGGGCTTCTCGACGAGCGAGTAGCCGCGGATGTAGCCTTCGTCGGCCAGCACGTCGAGGACGCGGGCGCGCAGCTTGGAAGCCGGCGTCGAGACCTTGGAGCGCTTGCGCGTGGCGGCGTTCTTGATGCGAGCGATCAGGTCGCTCAGGGGGTCGTTCATCGACATATGATCGTCCTCACCAGCTCGACTTGACGAGACCGGGGATCAGGCCCTGCGAGCCCAGCTCGCGGAGCGCAACCCGGCTCATCTTCAGCTTGCGGTAATAGGCGCGCGGGCGGCCCGTGACTTCGCAGCGGTTGCGGATGCGAACCGGCGACGACGAGCGGGGCAGCTTCGCGAGCTTCAGGCGAGCTTCGAAGCGTTCTTCGAGCGGCAGGGTCTCGTCGTTGGCGATCGCCTTCAGCGCGGCGCGCTTGTCGGCGAGTTGCTTGACGAGAGCCTTGACGGCTTCGTTGCGGTTGACGGCGCTTTTCTTGGCCATGTGCTTTTCCCTTCCCGCTCTCTTAGTTGACGAACGGGAACTGGAATTCCTTCAGGAGAGCCTTGGCTTCCTGGTCGGACTTCGCAGTGGTGCAGACGATGATGTCCATGCCCCAGATCTGTTCGATCTGGTCATAGTTGATTTCCGGGAACACCAGGTGCTCCTTCAGGCCCATGGCGTAGTTGCCACGGCCGTCGAAGCTCTTGCCGTTCAGGCCGCGGAAGTCCTTCACGCGCGGCAGCGCGATCGTGACCAGGCGGTCCAGGAATTCGAACATCCGGTCCTTGCGGAGGGTCACCTTGGCGCCGACCACCATGCCTTCGCGCAGCTTGAAGCCGGCGATGGACTTGCGGGCCTTCGTGGCGACCGGCTTCTGACCGGCGATCGCCGTCAGATCCTTGATGGCCGTCTGGACCTTCTTGGAGTCAGCCACCGCCTCGCCGACGCCCATGTTCAGGACGATCTTGTCCAGCTTGGGGATCTGCATTTCGTTGGTGTAGCCGAACTGCTCCTTCATCGCGGCGCGGATGCGCTCGCGATAAACGGTCTTCAGCCGGGGCTCGTAAGCTTGATCAGCCATTGATCACCTCGCCGGTCGTCTTGGCGACGCGCACCTTCTTGTCGCCTTCGATCTTGAAGCCGACGCGGGTGGGCTTGCCGTTGGAATCCACGATGGCGACGTTCGAGACGTGCAGCGCGGCTTCCTTGTGCTTGATGCCGCCCTGGGGGTCGGCTTGGGTCGGCTTGGTGTGGCGGGCGACCATGTTCACGCCCTCCACGACAACCCGGTTTTCCTTCGGCAGGACTTGGGACACAGCGCCTTGCTTGCCCTTGTCCTTGCCGGCCAGAACGACGACGCGGTCGCCCTTCTTGATCTTAGCAGCCATTACAGCACCTCCGGCGCGAGGGAGATGATCTTCATGTGGTTCTTGGCGCGCAGTTCGCGGGGAACCGGGCCGAAGATCCGCGTGCCGACCGGCTCGCTCTGCTTGTTGACGATGACGGCCGCGTTCTTGTCGAAGCGGATCATCGAACCGTCTTTGCGCTTCAGGCCTTGGTTCACGCGAACCACGACGGCGCGCAGAACGTCACCCTTCTTCACGCGACCGCGCGGGATGGCTTCCTTCACGGAGACGACGATGACGTCGCCAACGCTGGCGTAGCGACGGCCTGCGCCGCCCAACACCTTGATGCACATGACCCGGCGAGCGCCAGAGTTGTCGGCGACGTCCAGGTTAGTTTGCATCTGGATCATGGTTTAGACCTTCCAGATATTAAGCCGAAGCCTTGGGAAGCACTTCCCAGGTCTTCAGCTTGGACTTCGGAGCGCACTCGACGATGCGAATGGTTTCGCCCGTCTTGTACACATTGGCTTCGTCGTGCGCGTGGTACTTCTTAGAGCGGCGCACGATCTTCTTCAGAAGGGGGTGGACGATGGTGCGTTCCACCTTCACCACCACGGTCTTGTCACCCTTGTCGGAGACGACGACCCCTTCGAGGATACGCTTGGGCATATCGTTCTCCTTAAGCCGCGGCCTTGGCGCGCAGCACGGTCTTGATCCGCGCGATATCCTTGCGGATTTCGTTGACGCGGTGGGTCTTCTCGACCTGGCCCGTCGCACCTTGGAAGCGCAGGTTGAACTGCTCCTTCTTCAGGGTCAGCAGGGTTTCGGCGAGCTGATCGGGGGTCATGCCCCGGATGTCGGCGATCTTCATGAGCCTCAAGCCTCCACGGCCACGCCCGCGTCGAGGCGGGTGACCACACGAGTGCGGATCGGCAGCTTCGCCGCGCCGAGGCGCAGCGCTTCACGCGCGACATCGTCCGGCACGCCGTCGATTTCGAACATGATGCGGCCGGGGGCCACGCGAGCGGCCCAGTAGTCGACGGCGCCCTTGCCCTTACCCATCCGGACTTCAGCGGGCTTGCCGGTGACCGGCACGTCCGGGAAGATGCGGATCCAGACGCGGCCTTGACGCTTCATCTGGCGGGTGATGGCCCGACGAGCAGCTTCGATCTGGCGAGCCGTGATGCGCTCCGGCTCAACGGCCTTAAGGCCGTAGGAGCCGAAGTTCAGCAGGGTGCCGCCCTTCGAAGCGCCGTGGATACGGCCCTTGAACTGCTTGCGGAACTTGGTTTTCTTCGGTGACAGCATAGCGCTCTATCCTTAGTCCCGATTGCGACGGCCGCGGTCGCCGCGGTCCGAGCGATCGCCGCGCTCACGTCCGCCGCCTTCGCCGGCCGGGCCGGATTCAGAAGCGAGACGCTTGTCCAGCGCCATCGGGTCATGCTCCAGCACTTCGCCTTTGAAGATCCAGGTCTTCACGCCGATGATGCCGTAGGTGGTCTTGGCTTCCGCGAAACCGTAGTCGATGTCGGCGCGCAGCGTGTGCAGCGGCACGCGACCTTCGCGGTACCATTCCATGCGGGCGATTTCCGCGCCGCCGAGGCGGCCCGAAACGTTGATCCGGATGCCCTTGGCGCCGAGGCGCACGGCCGACTGGATCGAACGCTTCATGGCGCGACGGAAGGCGATCCGGCGCTCGAGCTGCTGAGCGATCGACTCGGCGACCAGCTGAGCGTCGGTTTCCGGCTTGCGGATCTCGACGATGTTCAGGTGGACGTCGCCTTCGGTCATCACCGAGAGGTCCTTGCGGAGCTTCTCGATGTCAGCGCCCTTCTTGCCGATGATGACGCCCGGACGGGCGGCATAGATCGTGACGCGGCACTTCTTGTGCGGACGCTCGATGATGATCCGCGAAACGCCGGCTTGATACAGGCGCTTCTTCAGCATCGTGCGGACCGCGAGGTCCTGGTGCAGCAGCTTGCCGTACTGGGCGCCGTCGGAGAACCAACGGCTGTCCCAGGTGCGGTTCACGCCGAGCCGCAGCCCGACCGGATTGACTTTCTGACCCATCAGGCGGCCTCACCCAGTTCGCGGACCACGATGGTGATCTCGGAGAACGGCTTTTCAACGCGCGTGGCCCGACCGCGAGCACGCGGCGAGAAACGCTTCATCACCAGGTTCTTGCCCACATAGGCCTCGGACACGACCAGCGAGTCGATGTCGAGGTTGTGGTTGTTCTCGGCGTTGGAGATCGCCGAGTACAGCGCCTTGCGGACGTCCTGGGCGATGCGCTTGTGGCTGAATTCGAGCTCGTTCAGAGCGCGCTGGACGTTCAGGCCACGGATGGACTGAGCGACCAGGTTCAGCTTGCGGGCGCTGGTGCGCAGGGTGCGCACCTTGGCCATCGCCTCAACGCCTTCAAGGCGGCGAGCTTGCTTTTGCTTGGCCATGATTACTTCCTCTTGGCCTTCTTGTCGGCGGCGTGGCCGGGGAAGTTACGGGTGGGAGCGAACTCACCGAACTTCATGCCGACCATGTCTTCCGACACGGAGACCGGGACGTGCTTTTGGCCGTTGTGGACGCCGAACACCAGGCCGACGAACTGCGGCATGATGGTCGAACGACGCGACCAGGTCTTAATGACGTCCTTGCGGCCCGACGCGAGAGCGGCGTCGGCCTTCTTCAGGAGGTACCCGTCGACAAACGGGCCTTTCCAGACGGAGCGGGTCATGGCTTAGCGGCCCTTCTTCGCTTTGTGGCGCGAACGGATGATGAACTTGTCCGTGGCCTTGTTGACGCGGGTCTTGGCGCCCTTGGTCGGCTTACCAGCCGGGGTCACCGGGTGGCGGCCGCCCGAGGTGCGGCCTTCACCACCACCGTGGGGGTGGTCGACCGGGTTCATGGCGACGCCGCGGACGTGCGGGCGACGACCCATGTGACGAACACGACCGGCCTTGCCGAGGTTTTCGTTCATGTGGTCGGGGTTGGAGACCGCGCCGACGGTGGCCATGCAGGTGTCGAGGACCATGCGCAGCTCGCCCGAGTTCAGGCGGATCTGGGCGTAGCCGGCGTCACGACCGACCAGCTGGGCGTAGGCGCCAGCCGAACGGGCGATCTGACCGCCCTTGGCGGGCTTCAGCTCGACGTTGTGGATGATCGTGCCGATCGGCAGCGTGCGCAGCGGCGAAGCGTTGCCCGGCTTCACGTCGACCTTGTCGGCGGTGACGACTTCGTCGCCGGCCTTGAGGCGTTGCGGGGCCAGGATGTAGCTCAGCTCGCCGTCCTGATACTTGATCAGGGCGATGAAGGCGGTGCGGTTCGGGTCGTACTCGAGACGAACGACCGTGGCCACGCCTTGCTTGCGACGCTTGAAGTCCACCAGACGATAGAGGCGCTTGGCGCCGCCGCCGCGGAAGCGGACGGCGATGCGGCCGTTGCCGCCACGACCGCCGGACTTCGAGAGGCCCTCAACGAGCTTCTTTTCCGGACGGCCCTTGTGGAGCTCACTGCGGTCGATCAGCACCAGGCCGCGTTGGCCGGGGCTGGTCGGGTTAAAGTGCTTCAAGGCCATGTCTTAGAGCCCCGTCGTGATGTCGATCGACTGGCCTTCGGCCAGGGTCACGATCGCTTTCTTGACGTCGGAACGGCGTCCGACGATGCCGCGGAAGCGCTTGGTCTTGCCCTTGGTGACCAGGGTGTTGACCTTGGTGACCTTGACTTTGAACAGCTCTTCGACAGCGGCGGCGATTTCGTCCTTCGTCGCGTCGGCGGCCACCTTGAAGACAACCTTGTTCAGCTCGCTGAGCAGGGTCGACTTTTCGGTGATCACCGGCGACAGGATCGTGTCGTAGTGGCGAGCGGTGGCGGCCATTAGGCGGCTTCCTTCTCAGCGAAACGGGCCGAGATCGCTTCGACCGCGTCCTTGGTCAGGACGAGGGTTTGGCGACGCAGCACGTCGTAGACGTTCAGGCCGGCGTTCGGCAGCACGTCCACGTTCGGAATGTTGCGGGCGGCGAGCTTGAAGTTCGCGTCCACTTCCGGACCGGCGATGACCAGGGCGTTCTTCAGGCCGATCTTGTCGAAGGTGGCGCGCAGGGCGGCCGTCTTCGCTTCGGTCAGAACCACGCTGTCCAGCACGACCAGCGTGCCGGCCTTGGCCTTCGACGACAGGGCGTGACGCAGAGCCAGAGCCCGGATCTTCTTGGGAAGATCGAAGGCGTGGCTACGGACGACAGGGCCGTGAGCCTTGGCGCCGCCGACGAACTGAGCCGCACGGCGCGAACCGTGACGAGCGCCGCCGGTGCCCTTCTGCTTGTACATCTTCTTGCCCGTACGAGAGACCTCGTTACGAACCTGAATCTTGTGGTTGCCCGAGCGGCGCTTGGCCAGCTGCCAGGTCACGACGCGCTGCAGGATGTCGCCGCGGATGTCTTCGATGCCGAAGATGGCGTCGTCGAGATCCACGGAGCCGGCCTTGCCGCCGTCAAGTTTGATGACGTCGAGTTTCATTAGCCTTCGCCCTCTTCGGTCGTCGCCGCGGGGGCCTCTTCAGCGGGGGTTTCAGCAGCCGGAGCGGCTTCACCAGCCTTACGGAAGGCGCCCGGACGCGGCAGATCGGCCGGAGCGGCCTTCTTCACGGCGTCGCGGATCTTCACGTAGCTGCCTTCGTGGCCCGGGACGGCGCCCTTGACCAGGATCAGGCCGCGCTCGACGTCCACCTTCCAGACGGTGACGTTGAGGGTGGTGACGGTTTCTTGACCGAGGTGACCAGCCATCTTCTTGCCCGGGAACGTACGGCCCGGATCCTGGCGGTTACCGGTCGAACCGTGCGAACGGTGCGAGACCGAAACACCGTGGGTGGCGCGGAGACCACCGAAGTTCCAGCGCTTCATGGCGCCGGCGAAACCCTTACCGACGGTGACGCCCTGGATGTCGACCTTCTGGCCGGCGACGTAGTGGTCGGCGGTGAATTCCGCGCCCACTTCGATCAGAGCGGCTTCTTCGACGCGGAATTCGGCGACGATCCGCTTGGGCTCGACCGAGTTCTTGCCGAAGTGACCACGTTGGGCCTTCGAGGTGTTCTTGGGCTTGCGAGCACCGGCGCCGAGCTGCAGGGCGGTGTAACCGTCCTTCTCGACCGTGCGCTGAGCGATAACCTGGCAACCGTCGAGCGACAGGACGGTGACCGGCACGTGCTGGCCAACTTCGTCGAAGAAGCGGGTCATGCCGAGCTTCTTGGCGATCAGGCCGGTGCGGTTAGCGGGGAGAGTCATCAGTTCGGCCCTCCTTACAGCTTGATTTCGACGTCAACGCCGGCCGACAGGTCGAGCTTCATCAGCGCGTCCACGGTCTGCGGAGTCGGGTCAACGATGTCGAGAACGCGCTTGTGCGTACGGATCTCGAACTGCTCGCGCGACTTCTTGTCGACGTGCGGCGAGCGGTTGACGGTGAATTTTTCGATAAGCGTGGGCAGGGGGATGGGGCCCCGCACCGTCGCACCCGTGCGCTTGGCCGTGTTCACGATCTCGCGCGTGGAATGATCCAACACGCGGTGATCGAAGGCCTTGAGCCGGATGCGGATGTTCTGACGATCCATATCGCTCGGTTTCCTAGTGGGCTGCGCCCGCGTCTCGAACCATTTCAAAGACCAACCCGGACTCCTCTTTCGAGACGTCCGAACGCAGCGTCCGCAAAACAAATTGGCCCGCGCAGTCGCCTGCGAGGGCCGGTGATCCACAACCTCGCCGTCCTCCGAGGAGAACCCTCCTCTGGATGAGAAGGACGCTAGGGTACGGGTCGCTTGCGAACCGCGTTTGAGCCCTAGAGCTCACAGCCGGTCCAACAGAGGGGCGCTTTTACGTGCCTGAATCGGTTTCGTCAAGCGCCCCGGGCGGGGTTTCGGAAGGGTTTGATTAATACTTCCCTACCCCGCGCGAGGCCCCTTAATGGAGACGGCGAAAACAAGGCCTCGAAGAGCATTGTTCACCGCCCGCCGCTAGATGGACACAATCTTTATGCGCGGCCCCGCGCGTATAGGGACGGAATTCGTGCCTGCAAGTGTAGTATTTGCGCACCATCCAGCCTTCAACGGTCAGACGAAGCCTTGCGGCCGTCATCGAACCTTCATAGATCCGCCCCGCTCGCCGGACGGGAGGCCCTCCCCCAAAACGACCGCCCGCCGGCGAGCCCACATGAGTAAGGGGATTACCCACTATGAAGACCCAACTGTTCGCCGCCGCCGCCGTCCTGGCCGTGGCCGTTTCGGCTCCCGCCTTCGCCCAGAACATCGGTTCGGTCGGCGCCGCCGTGAACTACAACAACCTCGACACCAACGTCGCCAACGCTGACGGCACCTCGGTGAAGATCGACGGCTCGGTCGCCATCCCGACCGGTTCGTGGACCGTCACCCTGAACGGCGACGTCTCGATCTCGGACAACGACATCGCTGACGAAACCGTCGCCTCGGGCGCCGCTCACCTGACCACCACGGTCGGCGACGGCTGGCGCGTCGGCGGCTTCACCGCCCTGTCGCGTCCGCAGAACGACACCCTGTGGGCCGTCGGCGGCGAAGCCCAGAAGTACCTGGGCAACGTCACCCTGACGGGCCTGGTCGCCTACGGCCAGTCGAACGACCTGGACGCCGACCTGTGGACCGTCCGCGGCACGGCCAACTACTTCGTCTCGGACGACTTCCGTCTGGACGCCGGCCTCGGCTACGCCAAGATCGACTCCTCGATCGACGCCGACGCCTGGGACGTGAACCTGGGCGGCGAATACAAGTTCGCCAACTCGGGCTGGTCGACCTTCGGCAAGTACACCCACACCGAATCCGAAGACCTGGCCGACCTGAAGTCGGACGCGGTCAAGATCGGCGTGCGCTACACCTTCGGCGGCAGCCTGAAGGCCCGCAACGCCGCCGGCGCCGACCTGGCCCAAGCCAGCGACCTGTTCGGCTTCGGCGTCCGCTAAGCGGAAGCCCGGACCTTCCCGTTTCGGCGGGAAGGCTCCGACCGATCGTCCGCGGCGCGTGCCCACGCGCCTCAAGGGCCCCGCCCTCCCCCCTCCTCCCAAAGGCGGGACCCGACGGACAGCAAGACGCCCCGGAGCGAAAGCTCCGGGGCGTTCTTCTTTATATATATGCCGACGCTGGCGTCGGGCCGGATCGGCTACTGGCCGATATAGATGTTGCCCGAGCCCATGGACGACTTCTTGACCGGGCCGTTGACCTTGGCGACGCGGACGTCGCCCGAGCCGGCCACCGACAGCGACACCTTGTCGGCCTCGCCGCCGAAATTGACGTCGCCCGAGCCCATGATGCTGACGTCGAGGTCGCGGGCCCGCCCTTGAGTGATCTTGACCCCGCCCGAGCCGGCGATGCTGACGTCGATGTCGCCGCCGCGGATCGCCGCGGCCTTCACATCGCCCGAACCGGCGATCGACACCTCCAGCTCCCGGATCTCCTGCAGGCTGATGTCGCCGGACCCGGCCAGGCTGATCTCGACGCGGTCGGCGTTGCCGGCCTTGGTGTCGCCCGATCCCGCCAGGCTGATCTCGAGCTTGCCCTTGGTGTTGGCCACCGTCCAATCGCCGCAGCCGGCGTTGGCCAGCTCGACGCTGTCGCTGCGGCCGATGCTGCCATAGACCGCGCCGGAAGCGCCGACCGAGACGTTCTGCGGCACGCGCACGACCACCTGCGGGATGTCGGCCCACTTCACGACGCCGAGGTTGCGCACCTTCACCGAGGCGGCGTCTCCCGAGCCGTTGCAGCTCTGGATGCGCTTGAGGTGCAGGTTGCCGTCGATGATCGTCTGGCCGCCGACGACGCGGACCTCCAGCGGCAGCGACGAATTGCGGGTCAGGAACTCGACCTTCACGTCGCTGCGGGCTTCGGGAATGACCACGACGCGGGCGACGGCGTCCTTGATCTTCACATTGGCTTCGGAGGCCGAAGCGGTTCCGGCCAGGGCCAGGACGGCCGCGCCGGCGGCCAGGCTGAAGAGTGCGCGCATCTGTTTGTCCCCTCGGATGGCGTTGCGTTGAGGGAACGCTAGTCGGCGAGACCCGCCAGGACGACTTAAATCGAGGTCATGACGCGGTTGTCACGTACCCGATCAGGCCGCCTTCTGGGCGTCGCCGATCTCGAAGGTGCGCTCGAAGGCCTTGATCCGGTCCTCGACCAGCCGCAGGCGCTTGAGGCCCAGCGAGGCGGCCCAGAGGCCGGCCCGGGCCGCCATTGGCGTCTTGTCCATGGCCGCCACCGGCAGGCCCCAGCGGCGCAGCACGCCGTTGGCGTAGTGCGCCCCGTTGGTCAGGCGCGAGCCCCAGGTCTGGTAGTCCACCGACAGCGAGACGTTGAACGTGCCGAGGTTCTCGATCCGGTGCGGCGCGTGCAGCGGCCAGACGGCCGCCGTGCCGGGCTCGAGGTCGTAGACCACGGCCCCGGCGTCCATGTCGCGGCGATAGGGCAGGTCCTCGGTCTGCTGCTTGAGCAGGATGTTCTCCATGCCCTGCTGGGGCATGTGGGCCTCGTCGGGCGGATAGATCCAGATCCTTTTCCGGCCACGCAGGTGGAACAGGATGACGCCGGGCGCATCGGCGTGGAACGGCACCTTGGCGCCGGGGGCCGACATGATCAGCTGGCCGTTCAGCTGGACGGGCGAGAAGCCCCTCGCCTCGCCGGCGATCTCGGCGAAGGCCTGCTGCATCAGCGGGGTAAGGGCCGGATACCAGGCCTCGGCTCGGCGCAGCTGCACCCAGATGCGGCCTTCCTTGACCCCGGCCAGCACCTCTCGGCCCGGCAGGCGGCCGCGGGCGCCGGTGCGCATGGTCGCCTGGCCCTCGGCGTCGAAGTCGAACAGGTTGATGTCGTAGAGCTCGGCCGGATAGGCGTCGAGCAGGCGCGCCAGGGCGTCGTCGTCGAACAGGCCGGTTTCGGCGAGGTTGTGGCGGAAGGTGACGGGGGCCTTGCGGAAGCTCTGGATCTGGTCGGACGACCAGGGCGCGACGAGACGGGTCATTGGCGTTCCTCCCTCACTTCTAGTCCGGGGCGCGATCGCCGCGCCCTAGTCGGCCAGCAGGCCGAGGCTCACTCCAAGTCCGATGACGCCGATGCCGGCGCCCAGCCCCGCCCCCACCTTCGGGTGGCGACGACCCAGGCCGGTGACGAAACTGGCGCCGCCCTTGACCTGGCCGATCAGGCCGGGCTCGCAGGCGGCGATGCGGTCGAGACGGCGGGCCAGGCGCTTGCCCACCTCGTCGATGCGATCGACGCCGGGCGCGCCCTTCAGGTGCGCCATCAGCGACGGCCGGACGGCGATCGCGCCCTCCAGCACCTTCTCCATCGGATCGGCGAAGTCTTCCTTGTAGGCTTCCTCGCTCGGGCCGAAGTCCACGCGGACGACGCCGCATTCGGCCGCGACGCGCAGGGTCTCCAGCGTCATCAGCGCGCCCGGCGAATAGCGGGCGAAAGCCGGGTCGTAGATCGGGAACCACAGGTGATGGCGATCGCCGGCGGTCAGGCCCAGTTCGGCGGCGACGATCGTCCCGCCCGCCCGCAGCACCGCCAGCCGCAGGCCGAAGTCGGGGGCGTCGTGCTCGGCCAGGCGCAGCAGCAGGTCCTGGGTCCAGCCGCAGGCGAAGATGTCGTGCTGGTGGGTGCGACGGATCTGTTCGCGCTTCTGGGCGACCAGCCAGGCCAGCAGATCCGGCGCCGGGCGCTCGAAGGTGAAGACCGTTTCGCCGTGGTCGCGCTCCAGCGCGCGGGCCCTCCGGCGCTTGTCCTTCAGGAAGGCGGCGCTGCGGCCGGCCTGGTAGGCCTCGAAGCCGCCCGACAGGTCGGCGGCCATGGCGTGGCGCACCGACAGCTCGCCAGCCGGCTCGCGGGTGACCAGGCCGCTGACCCGCATGCGCTCGGCGCCCAGCAAGGCCAGCACCGTGGAAAGCTCGACATCGGGCTCGGCGACCAGGCCGTGGAAGTCGCTCATCGGCGCGCCCAGCGGCTGCAGCAGAGAGCCGCGCCGTTGGAACGGCAGGAAGCCGACGATGCGACCGCCGCGCTCCAGCACCGCGATCCGCGCGCCCGGAGCGCAGTCGGCGGCCGTCTCTATATAGCGAAGATCGAAATAGGGTCCGCCCAGCAGCGGATCGGCGGCGCGCAGAGCGTTCCAGCGCGCGCGCTCGGTCACGCCGAGATCGGCGGCCTCGATGACCCGCGCCTGCAGTGCTCTTTCCACCGCCTCTGCTCCCTCGTCCTTGCGGACAACGCCGGACGGTGGAGACGGCCCGGTCAGCCGCCGTGCAGCGAAAGCCGCACCGGCGCCGACTTGTAGGCCGGCGTACCACTTCGCCGGTCGTGATCCTCCAGCGCTACCAGAGCATTGGTTTCCGGATAGTATGCGGCGACGCACCCGCGCGGAATTTTTCTAGCGACAGCCGTAAAGGCGCGAACGACTCTCGCTCCAGTTTCATCGAAGGCGGCGGCCAGATCGATGGCGTCACCCTCGCGGATTCCGCGCTCGGCCAGGTCGTCGGGATGGACGAAGACCACGTCGCGCCGGCCGAAGACGCCGCGATAGCGGTCGTTCTCGCCATAGATGGTGGTGTTGTACTGGTCGTGGCTGCGCAGGGTGGTCAGCAGCAGCACGGAGGCGTCGCCCTTGCGAGGATCATCGAGCCCCGGATGGGTGAGGAAGTTGGCCTTGCCCGAGGGGGTGTTCCACTTCCGCTCGGCGTGCGGCAGCGGCAGGCGGAAACCGCCGGGCTGGCGGACGCGGGTGTTGTAGTCGGTGAAGGCGGTCGGGAAGACCCGCTCGATCAGGTCGCGGATGCGGTCATAGTCGGCGACCAGGCCTTCCCAGTCGACCGGATCCGCCTCGCCCAGGGCCGCGCGGGCGATCCCGGCGACGATGGCCGGCTCTGACATCAGGTGCTCGGAGGCCGGCGGGTTGAGACCACGCGAGGCGTGGACCATCGACATCGAGTCCTCGACCGTCACCGACTGGCGCACGCCGCCCTGGACGTCCATCTCGGTTCGACCCAGGCACGGCAGCAGCAGCACCTCGGGTCCGACCAGCAGGTGCGTACGGTTGGGCTTGGTGGCGATGTGGACGGCCAGGTCGACCTTGCGCATGGCCGCGTGGCTGCGCAGCGGATCGGGCGCGGCGACGGCGAAGTTGCCGCCCAGGCCGACGAACACCTTGATCGCGCCCGTCTCCATGGCCTCGATCGCCTCGACCACGGTGTGGCCGTGATCGCGCGGCGGGGTGAAGCCGAACACCTGGCCAAGGCTGTCGAGCAGCGCCGCCGACGGCTTCTCCCAGATGCCGACCGTGCGGTCGCCCTGGACGTTGGAATGGCCCCTCAGCGGGCAGATCCCCGCCCCCGTCCGACCCATGTTGCCGCGCAGGAGCAGCAGGTTGACCAGCTGCTGCACGGTGCTGGACGAGTTGCGGTGCTGGGTCAGGCCCATGCCGTAGCAGAGGATCACGGCGCTGGACCGCGCATAGATGGCGGCGGCTTCCTCGAGCTCGGCGCGGGACAGGCCGCCGACGGCGACGATCTCGTCCCAGGACGCGGCGTCGATCTGGGCCACCAGGGCCTCGAAGCCGGCCGTGTGCTCGGCGATGAAGTCATCGTCGAGGATGGCGGGCTCGCCGGCGTCGCGCGCGGCGCGGTCGAAGGCCAGCACGGCCTTCATCAGCCCCTGCAGCACCGCCGCGTCGCCGCCGACGTTCACTTGATAATAGCGCGAGGCGATCGGGGTCGAGGACAGGGTCGCCATCTCGACCGGATCCTGCGGCGAGGCGAACCGCTCCAGGGCCCGCTCGACCAGCGGGTTGAAGGCCATGATCGTCGCGCCGCGCCGAGAGGCTTCGCGCAGGGTGGCCATCATCCGGGGGTGGTTGGTGCCGGGGTTATGGCCAAAGCACAGGATCAGGTCGGCGTGATCGAAGTCCTCGAGGCTGACCGAACCCTTGCCCATGCCCAGCGAGTCCGGCAGGCCGACGCTGGTCGGCTCGTGGCACATGTTGGAGCAGTCGGGGAAATTGTTGGTCCCGACCTTGCGGCCCAGGAGCTGGAACAGGAAGGCCGCCTCGTTGCTGGCGCGCCCCGAGGCGTAGAACTCGGCCTGGTGCGGATTGTCCATGGCCTGGATCGCCGCGCCGGCGCGGGCGAAAGCCTCGCTCCATTCGATCGGCAGGTAGCGGTCGCTGGCCGAATCATAGGCCATGGGATGGGTCAGCCGACCCAGGTCCTCGATGGCGTGGTCGCTCCAGGTCAAAAGCTCGCTGACCGTATGGACGGCGAACACCTCGGGCGTGGCCCGCTTGCTGGTCGCCTCCCAGGCCACGGCCTTGGCCCCGTTCTCGCAGAACTCGAACGACGAGGTGTGCTTGGGATCGGGCCAGGCGCAGCCGGGACAGTCGAAGCCCTCGGGCTGGTTGGCCCGCATCAGGGTCTTGCCGCCCTCGACCACGGTTTCCTGGTCGGCCAGGGCGCCGGCCACGGCCTTCAGCGCGCCCCAGCCGCCGGCAGGCCCGCCATAAGGCTTCACGCCCGGGATCTTGGCGCCCCCGTTCTTGGCTGGGGGATTATTGGCGTCGTCGGCCATCACGCTTGCTCCAGAACCGCCTCGACCAGGCGGTCGGGGCGGGAAAACACCATGTGGCCGTCGGCGCGGGCCAGGGCCACCAGGCTCAGGCCGGACTCTTCGGCCCGGCTCACGGCCAGGTCGGTCGGCGCGGACACCGCCACGATCATGCCCGCCCCCATACGCACGGCCTTCTCGACCATCTCGAACGAGCAACGACTGGTCACCAGCACGAAACCAGCCCCGGCGTCGCGGCCTTCGCGCGCCATGGCCCCGGCCAGCTTGTCCAGCGCGTTGTGGCGGCCAACGTCCTCGCGCAGCAGCACGACCCGGCCTTCGGCGTCGCAGAAGGCCGCCGCATGGGTGGCGCGGGTGCTGCGGCCCAGGACCTGGGCCTCTTCCAGATTCGCCAGGGCGGCCGTCACCGCCTGATGGGCGACGCGAACGCCCTCCCCCGCCGGCGGCAGCGGCCGGACGGCGTCGGCCAGGCGCTGGACGCCGCACAGGCCGCAACTCGACCGGCCTTCCAGGTTGCGCGGACGGGCCTTGCGGCGCGCCGCGCCCTCGACCAAGCGGATGTCGACGAGCATGCCCAGCGCCTCCGGCTTGACCTCGACGGACAGGATGTCTTCAGGCCGGGCGACGCCTTCGGTGATGGTGAAGCCTCGCGCCAGATCCTCGACCTCGGTGGGCGTGGCCATCAGCACGGTGTGGGGACGGCCGTCGAACGACAGGCCCACGGCCGTCTCGTCCGGCGTCCAGCGGTCGATGCGCGCGGCCCGTCCGGGCGCGCGCCATTCCAGGGCGGGACGAAGGCGGGCGGAAGCATCGGACATGGGCAAAAGACTACCGTTTAGGCGCCGGCGCCGCCATGACGAAACGCGGACACGGGGTGTGGCCTTCCAGCCACGCGCGACAACATTGCCAAAAGATATCATCAAGGCGGGATAACGCCGGTTTATTTCCGCATGAGACCAATAGATTGCCGCAAATATTCCAAGACTATCCAGTGTACGTCAGTATGCGACTGAACCCTACTTTAGTTTATTCGATATTGTAATTCGTATACATTTTACAGAACCTTCATCTCACAATTAAGAAACAAAAGGCCCCCATCCCTCCCCTTACGGCGGAATTTTATTTCGCCATCACAACCATTGCGGCGACGCTTTGGCGAATACTGGGGACTATGAATGGCTAGAAATACCTATCTTCTGAGCGCGTCCGCGCTCGTCATCGCCATGACGGCAGCGCCCGCGTTGGCGCAGGCCCAGACGACTGACGACACGGCCGTCGAAGAAATCGTCGTTACCGGCTCGCGGATCCCGCAGCCGAACATGAAGAGCATCAGCCCCGTCACGCAGATCACGAGCCAGGACATCAAGGCCCAGGGCGTGACGCGGGTCGAGGACATGATCAACGCACTGCCCCAGGCCTTCGCGGCTCAGGGCGCCAACATCTCGAACGGCGCCTCGGGGACGGCGACCGTCAACCTGCGGGGCTTGGGCACCTCGCGGACCCTGGTCCTGATCGACGGCCGCCGCATGACGCCCGGGAGCCCCGTCGCTCCCGCCGCCGACCTCAACTTCATTCCGGCGTCGCTGGTCGAACGCGTGGAAGTGAATACCGGCGGCGCCTCGGCCGTGTACGGCTCGGACGCCGTCGCCGGCGTCGTCAACTTCATCATGCAGCGCGACTTCGAGGGCGTGAAGCTGGACGCGCAATACAGTGGCTACCAGCACCGCAACGAGAACGTGAACGCCAAGAACGCCAACAACGCCAAGGGCTTCGACCTGCCCGACGGCACGGTGTGGGACGGCGAAGCCAGCGAATTCTCGCTGGTGATCGGCGCCAACTCGCCGGACGGCAAGGGCAACGTCACCGCCTACGCCACCTATCGTGAAGTCAGCGCCGTACTGCAGGGCAACCGCGACTACAGCGCCTGTACCTTCAACTCGGGCTCGGTGTTCACCTGCGGCGGCTCGGGCACCTCGGATCCGGCCCGCGTGGGCAGCTACGTCGTGGACGGCACCAGCTTCCGCGCGCGCACCTCGGCAGACGTCTACAACTACGGCCCGACCAACTACTACCAGCGTCCCGACAAGCGCGTGACCCTGGGCGCCTTCGCCCACTACGAGGTGAAGCCCTGGCTCGAAGCCTATACCGACCTGATGTTCATGGACGACCACACGGTCGCCCAGATCGCGCCGGGCGGTATCTTCGCCGCGACCTATAACGTCAACTGCAACAACCCGCTGATGTCGGCCCAGCAGCAGAGCACGCTCTGCGGCACGGACGCCGGCACCTCGACCCTGAAGAGCGTCATCGTCGCCCGCCGCAACACCGAAGGCGGCGGTCGCCAGAGCGACATCCGCCACACCTCGTACCGTTCGGTCGTGGGCGCCCGCGGCGATCTCGACAAGAACTGGAGCTACGACGCCTACTTCCAGTACGGCACGACGATCTACACCCAGTCGACGACGGGCTACTTCCTGACCAGCCGCATCCAGAACGCGCTGCTGGCCACCACCGACTCCAACGGCAACGTCGTCTGCCAATCGGTGGTCAGCGGCACCGACAGCGCCTGCGTTCCCTACAACATCTTCTCGGAAGGCGGCGTCACCCAGGCCGCGCTCGACTACCTGACGGTGGACGGCAGCGAGAAGGGCACCACCAGCCAGCACGTGTTCAACTTCACGATCACGGGCCTGCTGGGCGACTACGGCGTCAAGAGCCCGCTGGCCAATGACGGCGTCGGCGTCGCCGCCGGCGTCGAGTACCGTCGCGAAAGCCTGACCTACCAGGCCGACTACCTGCTGACCGAAGGCCTGCTCTCGGGCACCGGCGGCGCCTCACCGGCGGTGAACGGCTCGTTCAACGTGGCCGAACTCTACGGCGAAGCCCGCGTGCCGCTCATCCAGGACCGCCCGCTGGTCAAGGATCTGCAGCTGGAACTCGGCTACCGCTATTCGGACTACTCGACCGTCGGCTCGACCAACACCTACAAGGTCGGCGCCGACTATTCGCCGATCGACGACCTGCGCTTCCGCGCCAGCTACAACCGCGCCGTCCGGGCTCCGAACGTCATCGAACTGTACGCCGCCCAGGCCGTGCAGCTCGACGGCGCCACCGATCCCTGCGCCGGCCTGTCGTCGGGCGACAGCCTGGTGGCGACCTGCGCCACGGCCTTCGGCCTGACCCAGGCCCAGGTCCTGGCGATCGAAGAGAACTCGGCTTCGCAGTACAACGGTCTGACCGGCGGCAACCCCGACCTGAAGGCCGAAACCAGCGACACCTACACCGTCGGCTTCGTGGTCCAGCCGCGCTTCATTCCGGGCCTGAACTTCAGCGTCGACTACTTCAAGATCAAGGTGAAGGACTACATCTCCACCGTCGGCGCCGACACCATCCTGTCGCGCTGCCTCGACACCCTGGACTCCGCCTACTGCAGCCTGGTGCACCGCGACTCGTCCGGCTCGCTGTGGCTGTCGTCCGACGGCTACGTCACCGATCTGACGATGAACACCGGCTCGCTGGAGACTTCGGGCGTCGACTTCAACCTGAACTACAGCACCGACCTGGAGACCTTCGGCCTCGGCGGCTGGGGCCGTGTCTCGGCGAACTTCGTCGGCACCTGGCTCGACGCGCTGAAGACCCAGCCCCTGCCGGGCGACCCGGCCTATGACTGCGCCGGCTACTTCGGCACGATCTGCGGCACGCCGAACCCGGAATGGCGCCACAAGCTGCGCACGACCTGGAAGACCCCGCTGTCGGACCTGTCGATCTCGGCCCAATGGCGCTACATCGCCGGCGTGGACCTGGACGCCACCTCGTCCGACGCGACCCTGAACAACACCAGCCTGCAGTACGCGACCGATCTGCGCCTGAAGAGCCGCAGCTACATCGACCTGTCGGCCTCGTTCAGCGTCAAGGACGTCTACAAGCTGAACATCGGCGTCAACAACGTGTTCGACATCGACCCGCCGCTGGTCGGCGGCAGCAACTGCCCGTCCGGTTCGTGCAACGGCAACACCTACTCGCAGGTGTACGACACCCTGGGCCGCTACGGCTTCGTGCGGATCTCGCGCGAGTTCTAAGCGGAGCGCGGCGCCGGGTTCGTCCCGGCGTCGCCATCCAGCGGACATGCGAACGGCGGGCCTTCCGGCCCGCCGTTTTCTTTTGCGCGACGATCAGGCTCAGATGTCGCGATGGACCTTGAAGGGCGGGCGGCCGTCCACGCGCATGACGAAACTGCCCAGGGCCGCGCGCTCGACGACCACCGGCGCGCCGGGGCGGACCGGCTGGTCGGGATCGCCCGAAATCTGGCGCCACACCGACCCGTCCTCCAACTCGACCCGGACATAGCCGACGCCCGCCAGGCGCTTGAAGGCCTTGACCGATCCCGTCAGGCGATCGGCCTCCTCGGCCTTCACCGACCGGTCGAGAAAGCCCAGGGCGTCCAGCGGCAGGCCGAAGGCGGCCCGGCGCGCGGCGCGCGCCTGCCCCCGGTCGATCGCCACCACCTCGCCGGTGTCGGTCGCGGCCGCCAGGGCGTTCGCCGCCGCCTCGAAACAGGCCAGACGCTCGGCCACGGGAACGGCGCGGCAATCGAGAACCTCGCGGATGGCGCGCGGCTGGGCCTGGCCCGCTTCCCCGGCGAAGGCCGCTCCGCCCGCCGCCAGGACCATGGCGACCAGGGCCGCCGTCGCTCGTCTCGTCGTCATCTCAGTTCTCCTCGGCCGCGTAGAAGGCGCGGCGGGCCGTCATCATTTCGGTGATCATCGCCTTCTCCTCCTCGCCGAGGAGAGGGTTCCAGACGTCGAAGATCAGGATCACCCGCGTCCGATCGGCGTCGTTCCAGGCCTCGTGCTCGATCGTGTCGTCGAACACCCAGGCCTTGCCCATCTCCCAGGACCGCGTCTGGTTGCCGACCCGGAACCGGGCCGGGCCAGGCAGGATCAGCGGCAGGTGCACGAGCAGCCGCACATTGGTCGAGCCGGTGTGGGGGGGGATGTGGGTGCGCGGCTCCAGGGCCGAGAACACCGCTGTCGGCGAGAAGCCGGCCTGGCGGGCCATGGGCAGGCTGTCGAGCAGCGCCGTGGTCCGCGGATGGGCCGCCTGGATCTCGGCCTGGGCCTGACCGTCCTTCCAGAGCCACTTGGAGGTCCATTTGCGGGAGTGGTTCAGCTCCTCCCACTGGTTCACCGGCGCGCCGGGCGGATAGGCGATATAGGGATCGAAACCGGTCAGCACCGGGTCGAGCGACGCCAGCAACTCGTCCCGGACGACCTCGGAGGCCGCTTCCAGGTCGGGCAGCCACGGGAAATGCTCGCGCTCGAAGAACGGGATCGACGGCAGGCCCGGATAGTGCAGCAGCAGGGGCTGGGACGTGTAGATCCGCTTGCGGCCGGCATAGACCTCGAGCCCCTCGACGAAGCGCGGCGGCAGGTCGCGCTCCGACACCCGCGCGCGCAGGAAGGCTTCCAGGTCCTCGGCGTTGCGGTCGACGGCCGCGCGGGCCCGGGCGACGGGGGCGACCAGACCCGGCGGCAGATCGGCCTCGGCCGGCGCGATGGCCAGCGCGTCCTTGTAGATCCGGGCGGCGGCGCGGGCTCGCCCCTGTCGCTCGACGATCGCGCCCTTGGACAGCAGGGCCAGGAAGCAATAGGGGTCGATGGCCAGGGCCTGGTCCAGCACGGCCAGGGCCTCGTCGAGCCGCCCGGCCAGGCGCTTGGCCAAGGCCAGCTGCAGCTTGATGTCCAGGTCGGCGGGCGCGTCGCGCTCGGCCTGCGCCAGCCGGCGTTCAGCCGCGCCCGGATCGCCCCGCCCCAAGGCCGCGGCCGCCTCTTGCAGCGCCGTACGCACGGCGTGTCCGTCGTCCATGTTTCCTCCGACGCCCGACGTCCCCCGACGCGCCGCCAAACGCCGTTCTATCCGATCCGGCGCGGGCCCATATTTCCGAGCGGCAAGGGTGGGAAACCGAAACGATACGCGCGACGGCGCCTCTTCGCGCCTGGGCTGCGAAGCGGGATGGAGAGGGCGCGGGGCGTCCGGGCCTCGCCCGGAGCTGTGATTTGAATACCATTTCGACGAAGCTCTGACGCCCCGCGCGATCGTTATCCCTCAGGCCGGGGCGCGCGGGCCTCTTCCGCCCTTCACCCCCTTCGGCTTGTGCCTTCCCCGGAACCGGGCTGTGAGCTTCGCTAGCCATCGCGTGCAGACAGAAGGCGCCGGAGCGGACCCTCGGACGGGCGGGAGCCTATGAGGCAAGCTCCCGATGGATGGGTTTACGTCCCCCATCCTCATTTAAGCCTGGCCCGGCCCTGCTCACGCAGCTCCGGCGGCCCCGCTCGATCGCATCGTCGTCGCACGCTTCGGGCCGGATCCTTGCGCCCTCTCCCTGCGACGGGACGGGGTCCATTATGCAGCGGGTTTCAGCGCGTCTGATCCAGAGCGCTGAGAAAGTTGCAAGGGGTTGGATTGGTT
>PJTT01000321.1_pt1 | contig 50728 bp, 44 predicted proteins | sample 1512261 | NCBI WGS metagenome assembly PJTT01 (sample SAMN08177685, study PRJNA422409) | Soil metagenome, whole genome shotgun sequencing project. | isolation source: Soil (2) enriched on wood chips | place: USA: Madison | collected 2015-01-15 | reverse complement strand
GCCAGGTACGAACAGCAATTAAAACAAAGGGAACAAAGAATATTACAAAAGCTGGCATCAAAACACGGATTAAAGGTAGTTGAAATACAACAACTTAAATGATATGTCATTGGCAACGCAGCGCAGCGGAGTGAAACATCTCATTCGCAATTAGCCTATTATTTGAACGCTGATTGAAATGATGGTTTTAATTAAACTTGCTCAAGTAGTAAAAGGCATGCCCTAGAGCCGCCATCTCGTTCCCGTCATTGCGAGCGCAGTGCAACGGAGCGAAGCAATCTAAAGAAACAACGGGAACTATAGAGATTGCTTCGTTGCTCCACTCCGTTACGCACCTCCCAATGACCGACAGGGTGTATATTTCGTTCGCATCTTCGTCAAGCGCATATAACGGAGCCAACCCACCTCAAAATAGGGCTATTCATAGAAAAAAAACACGCCCTCATTTTTCAATGAAGGCGTGTCTTTTATTATGTTGAAAATTAAAGAAGCTGCTGATTAAGCGTTGTCTTCGTCATTTTTCAATTTGTTTTTCAAATCAGCCAAAGCACCGATATCACCCAAAGTTGCTTTCTCTACTTTATTCTGTAGATTTTTTACAGCTTTTTTAGTATCGTCAGCAGCAGCGTCGTTTGCTTTATGCTCCGCTTCTCTTTCGTCAGCTTTGCTTTGCTCCCACACACGGCTGTGCGATACCATGATACGTTTGTCGTTGCGGTCAAATTCGATTACCACGAATGGCAATGTTTCTTCCACAGCTAAAATGCTTTCGTCTTCTTTACGCAAATGACGCGCTGGTGCAAATGCTTCCAGACCGTACTGCAATTGAATTACAGCACCTTTGTCATCTTTACGCATTACAGTTCCTTCGTGAGTAGAACCGATTGGGAAGATGCTTTCAAAAGTATTCCACGGATCGTCTTCCAGTTGTTTGTGACCTAAAGACAATTTGCGGCTTTCTTTATCAATGCTCAAAATCATGATTTCGATTTCTTCGCCAGATTTAGTAAACTCACTTGGGTGGTTGTAACGTTTAGTCCAGCTAAGGTCGCTGATGTGAATCATACCACCGATGCCGGTTTCCAACTCAACAAATACGCCATAAGGAGTAATGTTTTTAACGGTACCTTTATGACGGCTGTCAACCGGGTATTTATCTTCGATAGTTTCCCAAGGATCGTTAGTAAGTTGTTTGATAGACAAGCTCATTTTGCGCTCATCTTTATCCAGGGTTACGATACGAGCTTCGTACTCATCACCCATTTTGAAGAATTCCTTAGCATTAATAGGCTGAGAGCTCCAGGTAATTTCTGAAACGTGCACCAAACCTTCTACACCAGGTAATACTTCAAGGAAAGAACCGTAATCTTCGATATTAACTACTTTACCTTTAACGGTAGCACCTTCCTGAACTTCTTCAGGCAAGCTATCCCAAGGATGAGGAGTCAATTGTTTCAGACCCAGGCTGATACGCTTTTTCTCGTCATCGAAGTCTAATACTACTACGTTCAATTTCTGACCGTTAGCAAGTACTTCGCTCGGATGAGAGATACGTCCCCAGCTGATATCTGTGATATACAACAAGCCATCTACACCGCCAAGATCCACAAACGCACCAAAGTCGGTAACGTTTTTGATAGTACCTTCCAGTACCTGACCTTTTTCCAGTTTCGACATGATTTCGCCACGTTGTTGCTCCAGATCGCTTTCGATAAGCGCTTTGTGCGATACAACAGCATTACGAATCTGCTCGTTGATTTTAACTACTTTAAAGTCCATAGTTTTACCCACGTACTGATCGTAGTCAGTTACAGGCTTAACGTCGATTTGCGAACCAGGCAAGAAAGTTTCAAGACCGTTCACATCTACGATAAGACCGCCTTTAGTTTTAGACGTAATCGTACCGGTAACCACTTCGCCAGATTTGAAGTAATCCACCACATTTTGCCAGCTGCGTACCTGGCGTGCCTGACGGCGGCTCAAGCTCAGTTGACCATCGCGGTCTTCTTTCTCAAGAACCAATACCTCGATTTCGTCACCTATTTTCAGGTTCGGCATATCGCGGAATTCGTTCAACGATACAAGACCGTCAGATTTAAAACCGATGTTTACTATGGCATCAGTTTTAGTTAAACCAACAATAGTACCTTGAATCAATTCAGATTCTTCGATGCTTTTGAAAGTTGTTTCGTAGCTTTTTTCAAGCTCTTCACGCACTTCTTTAGAGTAAGAAGCTACGTTGCGCTTGTCAACGTTCCAGTCGAAATCGTCGTGCGCAGTGTTTTGAGTGTTAACAATTTGGTTTTCTTCCAATTTAAATGTCCTCCTTTTGTAAAGAATTTTTGGACGGCAAAGGTACAATATGTTTTTTTATTTACAAATGATTTATTTTCCTGTGGAATTAAGTATTGGGTAGTGGGTATTGGGTAGTGGGTATTGAGTAGTGGGTATTGAGTAGTGGATATTGAGCAGCAAGTTTTCTTGAATCTTGACTCCTGACTCTTGGTTCATGATTCTTGGCTCTTGATTCTTGGCTCTTGAATATATTATGGCGCCTTAACGCGCTGTCCGTTGCAAGTCCTCGCTACCTACGCTTCGCTGCGTTAGCTGCGGGCTATCCACTACCATCGCGGGCGCGGGGTTGCGGCTGGAGTTATTACTGGTTTATAAGCTAACAAATAAAATAGTGTGAATCTTGGACATATTATTAGTTAACGCTATTTTTGAAACTCACTACCAACAACGAGAATTAAATAATCATCATGAAAAAGAAATCTAACGGAGTTTTAATTTTAATTGCCTGCCTATTTGCAAGTGTATTTGCGATAAGTTGCAATGATAGTAAACCCAATCCCAAAGAGCTCGAATTAAAGCAGAAAGAACTTGAGTTAAAGGAACGAGAAATTAGCCTGCGAGAACAGGAGACAAATGAGACAAGGAAAAATTCTACTCAGGCCGACAAACAGTCCGCCACCGGCGGAAACAAAAGAGAGCTAAGATATTTTTACTATGCGAACGGCGGTTTGAGAGGCTTTTTTAACGACGGTACTATCGTTGGATGTGCGAGATGCGAGTTTTGTAGATCAAACATTTTACAAATGTTTAACGACACACCCATAGGTACCTACGAGGTGCAATCTGATGGAAGCCTATTGGTTAATAAGTCCGAGAGAGAGTTCCCCGACTACCAATCCGACAAAGGCTGGGTGTTGATAGATTACAAATGGAACGAGAAAGTACCTCAGTATTAGCCGTTTTGCTTTCTATACCAGAAAATTGGTTGCCATTGACTGCAAATTACTCATCAGCGTCAACCAACCATAGTAACAGTCCACTATCAACTCTACGCACATACAAAATTGCATAAAGGACTGCTTTAATAAGATTGCTATCGACAAAGCCCACATCAACGTTTAGAAGCCTAATCAATCAGAATCATGACAAATATTCTAAAAAAAATAATTAGCTATTTTACCCAAATAGATAAGCAAGAGACGGCTTCTGACTATATAGAAGTTGATTCCTCAACCCAACTCACCCGAGCAATTGACTTTTCTTATTTCTATCGGCCAGACAACCTTTTCACTGATGAGTTTTATTCAAATCTCGCAAGAACAATTAACTGGACAGAAAAAATAATTGATACTATAAAAGACAAAACCGAAATTAATTTCTCTACTATTCTTCGATTAACAAACCCCAATTACATCAACCAACCTTTTTATAGCTATGATGGCACTTCGTACAGTTTCGCAGCAACATCGGAAATTCCTTTCGACTATCGAATTTTACTCGAGGAGGCGATGAAAACAAGGAAGATAGAGGAGTCAAGATTTGAAGACATCAATCAACTGGGTCAGATAATTGAATTCGAAATAGACTTAACAACACATGACGGAGCACCTTGTGCAGAGAGTTACGGTTTTGTGGATGAGTCTGACATACCACCAATAGATTGTTGGTTTTATCTCACAAAAACATATCTATACTGCTGGATTCCAAGCCTCTTTATTGAACCAATGCAGCGGGCTATCGATGTAGAGATATTTGATAGTTATCGCTGGCTTAAGGACTCTAACCCGGATTTACAAAGGCAAATAGTCGAAAGACTAAAATGTAAAATTGAATAGAAAGTGATTCCGCAATTTCTTGAGTGAACAATTCACTAAATGCAAAAATGCCTGCTTTCCATCAAAGCTAGTTTTCAACATTTCCTTTGCCAGGGCTAAAAACACTAATTACTTCTGTTACACTAAAACTGCGCAATGTCCCAGCCAAAATCACAAAAAAATCCGACAGCTGTTTACTATAAAAGGTTGTTATTCATATGTCCGCCCGCGTGCCTAATAATCTCACTTTGGACTTACCAAGACTTAAGAACATTAGAAGCTGGAGAGACTGAAAGGGTCAGACTTTGGGCACCGATAGCATTGCTATACCAGCACCTAGGCTTCTGGCCGGCGGTACTAGCCCCCATTACTCTTGGTATCATTTGTGCAATTGTGTTTACTATTAAATTAAAAAAAGCGAAAAGTTCAAATTTGTAAGTAATTTTCCTACGCTGGCACAAATCCTTTCGTGTGCCAATTGAATATTATCATTGACACAACAATTTCACTTATAATATCTAAGTTTTTACCCACATGATTTATTTTATAGCATTACTTTATTTTGGCTTTTGCTTTTTAATTGCATATAAAATAGGGCGCTACAAGGCTATTGGGTTTTGGGCTTCGCTTTTGATAAGCATTTTCTTATCTCCTTTTATTGGCTTTATAATTGCTGAAAATAGCCGACTTGGGAACGCAAAGGGTTGCCAATGGTGCGGAAACAAATACAACGAAGCTGAGTATTGCGGTCTTTGTGGAAAGAATGAAAATGGAAATTTGCGAATTAGCCCCGCTGGCGCACTCCCCTACGCTCCCACACGCCCGCTTTCGTGTATCGAATACATCAGCCCTATAAGGTTTTAAAAACCTTATAGGGCTTGCATTAAATAAGTTAGCCAACCACCCTACTCATTTGATAAATAGCCTATTAAAACATCTCTAAAATATTGCAGCTATTTTGCGGCTGAAAGTCCTACTTTTGCACAAATTTTGGCGTGTGTGGGTATGTTTCCTGCTGTATCTGCCAGCTTTACCTGATATTTATGAAGCGAATCGGAGAATTCAGAAAACACCTGGGCGTAGATAAAAACGTTGCTTTGAGCGACCTTAAGCTTATCTATCGCAAAATGATGAAAGAACATCATCCTGATAAATTCCCATTGGATAGCGACGATCGCCTGGCTGCGGAAGAAAAGAGCAAGGTAATCATCGAGGCCTATCATTTTCTGGTAAGCATCGCGCCTGAAACAGTCGCGCTGGAACTACCTGAATATACTGAAACCACTGCTGACGCCGGTATTACCGAAATATTGTACGTAAACCGTATTCTCGAAGTGAAGTTTACCAACGGTAGCAGCTACGAGTATTTTGGCGTTACCCGCGATACTTACGAGAAGTTTGCCACAGCACCATCGCCGGCACGTTTTGCACGCCGCCATATTTATACCTCTTACACTTACCGCAAGGCTACCAAGTCTGACCTGGTTCCAGCATAAAAAGACTGGATAAATATATTTCATATAGCAACCCCGATGAATGACTCAATCAACATCGGGGTTGCTATTTTTAGTATCGGATTACAGAAAGGTATATAATTCATAAGTTCGCTCTACGCTTCACGGTTACCTTTTCTTCTTTTTCTGATAGATAGGCACAACATTATCTATGGGACTCATCTATTTCGTCGTGCCGCTTATTCTTCAAATAGGGCTATCGTTATTCGTTAAGGACAAAAAGTATTTTCAACCGTCTATTTTGATTGTAATTATAGCGCTGTATGTCTTCCTGATACCGGCAATGATTACTGATGGACCATTTGATGACACTGCAGTGCAAGACGATATGCCAAGATGCGGCTTACCCATGCTTGCAGTTTTTATGATACGAGCAATAATCAGCATCGCAGGTACTATTATTGCTATAATTGCCTATTTCTGCCTCAAGCGATTTACACCAAAGACCGAGTAAATTGTCGATGACAACACGTTAGAAAAAAAATAGTAAACTATAGCTATAACACAACCGTTCGGGGTGGCTATTTTTAGTTAGGATTACGGGAAAGATATATAATTCATAAGTTCGCTCTATTCTGCAAGGTTACCTTTTCGTCCTTTTCTGATAGATAGGCATAACCCCTGTTTATGAAACTTATCTACCTTGTACTTCCCCTTATACTTCAAATAGGGCTCTACTTGTTTGTTACAGACAAAGGGTATATCAAAGTTTCGATTTTAATTGTAACCATCGCACTCTATTTTTTTGCTGTGCCGGCAATTGTTGTTGTACAACCAGTCAGTAATATTCCAGGACCGGAAGATGTAGTAACCTGCGGCCCGCCTCCTACGCTTATTCTTTTCACAGGTCATGCCATCATCGGTGCAACAGGTACTATTATGGCATTGCTTATATATTTTGGCTTTCGTTGGCTTTCTGAAAAGACTGAGTAAATTGCCGATTAAAAGAATTGTATATTGGCGAAGAAATACACAAGCTGTAGTACAACTTCCAGCAATACCTGACACGCAAGATTAATCCTATGACTACCAAACTGAATAAACTCCTTCTATCATTAGCTATATTTACTTTATCAGTTATCACGAACAAAGCTTCTGCTCAAATTAAGCCACCAACTATTTCCGGTCCGGATATGAATACAGCGAGTGAAGCACCAAAAGCCCCGGTAAATACGAGTACTAATGCCAAGCCTGTGTACCGTGGCGCGCCCGATGTTCTGGCAGAGTACCCAGGAGGAAAATCTGAATTTCTAAAATACCTCCGCGAAAATTTCGACTGTGACCGAGCACATGTGCCTAAAGAAAAATTACAACGTGCTGTGGTAGAATTTGAGATAACAGAAACAGGAAAAGGTCAGAATTTCCGCTTGAAAGAATCCATATCGCAAGAGTGCGACGCTGCCTTTATAAAATTGCTTGAAGATATGCCATTGTGGAAGCCAGCTACGAAAGATGGAATCGCAGTACCAATGCACTTCATGATACCTGTTACTATAACTTCAAAATAGTCGCCAAAGGCTTTTACTTATATCCTCGATGCTCTAAAAGCGTCGAGGATTTTTTTATAAATTTTAAGTCGCGACTCCTAATCGATACAATCGGCATCAACAAATCTCAAAAAACAGAGTTTTTAAAATCAATTATATACAATTAAGTTACGAATATAGAAAATAGCATATCGAATCCAGAATACTGACGTCTACTGCATTTTATTGGCAAGACTTTTGTGCTGCTATTAACCAACACTGCATCAGCAGTCAGGAAAAGAAATAGCCCTCCAACACAAATGATAACACAGCAGCAATTATTCGATATTCTGATAGCCGAACAACAACGTGAAAAGAAAATAACCATCCGCAATATCGCTATAGTTGCCATTTTAATCATTGCTGTTATAGCAACGATTTACACCATGGGTTGGGGCGCTAAAATGCTATCGGCTATTGGCGCCAACTCGCCTAATGTACGGTACATCTTGATGGCTGCTGCCGTTGGTTCGCTTATCTATCCGGCCATGGTACTGCGCCGTAGCGTGAAAGTGAAAAGACAAATAGACGACTTGATAAATGATTTGCAAGCGGGAAAATCAGCAGGAACGCTCACGCAGCAAACTATTTATAAAACTACTATTCCGTTGGGCAGATTAAATTTAAAGTTTAATCCATTTGAATACCTTTCATTCAATATCGACAGGAAAAACTATTTCATCCCTGTTCCTGTTGCGCATATACCTGATGTAAAAACATTGCTGAGTGGTGTTGATGCTGCACAGGTTGCCGATGTATGGAACCAACTATATGCTGATGAAAATACCGGCGGCAATAATGCACCCAGCGATGTATTGAAGCCGCTGAGCGAATACCAGCAATTTGCAGCCAAAGACCTTTTGCAGGATGCAACAGCGAGCGATAGAAGCCGCAAGAATTCAAAGACATTGATGTATGTTGCCATGCTTATTGTATTTGGCTTAATGGGTGGCTTTGTATACTATTTCTACAACAGGTCAGCTAATGATGCAGCCGTATTAGATAGTGGCGCTGCGGATGCAGTGGAGCAATACACACAAGCGCAAGGCAACACCAATATGTACATTATGATTGGCTTTGGTATTATATGTGCGCTTTGCTATGGCTATTATTTCTTTATAAAAAACAGAGCAAAAAATCAGGAACCTGCGGCAGATTTTATGGGCTTCAAGGTGCGCGCCTTGCAAAAAATTATTGCGTTCATCAATCCGGGTTTTGTTTACGCACAGCACAGCCACATTGGCCTTGCTGAGGTTGTGGACACTAATATGTTCACAGCAAAGAACTATAGCATTTCGGGCAACGATCTGATATCGGGCAGGCATAGCGGCAACCCTTTCCAGTACTGCGATTTGACACTTAGTTACCTTCCTAATTTTAGCAACGAAAAAGAGGGCGACGAAATCGTATTCTATGGTCAATATTTTGTAACCAAATTCAACAAACGCTTTGCTGCGCCGCTATTCATCCATTCAAAGAAAAGTGTAAAAGGGATTTTTACCAATAATCAAATACATAGTTATATCAACACTTCGGCTCAAAAAGTAAGGCTGGAAGATCCTGAATTTGACCAGCTATTTGATGTGTATTGCGATGACCAAGTAATGGCGCGCTATATTCTTACACCTGCGTTGATGCAGCGTATTAAAGCATTGGCGGAAAGAACCAAGAAAGGAAAATACTTTATGGCATTTAACAACAATAAGGTTTCGGTATTGAATAATAGCGGTACCGATGCCTTTGAAACGGGCTTCCACACCAAAATAGATGCTGCATTGCTGGATAAATTTTACCTCGACATCTGCGACCAGCTTTCCATCATTGACGAGTTGAAATTGAACATAAATATCTGGAACAATCATTCATAAAAATTAAAAACAAAAACAATGAGAAAAGTATTCAACACAATCATTCTTGCCACAAGCACTGTGGCCCTTGCATCTTGCGGTGGCGGCTCTGTAGACTTAGCTAAAGAACTAAACAGCTCTTATGCGCACGATGGCAAGACCATTGAAATTAGCGGCAAACTAACTACGCCAATGATGGTATGGGGCAGCGAAAACAGAACGAGCATAGAAATGATAATGCATACAGAAGCTGCGCTAAATAATACCAATACGGAAATGATTCAAAACATTATGGTGAATTATGGAGCGGATAAAAATAGCGCTGTTTTTGACGTTGCGCTTGATGCGAAAGAATTTAAACAAAGTGATATTGCTATTTATGATAAAGATGGCAACAAGCTCACGACAAGCGACAAGGTAAAGATTACCGGCAAAGTAACCTACACCGCAAAAGGACCTAAAAAGGAAACAGCGAATAAAATAAAAGTACCATCGTACCAACCAGAAAGCGAAGACAAAAACAAAGACAATAACGACTATTCTTTCAAAATTACGGACGTAGTGATTGAAAAAATATAAACATCATGAACCCTATCATTATAACAATAATAGCCACAGCATTGGTTTTGCTATTAATGCTAATAACACTATACAACAGGCTAAAAGTAAGACGCAACCAAATTGAAAATGCAACATCATCGCTCGATGCCCTATTTATCAAGCGCAGCGAACTGATACCAAATCTAGTAGCCATCGTAAAACAGTATGTGCAATACGAAAGCAATTTACTGAACGAAATTGTAAGCAAGCGCAATGCAGCAACGCAACCGTATCAACAAGATGGCGAAGCCATAGAAGCCATGCGCACACTGATGATTCAGGCAGAAAACTACCCCGAGCTGAAAGCGCATACACAGTTTACCAACTTACAATATAGCTGGAACGAAGCTGAGGAACAGATAAGCGCCGGGCGCCGCTATCTCAGCACCAGCATCACACAGTTCAACGATGCGCTGAATACTTCTCCGGGCAATATAGTAGCAGCCATGTTTGGCATACGCAAGCATGAATGGCAATATGCCACAGCGCAGCAACGCAGTAGTCCCGATGCAGCGCAACTATTTCAATAATTAAAACCATTTTTCACACAAAAAAATAATTTTTCTACAATGGGAATTTTCGATTACAAGATGAACACTTACAAGGTTGCTGAAACTGTAAGTATTGAAGACCTACACAAATTTTTTGAAGATGTTTTAGGCAGCAAGTATAAAATTAAACTGGAACGCAAAGGCAAAAATGCAGTAGCAAGCGCGTTCAAGGGTGTATCGCAAGACCAGATTTTCATCGCTAAAAATGGCTACCACCGCACAGTTGTAGTACCCGTGCACGCCAACAACGAAACGCACTTCCGTCTTGATGAATCTACAATAAGTCCTTGGCTTACATTTTTATCAAGGCAGACAGGCTTGATAGGCGCTGGCATTATTCGTCTGGTGTATGGCAATGGCAAAGAATTTTATGGCGACGTAATTAATGTGTTACGCGACAAACTCAATGTTGAAGAGGGGCAGCAAAACGTTGGTATTAGTCGCTTGTGGAAGAAAGAAGACAAGAAATAATCATTCCTGACAATCAATTAAAAAAATGAAAAAAGCATTAATAGCCCTGCTATTTGCAGCGGCGACATTTACAATCGTAAGCTGCGGCGACCATGCAAAGCATGTAGCACTCGCAAAGCAATTAAAAACGGACAAATCGTTGGAGGGCAAACAAATTGAACTTGTGGGTATATTTGGGTTGCACCACGACTTATCTGTAAATGCGGACAGCACATTAAGTTGCACCATTGTTGTAGGCATGGGCGACGATACCGAAACGGTTGGCTTCCACCTCAACTTTGGCAGGTCAAAAAATTCAGTATTTATTGAAACCAAAGCTGACGGCACCTACACAAAAGACAAAATAGAATTGTATGACAACAATGGCAATAAGATACCAGCCAGCACCATCAAACTGAAAGCTGTGCCTCATTTCTCTACCACACCAAGAGGCAATAAACTTGTGTATACTTTGGATGATGCAATTATTGAAAAGCCAGAATAAGACTGCTTTCCAAATTGCTAAGTTCCGAATAACAATGCGAGTCGCTAACTATAGCGCTCGCATTGTCTGTATTAGGGCGCCGCAATTATCGGCTCAGTGTTTACGAATGTAAAAAATGTAAGACCACATATAAGATAGCCAAGAATTACATCATCAACAATCAGACATTTGCAACAGAACATCAATGCCATGATTAAGCGAAATAGATATAAGAAAGAGCCTGATAAACTTACACTCTATCCCGATTATGGAAACCTGAATTTCTTTATCGTTTTAAGTTGTTTGTGTATTCCTTTTATCTACGCCTTGTATTGGGTAGATGCGCAGCATCATAACATTGGTGCCGCCAATATGCTTTACATAATAGCCGGAATACTGCTATTGCTGCTACTGGGCTTTGTAAGTGCTTTTAAAAAGTAATCCTGGATAGCGAAAACAAAAAGCTGCAAGTAGTATTATTAGGCATTAGTTTTAAGACGGTCTATTTTAGAGAAATACTGATGGTGGATGAGCGTTCCGGCACACTTCCACCTGCGTTCTACATTGTGCTAAAGAACAATTCGCTCGGCACAAGTGTACGGTTGAGCCCAACATATAACCAGCGGCAACAGGATGGAAAATATGAATTTCAATACCAGATGCTACCGTTAATTAACCGCTATTTGAATCTTGAAGCGTTTAAAGAGTTAAAGCCAGAACCTATTATTATAAGCCGTTTCAAGCAAAATGTATCAGGTATCTATCAGTACTATTCCTTTCAGAAAATAGTCTTTTCGTTGGCTTGTCTTTGTCTGTCCGTATTCCTGTTTGCAGTATCAGGCATTATTATTTTCAATCCATTTTCAGTAGGATTGGTATTTAGCATCATCATTGCTTTGCTTGGAGCACTGCTATTTTTAGCTATGTTTTTATCCGACTTTTCATCAACCTATATCAATACCAAAGAAAGAATTTTCGGGAAAAAATCTTTGCTGGGCTTTACTTTGGCCAAGATGACATTTGAGGAAATAGCCGACATCGAACTAAACAACACCAGCCTCAATGGTATAACAATCTACACCAGCCTATTTGCTGCATCTAAGAACAATAAAATCACGATTGACAAGAGTATCAGGTTCAAGAAGATTATCTGCAATCGATGGTGAAGTGAGTGCTTTGCTGGGATTGACTTAAATAGTAACCAACTATACAGCAACATGCGCACGCATTTTTTGCGCACGCACGTTACAATTAGTTACACAGACTCCCACAACCAGCTAAATCGTGCAGTATTAATTCCAGCCTCCACCTAAGGCTTTATACAGTTGTATCATAGCCTGCGCCTGATTTCTTTTAGCCATTATCAAATCTATGTCAGCGGCAATCTTACTACGCTGTGCACTGATAATCTCCAGATAATTTGCATAGCCCGACACATACAGGTCGTTGGACACCTCTACACTTCGGGCAAGCGCAGCAACTTCCGTTTGCTTATAGCCAACGATATCTTCGTTAGCCTCAATATAAGAGAGCAAGGTCTTTACTTCCTGAAAAGCTTCCACTATATTTTTCTGATATGCTAAAAAGGCCATCTCCTGTTGCGCTGTCGCTATTTTGAATTGAGCTTTCAATTGGTTCTGCTGAAAAACAGGTGCCACCATATTACCCAACAACTGAAAGACCAGTGACATAGGATTGAATACCTGCGCACCATTGAAAGCATTGAAAGCACCATAGCCTGTTATACTCACTGTAGGAAAAAAGGCTGCACGTGCAGCTTTAGCATCTGCATGACTGGCTTCCAATTCGCTATAGGCTCGGGAAATATCTGGTCTGTTTTGAAGCAACTGCGCCGGATGCCCAAACTGTGTGTTATAAGCAAGCTGCACGGGCACTATTTTTTTCGCACGTGCTATGTTACCCTCATACTTACCCATCAACTGCAACAACCTGTTTTCCGTGTTGACAGTTTGCTGTTTCAACTCAATGAGAATAGCACGGGTATTGGCAAGCTGCGCGGTAAACTGCTGCACTGCAAGCTCTGTGGCCCGTCCCACTTCCTTTTGCACCTTGACCATCTCCAACGCAGACTCCTGCAATTTGATATTTTCTTCAAGAATAGCCTGCTGTCTATCCAGTGTAATTAACTCGTAATACAGCGTAGTTGCTTGCGTCACCAAAGCCGACTGCAGTGCTTGCCTACCCTGCTCTGTAGCTAAATACCTTGATTGCGCAGCGCGTTTAAGATTGGCGAGTTTACCCCATATATCGATCTCCCAGCTTGCCGAAAGTCCCAACCAATAGTTGGGTGTAATATTGGTATTCACCTTTTGATTTTCTTCGATATTGGGCGACAGATTGGTATCAAAGTTGCCCACTCCTTCAATAGTATATTTACCATAGCGCGTGCCCGATGCAGACAATACCGCCTGTATATTAGGCAGCAACGCACCACGCCGCATGGATAGCTGTGCCGATGCTATTTGCAACTGTTGCAAGGCTATCCGGTGGTCAAAATTTTGCTGCACCACATTGTCTATAACCTGCACCAGCAAAGGATCATTAAAGAAATCGGCATATTTCAGCTTGGCTATATTTGAGGTATCGCTCAGCTCACTTTCGCTGAATCCATCGGGCGATATTACTTCTGGCTTTTTAGCCACTTTAGCCGGAATGCTGCATCCTGATATTAGCACAACGCCCAAGCCAAATGCACCTATATACTTTCTATAAATCTTCATAGTTTGTTTTATTGTTTAATGGATTGCTGCACGCGCTTAATTCCTTTTACACGCGACCTTTTCTCTGACATGGATGCAAATAGCACGTACAATCCAGGTATGACTAATACACCGAAGATTGTCCCTATAAGCATACCACCTGCTGCAGCTACACCGATGGAACGGTTGCCCATTGCGCCTGCGCCCGATGCTATGGTCAATGGAATCAAACCTGCAACAAATGCAAACGATGTCATTAAAATAGGGCGCAGCCGCTCAGATGCGCCTGCTATTGCTGCTCTTATAATTGTAGCGCCTTCCTTTCTTCTTTGAATTGCAAACTCAACAATCAGGATAGCATTTTTACCCAACAAGCCTATAAGCATGACGAGTGCTACCTGCGCATAAATATTGTTATCAAGTCCGGCGAGCTTAAGCGAAATAAAGGAACCAAATACGCCAGCAGGTAAGCTGAGTATTACTGCAAGCGGCAAGAGAAAACTCTCGTATTGCGCAGCCAACAGGAGGTAAACAAATACAAGACATAATGCAAAAATGAACAACGCCTGATTGCCCGAAAGAATCTCTTCACGCGTCATTCCCGACCAGTCAATGCTATAACCACGAGGTAATTTTTCGTTAGCAACTTTCTCTACCGCAGCAATTGCATCGCTGCTGCTATAGCCACTTTCAGGCTCGCCATTAATCATGGCCGAGGTGTACATATTATAGCGCGTTAACTGCTCAGGCCCATATACCCGCTCTAATGTTACGAAAGAAGAAAAAGGCACCATCTCGCCACGGTCATTTTTTACAAACTGCTCCAGTATATCGTTAGGTTGTACGCGATATTCAGGGGCGGCTTGCACCATTACCTTGTACATCTGATTAAAGCGGATAAAATTGGTTGCATAATAGCTGCCCATCAATGTTTGCAGCGTGCCCATAGCATTGTCAACCGTTACTCCTTTCTTAGCTGCCATATCATAATCGACGTGAATCAAGTATTGCGGAAAGGTCGCATCGAAGCTGGTAAAAGCATTGGTAACAGCCGGCTCGGCTTCGAGGTCGCTCATAAACTGCTCAGTAACTTTAGATGTTACTGTGGGGTTACCGTCGCCTCTGTTCAGCAACCGCAATTCAAAACCACTGGAGTTACCAAAGCCAGGTACAGTAGGCGGTGTAAATATTTCGATACGCGCATCTGTTATACTGCTTACTTTTCGTTGCAACTCAGCTATTATTTCGTTCACGCCACGGCTACGTTCATCCCAGGGTTTTAGGTTAATCATACCCATACCGTACGAAGAACCTGCTATTTCGTTGGTAAGGCTATATCCAGCCAATGTAGTCACGTTTTCCACGCCCGCTACATCTTTTGCAATGGCATTCACTTCGTCCAACACTTTTTCGGTACGCTCTACAGTAGCGGCTTTGGGCGTAGTTACATTCACATAAATCATACCCTGATCTTCTGTAGGAATAAAACCACCAGGTAATATAGCACCAGCTCCCCAGGTCAGCAGAAAGAACAGCACCAAAGCTCCTAATGTTACAGAACGCTTGCCCACCGTGCGTTTCAGCAATGATTTATATTTATTGTTCGTAGCATCAAAGCGCTTATTGAAGCCATTAAAAAACTTCTGTAGCCAACCGCTTCTCTTTTCAGTATTGGCATGTCGCAGCATCAGTGCGCAAAGCGCAGGCGTGAGTGTAAGGGCATTGATACCGGAAATAACAATTGCAAATGCAAGCGTTAAAGAGAACTGCCTGTAGAACACACCAACAGGACCACTCAAAAAAGCAACCGGCACAAACACCGCCGACATCACAAGGGTAATAGCAATAATAGCGCCTGTAATCTCTTTCATTGCAGCGATAGTAGCTTCAAGAGGTGGCAAATGTTCCTCTACCATCTTTACATGTACGGCTTCTACCACAACGATTGCGTTGTCCACCACTATACCAATCGCAAGCACCAACGCAAATAATGTGAGCAGGTTTATAGAGAAGTCAAGCATCAGCATACAGGCCAGCGTGCCCACCAGCGCAACGGGCACAGCCAGCATAGGAATCAAGGTTGAACGCCAGTCCTGCAAAAACAAAAACACCACAATCCCTACCAACAAAAAGGCCTCGAGTAAGGTAACGAGTACCGCAGAAATAGAGGCATCCAAAAAACGCGAAACATCGTAGGCGTAGCTAAATTCCATACCTGGCGGAAAGCTGGTTTCTTTCAGCTCTTCCATCTTAGCTTTGATATTGTCGATTACCTCACTCGCATTGGATCCTGGTCGTTGCTTAATCATAATAGACGCTGATGGACTTCCGTCGCTTTTTGATGCCATGTTGTAACTCAAAGCGCCAAACTCCACATCAGCAATATCTTTCAGTTTTAAAATAGTACCATCACTATTAGCTCTGATGGCTATATTTTCGTACTGCACAGGTTCGGAAAACTTGCCGGTATAGCGCAGTACATATTGCAGCGAATTAGTTGTTTTGCCGGAGCTCTCACCAGTCTTACCCGGCGCTGCCGATACATTCTGATTTCTTAAAGCGGCTATTACATCGTCGGTCGACACCTGATAGGCAAGCAGCTTATCGGGCTTGAGCCATACCCGCATCGCATAGTCTTTTTGCCCCATTATCTCTGCTCTGCCCACACCATCGATACGTTTCAATTCTTTAAGAATATTGATGTCGGTAAAGTTGTAGATGAAGCCTTCATCCTGCGTCTTATCAGTGCTGGTAACATTAAGGTACATCAACATACTGTTTACTTCCTTCTCTGTAGTTACCCCCGCTTTAATCACTTCTTCGGGCAACTCGTCAAGCACTGTCGTTACACGGTTCTGTACGTTTACCGCTGCTATATCAGGGTCTGTACCTACTTTGAAATAAACAGTAATCAATGTGACGCCATCGTTACCGGTTACAGTGGTCATATAGGTCATACCCGGCACACCGTTGATAGCCTTTTCCAAAGGCACTGCTACAGCATCTACCGACACCTCAGCATTAGCTCCTGTATAGCGCGCTGTAACTGCAACAGAGGGCGGTACGATATCTGGAAATTGGGTAACAGGTAAGCCCACAAGCGCCACCACGCCAAGTAGGGTAATAATGATAGAGATGACCAGTGACAGCACTGGTCTTCTTATAAATGTTTCAACCATTTCAATATTGTTTTTGGTTTATTGCAAAAAGAAAGTGTTGTAGTGTGAACAACTTCGCCGTAGAAAAACAGGCTGCCGACTACAAACTACCCGGTACTATTTTCTGGCCGGCACGCAACGACTGAATGCCCTCGAGCACAACACGGTCATTGGCACTAAGCCCCTCACCTACCACATAGCTATCAGCCAGGCGCTGCAATATCTCGATGCCTTTTTGAGTTACGATGCTATCTTTACCCATTACAAAAACGTAGTTTTTATCCTGTATTTCAAAGACTGCTTTTTGAGGTATCAATATGGCTTTAGGAATAGCCCTTGTAATAAATATTTTGCCCGAAGCGCCATGGCGCAGTATCCCATCAGGATTGTCGAATTTTACCTTGTAGGCTATATTGCCGGTATTTTCATCTATTTCACTTTCAGCGCTACTAAGCTTGCCATAGTAAGGATAGGATGTGCCATTGGGCAGCATCAACCTTATGTCATTCAACCTGAAATCATCCGTATCATTTTCGGCTAATTGCAGGTATTCATTTTCCGAAATATTAAAATAGGCATATACCGAATGAATGTCGGACAGCGTAGTAAGTAAAGAATTAGGCGCTACCAGACTGCCTTCCTTCAATGGTATCCTATCTACAACACCCGTAAATGGAGAATGAATAGATGTATAGGATATCCGTTTTGCTACGGCATTTTTTTCAGCCAGTGCTACATCGGCTTTTGCCAGTGCTGCTTTATGTTTAGCCTTCGCAAGATCCAGTTCAGTTTGGGTGATTATCTTCTTATCAACGAGTGTCTGCACGCGCTCAACCTCTACAGCAGCCACTCTCGCATCCGCTGTAGCACTGTTGTAGAACGCTGTTGCTTTACTCAGTTCTATCTGCAATTCGCTATCGTTTATCTTAAACAATAGTTGGCCTTTATGCACGTGTTGGCCTTCGGTAATGTATATTTTATCTATAATGCCTTCTGTACGGCTATGTACTTCCACGTTCTTGTTGGCCTGAATATCTGCCACGTAGGGTATGTGCAATACGGTATCACGTTCTGCCAGTTGCAGGATTGGGAAAGACCTGTCTTCTTTCTTTTCCTTGTCGTTCTTATCATTTTTACAAGCAGTAAACAGCAAGCATACCGACAGTATCGGTAGAATGATTCTTTGATTCATTTTATGGGGATTTGCTTCAAATGCAAATAGCATCCTGCTGCCGCATAAATGCAGCAGGCAGGCTATCAGATTAAATAAATAGAGGTATTGCGAAACGATTAGAAAAATAGTTCCGAAAAATTAATTTGCGCACAAGGCGGGGCATAAGATTGCTCTAAAACAAATACTGCAGAAAAAGAAGACCGTAGCAAATAGCTTGCTTGCGAATGGTTGAAAAAGGATAGCACTGATTTACCTTGTGTAAGGTAACCTCCAAAGCCGATAAACCTTCAATAATACCTGGGGAATTGTCGCCATCATCACGGTTGCTCTGCTCCAAAATGGTGCGCTGCGACATCAGCAAATCGTCCGAAAAAGGATCAAGTATATCATCACTCACAGACACCTCGTGCTGCAGTACAGTCATCGAGTCCGCAACGTTGTAAACAGTAATAATACCGATACAAAACAGAATTGGAAAAAAGAATGTGAGGAAACGTTTCAAATCAATAGAGGTCTGCGGTTATTGGCGAAAGATTCGTTGCAAATGTAAAGGCAAATGCCCGTCTATCCTGTTATCCATACGTTGCTTAACATTAAATTTAAGTTTGCGTAACTGCATTACGTCAAAGTTTCCATAGCAGTCATGTTGCTTTCTGAAAGCCAACTTCGTCTAAAAATCAGTATTTACACGTATTGTATCTGGCTTCTACCGGGTATAACTTAGCATAGCATAATTTCTTACAATAATTATAAAAACATGCCTGATGCAAAACAGTTTAGGGGCATAGAATCAAGCGACGAAGGATAAAATTTATACCTACAACTGCTCCATAAAAATTCATGGAAATGAAAAAGAAACTCTTACTTGTTTTACTGCTATTACAATACGCGGCATCGTTTGCGCAGTCTTACGAAAAACTTGAAAAGCTTGACGGCATTAGTTCCGATGTTTACTTCAGCTCACAAGCTAAAGAGCGCGCAGTAAAAATAGCAACAACCGTAGCACGAGCTGAAACCTTTTTCCAGAAAGCCTTTCAGATAAAACCTAAGTACACGCTTCTGGTACTTTCGCCTGCAGATTGGATGACATATGCACATCCTAACGCTATTTACGGCATCCCACATTACCTGCCCGATGGCAGGCTTATTGTCGCTGCCGAAGACAATGAATTTTGGCAGCGCAATACACCCCCTGTTGATAAAATACCTCAGGCACTTGCTCAGCAAATGAAACAAACATTTGGCAACAGCGATGGCACAATAGATGTAACCGATGCATTTGATCTATTAGCCGTACACGAACTCGGACATGCTTTTCAGGATGCAGCAGGCATGACGAAACAAAAGAACTGGTTGAACGAACTGTTGTGCAACGTACTGCTGCATACTTACCTTGCAGAGAACGAACCGAAGTCGCTGCCATTCATCACCGTTTTTACTAATGTATCCGTTGCATCATTTCCTGAAGCGCGGCTTAAATACAGAAGTTTAGAAGATTTCGACAACTACTATATGGAACTCGCGAAAAACCATCCTGACAATTACGGCTGGTATCAATGCCGCTTCCATATTGCCGCCGGCGAGATTTACGATAATGGAGGCATGGATGCTATGATGAAAATGTGGAGCTCACTCCTGGCTCAAAAAACAGTATTGAGTGATGCAGAATTACAATCCCAAGTAGCGGCTATACACCCTGCGCTGGAAAAGGTAATTACCGATTGGAACAAATAGCCTTGTAGTAAACGATAACAAATGCCAGGTATGCAATACGCGGATAACTTAAACAGAAGAACAAACATATCCCTATTATTTTTTATCGCTGTAGCTGTCATTTCAATGGCGGGGTTCTTTAACTCGTATTTGAAATTCTTTCCGGATTTCGAGCGGTTTCCCTTTATAATCCATATACATTTCTTTGCGTTTAGTATATGGTTTGCACTGCTCATTATTCAACCTATATTGATTAGAAAGAAAAAATTTGCATTGCATCGCAAGCTTGGAAAGGTTTCTTATTTCATCGCACCATTACTTGTTGCAACTATTGCGATACTTGTCAAAAAGCAAATACAACGGGAGTTGCTGAACTCTGAAACTGGTGCTGCGGTTACCGCCTTTGTAGGGATAATAGATATAGTTTCGTTTTCTACTTATTATGTCATCGCAATGATTAATAGCAGCAATACACGATGGCATATTGCATTTATAGTGGCTGCCACGATAGTTGTGCTCAATCCCGGATTATCACGACTGCTCAATCAAATTCAATATGGGCTTGGAATACCCGCTGCAATCTTACTACCCTATTTCATTGCTATTCCTTTAGTTATTATAGAGAAAGTAAAATTCAAAAAACCGATACTAAAGAGCCCTTACTACCTTTACCTGTGTTGCTGGACAGTTACGATAGCGCTGTTTATAACCATACCAAACACTCAAGCCTGGGTTCGTTTTGTCATCAGCATGTTTGGCGAAAAAATATAGTCAATTTAATTGTCTCAAATGACCCTTTAATTGTCATATAAGCACTTCTATTTCCACAAGGGTTAGCTATATTTTTGTAAAAGAAAATTCATTAGAGAAACCATCAAAAATATAGCTATGAACAACCAAATATATCCATGCCTTTGGATGGACGGAAAAGGCAAAGAGGCTGCTGAGTTTTATTGTGCCACATTTGGCAATGGAAAGATAACAGCCGACACGCCGATGGTCGTTACCTTTGAATTAAGCGGACAGAAATTTATGGCGCTCAATGGCGGATCACAATTCAAGCCCACACCTGCAACTTCATTCTTTGTAGTAATAGAAAACATAGAGGAAGTGAAAACTGTGTGGGAAAAATTATGCGATCAGGGGCAGGTATTAATGCCTTTGAACAAATATGATTGGAGCGAACTATATGGCTGGGTACAGGATCAATATGGTATATCCTGGCAAATAGCTTTTGGAAAATTATCGGACGTGCATCAGCAAAAATTTGTAACAACGTGGATGTTTTGCGGAGCGCATCAAGGCAAAGCTGAGCAGGCTATAAATTTTTATGCCGGGCTATTTAAGGAGAGCAGTATCGAGGGTATTCTGCGCTATCCCGATGGCGAGTTCAAGAGCCAGATAACCCATGCGCAAATGATTTATGATGGCAAAGTATTTGCAGCAATGGATAGTGGTGTTCCGCAATCTTATACATTTACCGAGGGCATCTCCAATGTAGTTGAATGCCGCGACCAGCAAGAGATAGACTATTATTGGGATAAAATAACGGCGCAAGGCGAGGAAAGTAGGTGCGGCTGGTGCAAAGATGAGTTTGGTGTATGGTGGCAAATCATCCCTGCAAATCTTGGCCTGCTCATGAGCAACCCGGCTACTGCGCCTAAGGTAGGTGCTGCATTGATGCAAATGAAAAAGATGGACATTGCTACGCTGGAAGCTGCTGCTAAATAGTGGCTAAAAAAATAGATGCTTTGCAGCTTGTTTGCCGCAAAGCATCTATTTTTTTTCATTCAGTTTAGAACCAAAAAAATCAAGCAAATATTAGTCAACATGTATACTCCTAATCATCGATTCGATGTCAGATTTTAGCGTGGCTTCCGAAGGCTTTTTATTATAATTCGAAGACAGATAATTGGTGATACAAAGGGTAACATCTTTTCTTGTTGGATGCTCAAAAAAGTAGATTAAAAAATCGCCATAATCTTCCCACTTATCTTCACTGCTATTAAACACCTGATATTGATCACTAAAGGCATAGCCTTTCAATCCATTTACTTCAATAGGCTTTACCAGCGTTATTAAATCAGTTGAACCAATCGCCTTATTGTTTTTCTTATTCAGGCTTTTTAATCTGTATTTATCACCATCCAGCAGGCTATTTAAGTTATCCCAAGGCATAGTATACTTTTCGATAGAATAGCCATTGTGGTTAAATCTAAAACCGTTGTTAGCATTAGTGGCTGCGGCGTGCATAAAATCTTCGGCGAGTTCTTTGGGATTTAAGCCAGCGTAGGATGACTGTTCAAAGCCAATAAAACTGTACAGCATATCGCTCTTGTTGCCTATTCTGTACCAATACTCCGTAGAACTTGAAGTAGAAAAGCCGCTTTGTTGTAGATCGTAATCACCCTGAAACTTGCTATTATCAAGGGACAAATCAAGGTAAGGTAAAAATAGATTGTTCACGTCATACATTGTTACATAAAACTCTAAGGGGTCTAACAGTTGTATCCAGTCTCCATACTTCTGATAACCCATTTCCTCTGCGTAGCTCAGCAGAATTTCAACTTTAACCTTTTGCCTGTTTAGCAAACCCGGAGATTCATCCAATATCCATTGCAACGTGTTGCCATTATGTATAAATAGACCATCTTCAAATACCTTAATTTTCTTGCTTCCTGAATTAGTCAAAAAATCCTCAACAGCAGCGCTGCCGTTTTTCCTGTAAGAAAAACTCTCGACATACTTATTATCCGCATCCTTTAATCCCACATAAAATGATGATACGCCATAAATGAATGAGGGTATTTTAGGATTCTTAAAACTTACTTCAAGCTTCTTAAAATCTTCTACACTAATGGTGGATTTACTTTTTATTTCCTTGCCACTTACAAAGGCTGCTATTTGCGCGTGCGAATAGGCAAAAGGCATCAATAAAACTAAAAATACAATACTGCTTACTTTCATAAAATCGTTGGATAAAAAATGTCTGTTATTTTGGTATAATTTGAAAAACAGGCACGAAGGTAATACTTAACAGATATATAATCGCCTATATTCCTGAATATACCGAAGCGAATTGACGCTATTACAGAAAGTACAGTTGTCGGCACTTTACAGCACAATAGTCCTTTAACCATCATTCGAGTGGTGATGATTTTCTTAGTAATCAATAGGACTGCACGCGTGTCTGAAAACAGCCTGATTCAGCTGATTTCGTTCCAAAAATCTTTAATCAAATTTACGAGCAGTGATAATCTTATTTGCTCTATCGGGTGCTTGGTAGCCGGCAGAACGGCGAATCTTGCATTAGCGATTTGCCTGGCAACATTCCTTGTTTCTTCAATAGAAACCATCATATCCGAGTCGCCTACCATAAGTTGAACCGGTATTGCTATCTGCTGCAATTGTTCGCTTTGTAAAATAGGCTGTGCGCCTAATTTAGTCATCATGCCCGCTATTGCAGGCAGTAGTTTGCGCCATTTTTCTTTGCCGTGTATCATTTCGAGTTGCGCTGCATAGCGTGGTATTTTTTCGGCTATTTTATCTGGCTGTAAGATGGCTGCTTCCTTTGCTGCGCCCTCTATTGTCCAGTCAAATTTTGTAGCCAATGTCAATATCGACGCCACTTTCCCGGGATTACTTGCGGCATAACACAACGCTACGTAGCCACCCATGCTATATCCAAAAATATAGGGTTGCTCCAGTTGTTCAGCTTCGCAAAAAGCTTGTAATTGTTCGACATAATCCTGCATGGCTATTCCCTGCTGCGGTAAAGCGGATGTGCCATGTCCGTAGAAGTCAAAAGTGTGTATGCTAAAATGTGGCGACAACATTGCAGCAAGTTGCTCAAAATGGCCACTGTGGCCGAGTGCGCCATGTAGCAGTATTAAATCTTTCATGTGGTTTTATTGATTGGTATTTCGGTTTTGGTCTTATCTTTTAATCAGCTTAATCATTTGCGGAGCGTAATTCCTACGGAACAAAACTTTTACAACATACATTCCTGCGCTCAAATTTTGTAAGTCTACATCTACTACTTTGTTGTTTGCAATTCTTTTTATAACAGGCCTTCCTATCATATCATACACCTCTAATTCGCTAATATTTTCAGTAGCAGAAATAGTCGTGAAACCGTTGGCAGGATTGGGATAGCAGGTAATAGCATTTAGCGCTATCGGCGTTTGCGCAGATGTTGTTTCAAAACACGCGTGATGCTGATTATCGATAATTGCCTGGTATTTTGGTGCGTGAATTAATGACGTATCTTGGTATTGAGTTTCGAGTATTCCCCAGCTACCATACCTTGCACTTCTTGAACTAATAAAAGAAAAGTTCATCAAATTCAACGGCTCGTCTCCCGCCTGCAAGGTTCTTAAATAGTCAAACCATTCGTTGTACAAATTATACATACTCGTGTCACGTTGTATTTCCAGTATTGCATTGCTATAGCTCGGCTCCTCGCCAAAGGGAATAGGCGTGATGTGTTGTCCGCCCTCATAAAACACCAGACCCTTGCCCGCAGAGTCGGCTACCATTTCTTTAATTCCGGTAATATAGTTTTTACCCTCATCCCATGTAGCACGCACAAGCGCAGCAACATCTGTTACCGTTGCATCGGTACCTAAGCCATCCAGCACTGCATCAGCAGAGTCGTTAAGGCCAAAATAGTAAGTTGCAGCAATGGCATCATAACTTGATGCAGGTATATTGAAAGCCGTGCGCTGTGCCACATCCAGCCAACCTGTTTGCACGCCTATTACGCGCGTTAGTCTCCCGGGGTGCGCAGCCCACTCCTCTGTCCAAATGTCGAGGCAATTCTGCATATAGGGCGCTGTACCCTCCGGCCAGCTAATGCCCGTTTCTTCGCAGCCATATTTATTAAACCATTGCGCCTGACCAAACATCCAGTTCCATGTTTCATTGCTATATTCTACCGTAAGTTTTCTTTCAGCCTCCAGATTATCACGAAAGAACCGCGCCATTTCTCTTATATAGTCATCGCTCGCTGTGTGTGGCACGCATACCCAGCCGTCTAAATCATAGTCGTTCATCAACTGCACCATCATTTCATAAGGCATGCCTTTGCTGGTAGTCCAGGTGTAGTAGTCTTTTGCGGCACGTTCATTCCAGTTATGCATGGTAGTATCTTCCCATTCCCAGGGCTGGCTCTGCGCCCAGTTATTGGTCTGTCCCCAATCCATAAAACGCACTGATTTAAAAAGCTGCAACCGCTCAATCCATGTCGGGTTAAAAGGATGTGTGGCATAAGTGGATTCGTAAACGTCCCGAATGATTCTTATATTTCTTACCGGATTAGTTTCGTCAGATGATTCGATGACGAGTTCAAAAATACCGCCGGCGGGCACTGCCATTGTAAACGTGTATCGGTTAGAAGATGGATGGGCAAGACTGGTATAATTGCCACCAAAACTCAAGCTGCCGGTGCCATCAAACAGCACAATATAGCCCCCTGGTTCCCAGCCATCTGTCACGCCCCATAACGTAGCTACCTTTTGCTCAAAAGCCCTGCCAGCAACAGTTTGAGGCATCTCCGTAGGATAGCCATCACTCCTGAGTGCTATTTGGTCTATGGTTTCGCTATTCCAGGGCGCATCAGGATTGTCAACGTCTTTCGTATACCATAGGCGGCTATAGCGCATCATATCTACAAACGGTTGCTCTGTTCCCCAATCTGAAATACCGGCAAGGTTAGTGCCAAAGCGGAGCTTGCAGGAATCTGGCAGCTGGGCATTTGTATTGAAAGAAATCAGTAAACATAACAGGACAATCCATTGCTTGCTCATAACCTTAACTTTTATTCGCTCAAATTTAGTCAGATATTATTGCTTTTCATAGTAAGTTATTGCAAGAAGCAAAAGTTACAGACATAAAAAAATTCCGGCTGTAAGGCCGGAACTACTATTATTTCTACTATTATTTTTTATCGCATCACACGCACGTTACCACCCGGGTTAAACACGCGCTTCAAAGAGTCCACTATTCTGCTGGTGTCCGCAGCCGGTGTAGACATGGGCATTACAATGTAAAATGTCACTGAATCAGCACTGGCCATTTCTACATTATTACCATAAGATTTCAATTGTGCTACGCGCTTCTCCGCTTGCGCCTGCGTGGGGTATTGTTGTAGAATTACTTTGTAACTCATTACGCTACCTGCATCCGCAACATTCGCAGCAGGAGTTGTGTTGGTATCAACTGCTGGAGCTGGTGTAGCCGGCTGCTCTGCAACCTGTGGTGAATCTACTACGGGCGTGGCTGCGGTTCCATCTCCTTTCGCATAATTATAAATGAAAATACCGGCTATTATCACGATTAAAACAATCGCACTCAGCATCACTATTTTACCCCAATTAACTTGTGGCGCTTGTAGTATAATTTCTTCATCAGCCTTTGGCTCTCTAAATTCAGTTGCCTGATAAATTTCGCTGATAGCCTTTTCTTTCTGTGATTCGGCGCGGGTGCTGTTTTTAAAGTAAGGAATAGCTTTGGCCTGTATTTGTAAAGATGGATCAGTAAAAAATTGCAATGACGGACCATGACCGGTAAAGCGGCCTATTCCCGGCACTTGCAGGTCGCGACCCTCGGCTAAATCCTGCTTGGCACGACTGCAAAAATCTTTGATAGCATTGGCAGCATGTGCTATACTGATACGCTCATTTGTAGCGATGAAATTAGCAAATGAATCGTCAATAGAACCGATGGTAGGACGAAACAAAATTTCGTGCTCCGGCGCGCTCATCTCCTGTGTTTCTCTATTGTATTGTGCGGGCTTTTTTCTTATTTCAAGATTACCAATACCCGGCAGGTAGCAGTATTCGTTCTTGATTAAAAACAGGCCTATATATTTAGCGATATCCATTATTATCTATTTTGGTTGTTGCCCTAATTGCTTAGGAATTTTGTTGTGTTGGTTAAAATTTAAACCTAAGTCCGCCCAGAATATTAAAGCCATAAGCAGGGTACTGATACCAACGCTCGTACTGAGTGCCGAGTATATTATTCATTTGCAAAAATACCGACAATCGTGGTACAATATTGTATTCGGCTCCGGCACTCAAATCAAGGAATGCAGGCAGCTTTTTGTTAGCACCTTTTTCATCAAGTGCATACATGCCATCCCAGAAGTCGGCAGTAACATTCAACTGCAATTTATCCATCGGTTGCCATTTGAACAAACCGCCCAATCGTACCATAGGTTCGCCCCATACTTTACTTGTCTTCTTGATAAAATTATACCAGGTACCGGATGCGCCTATTTCCAATGTTTTGCCTAATTGATAACGAATACCTCCATCAAGCGACAAAGCCTGTACATTCGCATCATACACCGTTTTAAACATGCGTCCATCAGCACTCGATGCATAGTCATTTACAAATAGTGGCATGTTGCGCCATTGGCGCCAGCTCACCGTTGCATTGAAAGATAATTGTCCGCCCAGTACAGCTTCCAACCCTGCGAAAACCTGATCCGTCTTGCTTTGCATCACAGGATACAAATTAGACATGAATGGATTTTTGGTAGATAGCTGCTGATAGGTATTTTGCACTAATTCGCCTTTCCAACCCGCTGTAACAGATACATTGTTGCTCAAGCCCACAAAGCGCGCATAGATATCCGGCAGGAAATAGGTTTTATTATCCTTTCCAAAAGTAGGACTAACGCCTATATGCAATACTGCTGCTGGAAAATTAAAATGCACCGCAGGGTTGATTTGAAAATAGTTATTGCTAACCGTTCCCGAATCATTTTTGAATTGAACCAAACTACCTTTTACACCCAGCATAAAACTCACGGTTGAATCCATCGCCCAGCTTGCCGGCACATCAAAATTAAAGCTGCGCTCGCTTGCATTATATTTATCGCTGAATGCGCTGAAACCCACTGTAGGCTTGTAATGTATATTCAACTTATTAGCCGTTGTATTCTCTGCACTTAGCTGGATACCTGCGCCAATAAAGGCTTGCTGTATCATGCCTTTTGTAAACTGATATTGCTCATGGTCGTAACCGTAAAAGGTATTACCGCGGCGAAACACATTCAATTTAGCACCAAGCGCATGACCACCTGTATAGTATTTGCCGGAGGCATCTAACTCGCTGCGCGAAGACTGTCGATTAACCACACCACCCTTTTGCGACAAATGATGAATATGCAAAGCACCTTCATACACACCTGGATTATGCGTGGCAACACCACCGTCAAGGTAAATAGAACTGAGGTTACCAAAACCGGCTTTTATATAATTCTGAAAAGGCAACACCTGATCCTCGCGGCCTATTGCCAACGGACGAATAGGCACAGAATTATAAGTATAGCTCAACGTTTGCTGCGGCACTTCATACTGGAAGCGTGGCTTAGCTGTATCTACTTTAGGCAAAGATGGCGTCCACTCGGGCTTAACCGGCTTGGCTATCTCCGGCTTATAAGTCTGGATGATTTCAATTGTCTGTCCGGGAATAATAGTATCGCGGCTATTGCGCTGCTGTGCTACCGATAATAGCGGCAAGCTGATACAACATCCTATAATCGGTAAGACTTTTATATAATTCATTTAAGAAAGTATTGTGTTGAAAATGGAAATAAATAATCTGCAATTACCCGGCGGCTATTCTTCTGATAGCTTAGAGGTTTGCTTTTCCAGTTGTTGTACTTTTTCCAGTTTTGTTGTTGCTTCGGTCTTCAAATCCTTATCTGTAGCATTCTTAATTACGCTTTGTAATGTTGCTTTCGCATTGAAATAATCTTTCTGTCCTGTTAATACATCGGCCATCAGGATATAGGTTTTTATCATCCAGTAATCCTGACCCGATGCGCTCTGCATCGCATAGCCGGCAGCGGTTTCAGCCTCTGATAATTTATTTTGCTCCAGCAACATTTCAGCAAGACGGTAGCGTGCTTCCGCACTGATAGCGCCTTGGTTTTTCTTATCTACTACTTCGTAAATAGCCTTAGCGTCTGCATACTTTTTGCTGTTTTGCAAAGAGCGTGCTTTGTAGAACTGTGCTTCGGTTGTAAGCGCAGGGCTCACATCAGACAAGGCTAATAATTCTGTAGCATAACCATCAGCAGCAGTATAGTCGCCTTTTCCATAAGCTGCCTTCATCTGACCCGCATAGGCTTTTTGCAAATTATCGTTACCCATGGCAGAACTGCGCAGTTGCTCGTAATAGCCGGCTGCTACTTCAAAATCTTTTTGCTCCATTGCTATTCCAGCAGCACGCTCGGCAGCATTCTCCGAAAAATCGCTCCAACCATTTGCCAATACTGCATCGTAGCCAGCTTTGGCTTTTGTTTTATTATTTAGCTGATAATAACTTTCGGCACGGTAATATTCAGCTTTGCCGGCAGATAGTCCGTTAGGGTATTTATCCAGGTATTTGGTAAACGACTGTACTGCTTGCTCCCATTTGCTATCTGCATAGTCTGCTTCGGCAGCAGCATAGTAAGTATTGTCCAGTTCCGATTCGTTGAGTGATGGCAATTGTTCTTTCTTTACAAATGCATCATACTCTTCTGGCTTGCCCGAAGAAATATAGATATTACGCAAGGCATCCATTGCCGCAGCACGGTCGGTGGCAGATGGGTATTCTTTTATAAAAGATTTGTACGAGACAGCCGCATCATCGTTACGTCCCTCTTCCTGATAAGCGTAGCCCAGTTTCATCAAGGCTTTACCACGTATATTTTCATTCGCTTTTTGCGTGCTTAAATTTTGCAGTAAGGCAATAGCTTCAGTATTTCTATCCATTTCAAGATAGGTAACGGCTAATTCATACTCCGATTGCATCTTGTATTCCGAAGCAGGTTTCTTTGCTATTATCTCGTTGAGTACCGCAATCTTTTCTGTATTTTTTGATTGCAATCCGAATATCAACGCCTTCTGAAAACGTGCATAATCAGGATTGTCTATACCGCCCGCAATCGCTTTGTCATAAAGGGTTGCAGCTTTTGTAAAATCTTTTTGCATGAATGAAGCATCTGCCTGACGCAATACCGCATCCACGCCCATCACATCACTATAGCCATTGCTTTTTGTTTGCTGCGCATCGGTAAACGCTACAGTTGCTGCATCATAATCTTCGGTTTCCATTTTAGCGTAGCCGAGGTTGAGATTGGCATTTTGCACGGTTGCTTGTTTGCTTATCTGGCGCACCTCTTCTTCACTACCTTTTACTTTGCTTAAGAACGTCTGCGTATATTGAGCAGACTGCGGGAAACGCTTTTCGCGATAGGCTATTTCACCTTTCCAGAAATAGGCTACTGTTTCGTAAGCGGGTATTACAGGCTGCTGTAACGACAAACTCAATACGCTATCGGCAGCCGCTAATTTATCGCCTTGCATCAGTTGCATAGCACGACCGAGCGCTACCTGCTGATAAATACCCCAGGTTTTATTATCCTTAACCGGCATATCGCTAATGATAGCAAAGGCCTCGGCAAAGTTGCTGCTCTTGGCAAGCAAGCCTGTCAACAATGTTTTGGCTTCGGTGTTAAAAGCCGAAGACGGATAGTCTGTAATAAAGCTATTCAATCCTCTGGTAGCAATTGCCTCATGCCCTAATTCGTACGACAATTTAGCATAAAGAAAACTTGCAGCCTCTTTTTGCGAGGGATTGAAATCCATACTCGAGCAAATGTCAAATGCATTGCGTGCACCTTTCTTATCGCCTACTTTCAAATAGCAATCGCCCAACAAATACATGGATGTTTGACCCAAAGAATCCTTTGCATTGCTCAACGGCTGAAATTTTTCTACCGCATTGTCCCACTGCTCCAAACGGTAATAGGTAAAGGCCATTTCATACAAAACTTCCTTTCTTATCTTATCCGAATTTTCGTAGTAATACTCGAAATACGGTAAGGCATCCTTGTATTTCTTTTGTTCAAAAAGGGTTTGCGCTGTAAGCAGGTTTAGTTCTTTATCGTAATAAAGCTTGTCTTTCTTTTTGATGTATCTGCCCGAAATAGCCAGCACCTTATCGTAATTGCCTTTGAAATAATGAATTTCGGCTTCGTAGTAAGGGACTATATCTTTGTATTGATCGAGGTTATGGATACGCTCAAAGCTTTTCAAAGCTTCATCATAGCTGCGGTCATTATAAGCCAGCAATCCGTAATAATAGTTTCCGGCATTATAATATTTACCGTCGGAAAGTTCTTTGATAGAAGCAAATAGCGGCTTGGCTTTGTCAAATTGCAATTCGTTGAAATAGCAATAAGCCAATTCAAATTTAGCATCGGTAATCTCGCTATTGCTCAGGCTCTCGATACCTGCAAGCTCGTAATAGTCAATGGCAGATGCAAGATCATTTTTCTGAAAATAATATTGGGCCAAAGCGAACGCCGTACGTTGGCGATACACCTGATTGGCAGCATCCTTAATATAGGCTTCCGCATTGGCTACCGCACCTGGCAAGTCAAGCTTGATGCGGCTTTGCGCATTGTAATAGTTAGCCTTTGCCGCGTGCTCATCGGGCACTATGGGCGCTTTTCTATCGGTAGTAATTACCCTATTTTGCTCCAGATATTCCTCGAGCGATTGTAAAGAAAGAAGATAATGTCCCTGGTCGAACTGCTCAATGCCATGCTTATAATCTGCATCTTCGATGCGATTACTTACGGGCTGTTGTGCATGAGAAATATTGAATTGAAAACAAAGGGCAGCAGAAAACAACCCCGTCAGTATATAAGTAGGCTTTTGAACTAAAATCATTATAAGACTGCGCATTAGAGTAAAGCGGTAAAACGCTATTTACCACTTGTTTCGTATTGAAACGGAGCAAAGATAATGATTTGCCTACGGAGTAGGTTGCAAATGAAAATATAAAGATTTTTTTACAAACCTAAGGCTTTCAGCAGTTCAGGTGCGTCTGGTTTGGTAGAAGATGGAAACGATGCAACGAGTTTTCCCTGCTCATCCACCACGTATTTATGGAAGTTCCACTTAACGCTGCTATTCTCCAATCCGTTCAGGTCTTTATTGGTCAGCCAGCGGTAAATAGGCGCCATTTCCTTTCCTTTTACAGAAATTTTAGCCGCCATCGGGAAAGTAACACCATAATTTTTCTGGCAAAAACCAGCTATTTCTTCGTTGCTGCCGGGCTCCTGACTCATAAAGTTATTTGCAGGAAAACCAATTACCACTACTTTATCGCTGTGTTCTTTATACAATGCTTCCAATCCCTCGTATTGCTTGGTAAAGCCGCATTTGCTGGCAGTATTTACAATGAGTATGCGCTTGCCTTTGAACTGCGAGAAATCAATGGTTCCTCCATCCAAGCCTTCTACTTTAAAATCGTAGATACTTTTAGGCACATTGCCTGTTTGTGCGGTAGCGCAACCTGAAAACAGAAAGCCGAAAAATGCAAGAATATAGCGCATGGGTATTTTATTAAAAGTTGAAATTTTTGCGATTGCAAGGTACAACAACAATTGGTAAGGAAAGTTTTATAGAGCTACTCTATATTTGGCAAGAGCACTAAAACAAATCCCATTCATCTGGATTTTTGTGGCCAAAAAGGTAACCCACATCGTTATGTAAATTAGCAAATTTATAATACAAAATACTAATATTCATCACTTTGTATTAAAATAGCTTTTTTACAATTGCTATTTCTCCCCACAAATTGAACGCGCCTGTAATTTGTTAATCCAAAATTAATATCTTCACTTAACATTAAAATTAAATCAAGACTTATGATGAAAAAATTACTTGCACTTTCGATTATGGGCGGATTAAGCCTATCTGCTGTAGCTCAAGAGCCTGAAATGAAATCACGCTCATTAGTAGTAAAATTTACAGAAACATGGTGCGGGCCTTGCGGTGACTGGGGTTGGGAACTTGCTGAAGATGTTATAGCAGACTTAGGTGACAAAGGATACTATATAGGCGTAATGGGTTCCAGTTCCCCGTCAACCATGAATGCAAACTGCTATTCTGCATTTGAGTCCAACTTTTTGCTGACGGGTTATCCTACATTTTTTGTAAACGATACTGATGGAGATTATTATTTTTCAACCGTATCACCACTATATAATGCTTTCTATACCACTGAACCAGTTGCCAGTTCGGCAGGTACTGCGTCCATCAGCGGTAGCACTATTTCTGTAAACACCAAGACTAAATTCTGGACAGGTGCATCGGGCGAATATTCTATCGCTGCATTTGTGATAGAAGACAAAGTAATGGCCGCTCAGGCTTCACAACCGGGTGTTGTTCCACACCACAATCTGATGCGTGGAACTATGATGCCTGATAACAGCCCTTGGGGACAAAATCTTGTTGCAGGAGATGTAGCTGCAGGTGCTGAGTTTACAAAATCTTTCAGCATGACTATTCCATCGGACTGGGTAAAAGAAAACTTATCTGTTATGATGGTAATTTACAAGAAAGAGGCGGGGAAATACAAATTTGTAAATGCGATGAAAGCAGCGGGTGGTACTACTTCTCTCGAAAGCATTAAAAGTGTTGGTAATTTCAACCTCTACCCTAACCCTGTTAATGGAGCGGAAGCGCAAGTAAGCATCGACCTTACAGAAGCAACTAAATTAGGCCTGGTAGTTACCGATTTCACAGGTCGTCAGGTATATGCAATTGACAGCAAACAATATCTTCAAGGAGCACATACATTGACTATACCAACCAATACCTTCGCAAGCGGTATTTATTCTGTATCCTTACGCAGCGACAAAGGTGTGGTGAATAAAACAATGGTAGTAACGAAATAAATAAAGCGAGTAATTTAAATAATACTGAAAATCCTCCGGTCAGCAGACCGGAGGATTTTTCTATTTTCCAACATTCATCAGGCTTGTGTATTTCCCTTTTTCCTCCCACTCTTTTTAGCCGTTGCATTTTGAACTGTTGCCGGCAAAGGCGCTATTTGTCTTATGTACACAAGCTTTATATTGCGTGTGCCTTTTTCATTCGACCGCTCATCTATTTCAAATGACTTGGTTTCTTTTATTAACTGTTTCAATTTGCTGAAGCCATAATTGCGCGGGTCAAAGTCGGGTTGCTTTTTCAGCATCAGATTACCTACTTCGCCGAGAAATGCCCAACCATCTTCGTCCGCTAGGTCTTCTACCGATTCTTTAATAATGCTGATCAGGCTTTTATCAATAGGCTTTACAGCTTCGTCCGGTTCAGTAGTTTCTTCTACCGACGTAGTATCAGTTCCTTTGTTTCTCGTGACAGATTTAGCCGAAAGAATTTCGATGTACACAAATTTGTTACAGGCTGCTATGAAAGGCATTGGCGTTTTGCGCTGCCCCATGCCTATTACCAACATTCCCGCTTCGCGCAGGCGCAATGCAAGCCGTGTAAAATCACTATCGCTCGATATGATGCAGAAGCCATCTACCTTTCCTGTGTAGAGAATATCCATTGCATCTATAATCATGGCAGAGTCAGTGCTATTTTTACCCGTGGTATAGCCGTACTGTTGTATCGGCGTAATAGCGTTGATGAGGAGCGCACTTTTCCATCGGGTAAGGTGTGGATTAGTCCAATCGCCGTAAATGCGCTTGAACGTGGGTGTGCCATACTTTGCCACCTCCTCCATCATCTCTTTCAACGAATCGGAGGGAACATTGTCGGCGTCTATTAATACTGCTAAGCGCAGGTCAGAATTTTGTTGCATAATTTGTTACAGAATTTTAGATGGCTAATAACAGGGCAATACCAATAAGAGTTTAAATGTACCTATTCTAAAATAAAAAGATTGTTGTAAAAACTAAAGGCTACATTACGGTTCAAAGAAAATACATTGGGCAAATTTATAACGCTGAAACATTACAGCACAGGCAACAATATCATCATTAATACCAGCAACATTGTGTATGCCGAGTCGAAAAACGAGCTGTACACCAGGCAGCCTTATACCAGAATACTGATGGTAAATGATGACATCAACGTAGCAGAGTCGCTGGAAGATTTGCAAAAAATACTGGATGTATAAGCGCCTCAAAAAAAAATTAAAATATTTTTTAATATTTTTTACCTTACTTTTGCTCTTTAATCATTTAAATTTTAAGTACAATGCAAGAAGGAACAGTAAAATTCTTCAACGAAACAAAAGGTTTTGGCTTTATTACACCTTCTAATGGCGGTGCAGATTTGTTTGTTCATGTATCAGGTTTATTGTCTGATATCCGTGAGAACGATAAAGTGACTTTTGAGTTGCGCGACGGCCAAAAAGGCCCAAATGCGGTTAATGTAAGAGCTATCTAATCATAACCATACTTATAACGGGGAGCAATGAATCATTGCTCCCCGTTTTTTTTGCCCTCCATTCAGTTCAATACTTTTTTATGAAAAAGCAAATCGTTCAGTTTTTGTTGGAGAATCAAGGAATGGTATCAGTACAATATATCAGCAATGTATTGCAACAGCCGCTAAGCGCAGTACAGTCTGCTATTGAAGCGCTCCACCAGCAACACCCGGGGCTATTAAGCATCAGCAAAGAGCAACGAGACGATGCCAACATGAAAGTAAAGATTGCCAACTATAAAGATAAACTCGCACGCAGCATTATCGAAAGTTGAACCGATAATATACAAAAATAGCTGTAACGCAAGGCCACAGCTATTTTCGGAAAAAAGTGCTATTAGAATATTGAAGTGTTATCACGCTTGTTGACTGCATCCTGCACATCGCTGTAGAATGCTTCAAACTTTGCCTTGTTCATGGACTTGAAAATAGCCTTCACTATAAAAATACCCAGCACAATCCATAGCGCGCCACCAATGCCAAATACCAATTGGCCGTAAATAATACTCATAACTGCCGAGACCAATACTAAGCTCAGCAAAACGCCACCAATAACCCAGATAACGGGCGGAATGAAATCGACTTTCAAAAAGCTCTTTCTGTCACGTAGTACAAACTTAAAATTCTCGCTGGGAGCCAATATGCTCAACGGTGTTAAAAAAGGTTTCTTAATAACACTGCCCGGATATTTAAACTCCAATGCAGCCAGTACTTCTTGCAACGGTTTGTTGTTTGGATTTTGAATTTTCATTGCTTATCTTTTTTTTGATTTCGGATTGATACTCGCTATTGTTTCGATATCAAGCAAAAGACCAGAATAGCTATTTGAACAATGATATCTAATGCGAATGTAAACAACGCTCACATCAGGCAATTGTTACAATGTATATCCGCATTTATCAGGCGCATATTTGCTGCAAAAAAGTTAGCAACCGCTATAATAGCTATAATCCTGACCATAAAAATGCCCCAAACCATGAAGACCTTATTTAACAATCATCAATGGTTTGGGGCAGAAATTAATGTAAGGGATTACGCCGCTTTAGGAATACGCTTCAATGTTTCCTTGAGGTATTTCCAAAACTTTTGTACCGAGCTAATCTGCGCGCGTTCGTCAGGCGAGTGCGCGCCGTAAATATTCGGACCAAATGAAATCATTTGTACATCAGGATAATTAGTTCCCAAAATACCACACTCCAATCCAGCGTGCACTGCATTTACATGCGCCGGTTCGCCAAATAACTCTTCATAAAGGCTGCTCATAATTTGTATAATAGCGGCTTTAGGCATAGGCTTCCAACCGGGATACCCATTGCTTTGCACAACAGTTGCTCCAGCCAATTCAAGCGTCGCAGTAATAGCATCGGCCAAGTCATTTTTCTCACTATCGACCGAGCTGCGCGTAAGGCATTGTACGCTATAACTACCATCGCCAAGCAATACACGTGCGAGGTTATTGGACGATTGCACCAAACCTGCTATTTCAGGACTCATGCGGTAAATTCCATTGGGGCAAGCATATACAGCCCTAATGAATTTATCCTGAAAGCCTTTATCCAAAACACTTTCAGGCATTTCTGTTGCTTCAATAGAAATAGCCAAATTAGCATCGGTTACATAGTATTCTTCTTTCAGCAAGCCGGAAAGATTAGTAAAAACCCTTTGCAGTATTGTATCTTGTGCATTATCAGCCACCACAACAGCCACCGATTCGCGCGGGATAGCATTGCGCAAACTACCGCCGTCCACACTGGCTATTTCTATATTTACTTCTTTGCTCAAAGCAAATAAGATGCGGTTCATGATCTTATTGGCATTACCACGACCCAAATGTATGTCACCACCGGAATGCCCGCCGGTAAGGCCTTTCACCGAAATACGATAGGCAGTATTTCCTGTTGGCTTTTGTGCTTGGTAGTTTCCTGTAGCAGTTACATCTACTCCGCCCGCACAACCAATGGTTAGTTCTGTATCTTCTTCCGTATCGAGGTTGAGTAGTATTTTACCGTCCAGCAATCCACCTTTTAAAGATAGCGCACCAGTCATGCCTGTTTCTTCATCAATCGTGAAAAGCGCTTCCAATGCGGGATGCGGAATATCTTTAGAAGAGAGCAAAGCCATGATAGCCGCCACACCTATACCGTTATCGGCACCAAGCGTAGTGCCTTTAGCTTTCACCCAATCACCATCAATATACATATCAATACCCTGCTGCAAAAAGTCAAATTCAGTGTCAGCATTTTTTTGATGCACCATATCCAGATGGCTTTGTAGTATAACAGTTTGCTTGTCTTCCATGCCAGGCGTGGCGGGCTTTTTGACGATTACATTGCCTACTTCATCAATCTTAAAAGGCAAGTTTAAGCCTTCGGCAAATGCCTTCATAAAAGCTATCACACGTGCCTCTTTTTTAGATGGACGCGGAACCGCATTGAGGTCGCTAAAATGTTGCCATAACGATACAGGCTCCAATTGTCTAACACTATCACTCATTATCAGAAATTTTAGATTATTTAAGGGCAACTAAGGTAAACAAATTAGCGCTAACCGACTCATGGGCGAAGTAATTGTAGCCTATTAATCTGTCACGTTCTACCTCTAATTTGTCACTTTAGCCCCTGCTGCGATGCAGAAAAGGGTGTGATATTTGCTTTACAAATTCATTTGAATATAGCGTTCGTGATAAGGACTGCTATATTAATTATCTCAAACTAAAAAAAATAAAAACATGGCTTCATTAAATCCTTACTTAAACTTCAACGGCAATGCAGCAGAGGCTTTCGGCTTCTATCAATCAGTACTCGGCGGCGAGATGTTTCTTCAAAAAATGAGCGATGCACCTGGCACCGAAGACTTACCCGCAAATGAAAAAGACTATGCAATGCACGTATCACTACCATTTGGCAATAATGTACTGATGGCATCAGATTGCCTGGATTCTCAAGGCCACAAGCTTACCATCGGTAACAATAACTATATTTCGCTAAGCCCCGATACCCGTGAAGAAGCAGACCGTATTTTCAATGGTCTATCCGCAGGCGGCACTGTCGAAATGCCTATGGCAGATGTGTTTTGGGGTGATTACTTTGGTTCGTTCAAAGATAAATTTGGCGTGCAGTGGATGATCAATTTTAATGCTAATCAATAAAACTCGTTTAACATAAATAGCACAGTCGAGTAGTGAACCCGACTGTGCTATTTTATTCACAGCCTATTTATTCATAGCCTTCGCAATCGCTTCCAAATGCTCATTAAAAGCACTTAGCTGCATCAGCATTTGCCCGGATGTATCGCTTTGGTCAAGGCCGCCAAATTTGTTGTTCTTCAAAAATATAGTCTTGATTTGTTGCCAACGCACCAGCTCGCTTTCGGCAATATAGCCGGAAAGTTCTTTTAGCTTTAATAAGTTGGCTTCAGCATCTGATGTAAGCGTCTGCGATTCTCCTTCGTAGTGTGTAAGAATTAAGGTCCTTACTTCCTCCAGATTCATTAAAGGCACTACTTTTCCTACCATTTTATTCATGTTTCTGTAAGAGCCTTGTAGCTTAAAGGCAGGCTCCGTACGATAGGCATCTTTCATGGCAGCACTGGCTATATATTGCTGGTTTACTTTAATAACAATATCTCTTATCAACAATAAATTTCGGAGCACAGCTATTGCATCGTCAACTTCCTGGCTATTATAGTTGCCTTCCAAATCAGGCAGCATTTCGGCAGATGATTCTATGTAGTTAATCAACTTGTACAAATCTTCGAAACTGCGGTTGGCAATGCGTTGCAGGTATTTATTCTCTTGCACCGAATTTTCAATAAGGCTTAGATTAAACAGATAGTCGGTGCCGCCAATTACATCGCCAAGATTATAGACATCTGCCCTGTTCGCCAGCATATCAGGTATCTTAAATTGCTCGCCGCTTTCAGTATAAGGGTTACCTGCCATCACTACGCAAAACCTTTTCCCGCGCAAATCATAGGTCTTACTCTCGCCCTCAAATATGCCATCCATCTTGCGTTGACCATCAGCGAGCGAAATAAATTTCTGCAAAAACTCGGCACTGCAATGCTGTATATCATCGATGTACAACATTACATTATCGGCCATTTCAAAAGCAAGATTTATTTTTTTCAATTCTTCGCGCGCCCCGCTGGTAGTGGCTTCCACAGGGTCGATAGAGGTTATGGAATGCCCAATAGTCGGTCCGTTTATTTTCACAAAATGGAGCCCCATTGTTTTAGCAAGGTATTCCATCAAAGTAGTTTTACCATAACCGGGCGGCGATACCAATAATAGCATACCCATACGTGCCGTGCGCTTTTCATCGCCAGCGGCGCCGAGTTGCTTGGACAAATTGGCGCCTATCAATGGAAAATAAACTTCGTTAATCAATCGATTACGCACAAAAGAACTCAACACCTTTGGCTCCAGCTCAGTCACTTTCAAGCTTTGCTGATACGATTTTACCAATTGCTCTTTCTTACTATTAAAGGCAGTATAAGCAGGCACAATCGTATCAGTATAATGTTGCATCTTCTCTACAAAGTTGTGGTACTGCAACACTAACTGTTGGTCCTGAATATTAGTATGTGTGCCTTTCAGGTCAGTTACCGCCATTGTATCAGCCGCTACGCGCTCCTTATAAAGATGCATACCAAACAGCAACATACTTGCTGCTTCATCTAAATACAATTCGTTGTACTTAGCCGGATTGGCTATAATAAAGGCTTTCAGCCAATTTTGAATAATGTAAAAACGTTCTTCTATTGCAAACTCGGTGTGATTTACTTCCTGATTAAAAGCATCTATTTTCTTCTGCGCCAGCAAAAAATCTTTGAAGTCTTTCTTGATTTGCAAGGCTTGTTGACTACAGGTAAAATGTTTGGCTACCGAAAATTCATGATACAAATAAGCTGCAATATCATCGACCGAAACAGATGCATAAGCTGGCATTTTAGCATTGTATTGCGCTATTATTTCCTGCGCTACAAATGTATAATGCTGCTGCCCCGGAAAGCTCTGTGCAATAGCATATGCAGCCGCAATCAAACGCTGCAATTTATCTTTGGCAACTTCGTCTAACTGCATCCAGAATAGCTGTGCTGCCACTCTAACCTTCGGTGCATACTGCAAAATACCCAAAGCAGCTTTCAATTTCACCAATGCCTGAAAGATACTTGTAGCATCGCTATTATGAACGCCCTTTAAATAAGCAGCAGCAAAATCGCGCTCAACTTTGTCATTAATGAAAACATCGTATTGCCAATCTGCACCATGCTGTAAGCTTTCTATAAAAGTTTGGTAGGCCAGGTATTCTCCACGATAAACTTGGGTATTTTCTGAGATTAACTCTTGCTCCCAAATAGCACTATATTGGTATAATTCTTCAGCATCTACCTGCTTGTAAAAACTGGTGCCGATAAGATGATAAAACAATTTATGGTCGCGGCGAATGATGGTAAGATTCAATGCCTGCTTGTTCACTACAAATTTGTAATCACCTAAAGAAATTACATTTTGTCCGTCAACAAACAAATCTGTCTTGTCTTTCAAATTGCGCAAAGCGTCTTCCTGAGCGACTTTCAACTGATTCTCCAGATTCTCCGCCTTTGCTACATCACCCAATGCTTTTAGCTCTTCCACCAGGTTGCGCACCTTTTCTATCATAAGGTCGGCGGAGAAAAAAGCATAAATATCTTCTTTGGCAGTAAAGGTCTGCGCTTTGTTCTCAACGTTCTTCAACACACGCAAACCTATTTGCTCCAATGAACCGGTTCGCTTGTTAATTTGCGCTATCAGTATTTCCTTTTTACCATTAAATGCTTTGATGATTTCATCGCGCTTATCGGCAATCTTTAATACAAATTCTTCAAAATCGGCAAACTTACTTTCCAGTTCCTCTACCTGTATACTTACTTTGGTAAAATAGTCTTCGCACTTGGCAGGCGTGTCGCTCAGGTCAAGAAAGTTGACAATGCTTTGCTCCAGTAAGGTAAGCTGCGCATAAAATTCGCCTGTTGCTTCCTTACTTTTCAATGCTGTAATGCTTCTTACTAAATCAGCTTTTACTTCATTAAGTGATGCAAAAATCAATGATATTTTTTCAATGATTTTTGTGGTTTGTGTAGTGTCCTCAATCTTCAAACTATTGAGGATATCGATTAATAGTTCCAGCTCAGCAGCTATATCTTTTACTGCCTGCTCTATTACCTGCGCATCTACAACTTTGGTAACACCTGTTACTGCCTGTTTTTGCAGCAAAACCTTTTCCTGGTAAGGAATTAGCGCTTCTTCACGCAATAAAAAACTTATGGTATCCTGCGAAAGTTGCGCACTATATTGTTGTAATGTGCTCTTTAAATCTTCTACCGATGTTGCATCGATGTACTTTACATTCAGTAGGTCAATCACGCCACCTTGCATACTGCGCGTGTCGGCCAGCAAGTGTACCAATTGGTCGAGCGAAGTAATGCTTGCGTTCTTTATGTTGATTACCAATTGCGCTACCTTTTGTTGCATTGCCTTCATGGCTTCACGCGCATGTTGGCGTTGCGCCTGCACTTTGGCAAACTCATCTATAGCCGTGCTGGCTATCTCTCTTATCTGCAACAGTGGTGTTGCTAAAGCATGTGTAGCATCATCTTTCAACCAAAAATAGGAATCGGTTACATCAGTCGCTTTCTTGAAAATATCTTCGTAAAGCCCCTCGTAAGAATCCTCTTTTTGCAATAGCTGAATAATCTCCTGACTTTCGGCCATGGCAGCCACTATATCCTTATTGCCGATTTTGTACAGCACATTATCCATCATCGCTACATTCTCCTGTAATGTAGTCGTGTAGGGCGTTTGCCATATTTGCACCTGGTGGTGTCTCACTGCTTCCTGCTCCGATCGGAAATAGATAAGCTTACCATCGTCAAATACCGTAAAGCCATTGCAGATGATAGGCGGTTCTACTTGCTGCGCTATCACATTGTACGACATCAGCACATAAGTATTGGTATTACGCTGATAAAATATATACAGAAAATCTTCGCCGTTGGGCGATGCAATGCTGCGTATAAAATCGAGGTTGCTCAGGTCTGATTCAAAAATTTTCGAATCTCCATTTTGCAAATAATAGCCATTCGGAAAAATTACACCCTGATTGTCCGGAAGCAGGATACCCGCGTCCAGCAACATTTTTATAGGTTGGACTTCTTTTGTGCGCACATTAAAGATGAAAGTGCGAAAATCTTCCTGGTATGGTTTTATCTTGATAGCAATCAGATTGCCAAGGTCGGCATAGTAGTAGTCGGCATCATCCAATTGCTGGTCTTTGTTCAATACTGGTTCAGCATAAATACCTTTTCCTGTATCCGTATTGTCCTCAATTTTAAAAGTTATATCGCCGTTTATAGCTTCAATAAAAACTTTATCAAGAATAGATATATGCGGATGAACGCCTAATCTTCTATCGTCCAAAACCGTTTGCTGCCACTTGAAATCGTGTTGTGGCGCGGCTTTCACTTCATGTATGCTTCGGTCGTCTATGTAATGCAACTGACTATCCTTTATCAGCCACTTGAATGCTTTTCTATCATCAGGATTTTTACTGGTTTGAAAAATCATGTACAGATAGTTCTCTGCTTTCGCAAATCTTGCAAAAATAGAGTCGCGGTAATACTTGTATAAATTGGTAAAGTCAGTTACAAAATTAGGGTCAGCGATGAGGTCTAAGGGTTGCGCCTCAAAATGGTTGTTGGTAAATTTATAAACACTAAAAACATCGCTCAGTTTAATATCTTCACGCAGACCAAAATGCACATTGTAGGCAAAGACACATAACTCTCCAAAAGCCATGATACCACGCGCAACTCCATTATTCTCGGTAGTGATGCGCTGATTGGCCATCAGCTCAAAACCTTTGGTACTAAAGATTTCCTTGCGTGCCTGATTTAATTTAGCCAGTCGCTGCACCAATTCTTTCCGCTGCTCGTCAAGGCGATTACGGATGATTTCGTAGGTTCCGGTATCAAGTGTATCTTTCTCAATAATTTTCGTCATAAACAAGGGCTTGGTTGTGTTATTGGATTGTTTCAATAACAAAGTTGTTCAAATAAGGAAGTTGACTTTATCGGTTTGTAATTCCTACATGCAACAGGCTACTTATTTAAAATACAACTATTGGAATTTTTTGCTGAATTTCCAGCTCTGATAAATTAGTCATATAGCCAATCCATCAAATTCCAAAAATCTAATCTTACAAACAAAAATTGAACTAGGTTGCAGGCAACCACTAACAATATATTTTTAATCGGGCGCCAATCTTTATATAGCACAGCTTCAATGAGATTAAACAGGATACTATAAATTGACACAATCCATATAAAGAATAGACCAAAAAACAGAATGAAACTATATAATCCAAATCCAATCTCTTTAGGATCTGGATTATTATACTTCGGCCAATGACCTACCTTCAAAAAGGTGTGCAGAACCAAAATCCAAAATATAACAATCCATAGTAGAGGTAAGAATGCTATTACCCACTTAACCCTAGTAACAATGCGGCTAATATCCCTTTCATTTTTAGTCATAGAAAGTCAAATTTTCAGAAATTATTCAAAATGAATTTGAAACAATTTAAGAACGGTCTAACTCAACTTTTTATTAGACCAACCCATATTCGTTACCATGTTTGAAAGATTCAAAATCATGGAACGGTCTGAATCAGGTGCGTTCTGTTGCATCTTCAACAATATGCTGGAAATAGTCAGGTTCTTTAAATCATTGGTCGAAACATTGTATTTCTCTGCAAAGGTTTTAATGCGCTCCATCAAGTCGCCGCTATTGCTACCATCGCCTATCAGCGCGGTTTTCAACTGTGTTGCGTTCTCGCTTTCATTGATTAATCTGTCAAAGCCCTTAGCATTAGAAATCTGGTTGATTATATTTTGGAAGAACATCGTTTCACCACCTACTATATCAATCTTGGCAGTCTTCAACGCCTCGGCCAATACGCCAGCTTGCGCATCCGCAATATCTTTCTGAATATGGATTTGAGCCAATGCAATATCTTTCTCTTTCTGGATAAGAATCTTGAACTCCTCATGCTCTTTACCCACACCATCCATTTTTTTCATTGCCTCTGCTTTCTCCTCAATACCCGCAGCTTCAGCCAATGCTTTCTCCTTAGTAATCTCTGCTTCCATCAAGCCTTCCTTACGTTTAGCTTCTGCAACTTTTTCAATAATAGTTGCATCCACGGTACCTTGTCTTTCCGCTGCATCAGCCTTAGCTATCATCACTTCAGCCTCCGACAATCCAAGCGTAGCATCTTCTCTCGCTTTAGCTTCTGCCAATATTTTACGCGCCTCAGCTTGTTTTGCAGCAGCCTCTTTGCGTGCATCAGCATCAATAATCATTTCCTTCGCTTTTTCTTCAGCGGCTTTCTTATCAGCTTCTGCTGCTTTTACCGTATAGATTAATTTCTCTTCAGCCTGTCTGCTCGCCTCTGTAATACCCACCGACTTGTTACGCTCTACTTCACGGAAAGCTTCTATATCTTTCATGCTTTGTTGCTCTTCCACCACGCCTTTTTCCAGCTTCACACGCTCGCGAATTACATCTTGTATATTCTTGCGCTCCACCTCTATGTTACGCTCTTTTTCAATTTGCGCAAGCGTTACTATTTTCTCTCTTTCCGTTTGCTCCAATGCCCTGTCTTTCTCTACACGCTCTGTTTCTACAGCATCGGTACGTTGTTTATTTTTCTCTGCAATTATTATCTGGCGTAGTTTGTTTTCTTCTTGTACAGCAAGGGTTTCATCGGTTTTGATACGCACGGTTTGCGCACGCAATCTTTCCTCTTCACGCACTTTTATAATCTCTGCGTTTTCGCGCGAGCGAATGTTATCAATCTCACGTTTTTGCTTTTCTTCTTTCTCTGCCATCTGGCGCTCCAATTCCAATATAGCTTCGCGCGCTTCCACGTTTTGTTTCTTGATTACTTTTTCTTCTTCTCTACGAATCAGATTGGCGTTGATATTTTGCGCAGCAGTCAATTCAGTAATCTTACGGATGCCTTGAGAATCAAGGATATTCTCTGCACTTAAAAATTTCATTTCAGTTTGCTCCAGATAGTCAATCGCACAATCATCCAGAATATAGCCATTCAAGTCCGTACCAATGATGTCCAGAATTTCATCCCTGAACTCGCGACGCGCTTCGTACAGCTCTATAAAATCAAACTTCTTACCTACAGTTTTTAATGCTTCCGAAAATTTTGCTTCGAATAAATTGCGCAATGTTTCTACATCGCTTGCACGCTCGCAACCTATTATCTGCGCTACATTCAGTACATCTTCCACATTTTTGTTTACCCTTACAAAAAAGGCAACTTTAATATCAGCACGAATATTATCCTTGCAAATCAGCCCTTCAAATTCCATACGGTCAATCTGCAATTTCTTTACAGAAATGTCCATTATTTCCATTTTATGTAGAATAGGGATAACATACATTCCCTTATTGAAAGCGACTTTGCCGCCGCCAACACCGGTACGAACGATAGCTTTTCCTTGCGGAATTTTCTTATAAAAAGTTGCAAATGCAAAAAGGATAATGAGTACTGCAAAGGCTATACCGCCTACAATAAGTAAAGTGAGTGATGCCATAAATGTTTTGTTTTTGTGTTGTTGATAAATGTTTAAGGGGCTATACGATGTTGTTTAAATTTACTTCGGGCACTACCAGATAGTAGCGTTTATCTTTAGATTCATCCGCAATCATCACTTCAGCATTATAGGCTAAAGCGCTACCATCTTTACTCTTAACGCTGATGCGGATTACATCTTTATTAATTACCAATTCGGCAGAACCTACTTTGTCGGCGGTAATGCTGGAGCGCATACGCGCTACCCTACCTATTAAGTCGTGCTTTTCTTCTCCATTATAGCCCATGGCTTTGTAAATTTTTATGAATGGTTTGGTGGCATATCGCGTGATGAAATAGGCTACTACAAATATGGGTAGCAAGAATAAAGCTGAGCGCCAACCCAAGGCACCAAAGCCAAAGGCGATAGAAGAGCCGAGTGTGATAATCCATGCTATAAATTTAAAAGTGCTGTACACCACCATGAACGGTACTTTGCCCACATTGATATACTCCATGCTCTTCGACCACAAAGACTTCTCACTGTTATTATCATTGATGTCGGTGTCGGTATCAGCACCCGCAGCATCTACGTCAACATCTGCATCAAACTCGGTAGATAAATCCAGGTCGCCCAGAAAATCGCCAGCTATAAAAGTGAATATCCAATACAAGGCCGTGATGCCTGTAAGCACCGTCATTATACCATTAGACAATGGATGAAAAAGCAAATCCATAATTTCCGCCATACGCTAATTTACTTTTGAAGATTAATGCCTAATTCTTTTTTAATAGCTTCCAAATCCTTTTCCACAGCGAGTTTGTCATCGTTTAACACATCATCTAACTCTTTCTTTAAGTCATGTTTTGTATTCGCTATTTCGCCGTAAGCCTTTGATAGCGCTTCGTTATCTTCCACTTTATTCTTCATTCGTTCCAGCATAGCGATGGTGCTGTTTGTATCGATATGTGCGAGTTGCTTATTTACTTGCTGTGTGGCTTTGCTTACGGTTACACGGGCTTTCAAGGTCTTTAGTTCTTTCTCCCACTTCGCAAGATTATCTTTCAGTATTTCTATATTCTTCAACAGCTCTGTTGCAGAAACCTGATGCGCTATCGCTTGCTGTGCAAGGGTTTCAGCATCCGCAGCATATTGTCTACGTAGCGAAAGTGCTTCCTTCGCCAGTTCCTCTGCCTTGTCAATTGCAACTTCGCCACGCTGCGATTTTTGCATAATCAGCATAGCCTTCTCGCCATAGTTTACAGATTCTTTGGTGGCAGCAACCTGCTCGTTCTCGGTGCGAATAGCCGTGGCTTTCACTTTGGCATAAGCCTCAGTTGCCTCGGCTACATCTTCGCGTAATTCACGCAAGCCTTGCTCTGTCATCTTTATGGGGTCTTCCATTTTTTCTACAGCGGCATGTATTTCGGCCTGGCCTATTCTTAAAATTCTTTTGAAGATATTCATAATATTTAATTTTTAGAAAAGTCAATAATCTGTTGTCTGTACTCACTTAGTAACATACTCAACGAATTGAGCGCGCCTTCAAACTCATTGAAATCAATATGCTCCAGTTGCATGGTGTATCTAAACAAAACTTTGTTGCCTTCTTCGTTCAGCACAAACGCACCGTGTATCATATCCCGGTTCTTTTGCAGCAATTGCTTGAACATGGTTACACTATCTTTGGTAAAAGAAAAAAGATACTGCTCCATAATAAGAATAGGCGGCGCGATACCAATAATTAAATTGCGTATACCATCGCTTTCATTGTCGATTTTCAGAATACCTTCCTGCTCATTTTTATAAGCAATACGGTAGTCTAGTCGATTAATAAATTGTTCTATTGTAGCAAGGTGTTTCATAGGCATCTGTAATTTTATGTTGGGTAAATATCCAAGCGCTTTTGACAAATTTAATAATTAAATTGTTTTATTGCAAATTTTTTTAGCATTTTTGCAAAATAGTAATACACCAATCACACTACCAATGACCAAAGTTGGCATCAATATAAAGAAGATAAGAACAACTAAAGGCCTTAGCCAGCAAGCATTTGCCGATATATTCGACTTGTCCCGGGGAAACATTTCATCTTACGAAGAAGGAAGAGCGGAGCCAAAGCTCGATTCCTTATCAAGAATAGCTAATTATTTTAGCATACCCTTGTCTGATTTTATTGCGAAGAACCTAACAGTAAATGAGATTCTGAAATTCAACGGCGATAAGCTGATAGAAGAGGAGCAACACATTATTCAATTACAGTTAAGAGAAGTTCCTTTCATCAGTGACAGCATTTATATGAAGTGCTGCCATGCCGAAATTAAATTCAACGAATTTACTGCCTTCCCTAAATTGGTATTACCTGAAACAAGTAATAGCAACCTACTGGCGCTTACCTTCAACAACAATATACCACATCATCAAGAGCTGGCGCACTATCAAATGCACGATGTACTTGTGTTTGAAGAACTCACAGAACAGAACGTACATCTATGCAACGGCAAAAACGGCCTATACATCAGCGAAACAGAAATAGTAATTGGCAAGTTTGAAATCAAAGGCAAGAAAGTAACATTAGCACTCAGCGATTTCAAAAATTATAATTACCTGTTTGATACTTCTAAGCAATTCTGGAAATTGTTTGCGGTGTATGGGCATGAGGTGTAGACTGCTAAGCTATTTCTCCCCATCCGACATCAGCCATTTTATTGAAACAAAAAACAACAGCCTAATAGGTTTGAGTAGCAGTATTTTTAGACTATTTTCACTCGCTAAACCTATACCGCCAAATGTCAGAAAGTCAAAATAGTCATGCGTTATCAACAGATAGCGAGAGTGCCGCCCCCGAAAAAATATCGCCCAAAAGACTCAAAGCTATATTAGGCGGCTCAGTAGGTAATTTGGTGGAATGGTACGACTGGTATGCCTATTCAGCCTTTGCACTTTACTTTTCATCTTCCTTCTTCCCCAAAGAAAATGCAACTGCACAGTTATTAAATACAGCAGGCGTCTTCGCATTGGGCTTCCTGATGCGGCCCTTAGGTGGCTGGATTTTTGGCCGCATTGCAGATAAAGTAGGACGAAAAAAAAGTATGACGCTATCCGTATTGCTCATGTCTTTCGGTTCACTAATTATAGCCCTATCGCCCACCTATTTTACCATCGGTATATTCGCCCCCATACTGTTGTTGGTTGCGCGCTTGCTACAAGGCTTAAGCGTAGGCGGCGAGTATGGCGTATCTGCCACATACCTCAGCGAAATGGCCACGAAAAACAGGCGTGGCTTCTATTCCAGCTTTCAATACGTTACATTAATAGGCGGTCAACTCATTGCATTAGGCATACAATTATTACTGCAAAAAGTACTACTCACCGAAGCGCAATTATTAGAATGGGGTTGGCGCATCCCCTTTGTAATAGGCGCTATTCTTTCTATTGTGGCGCTGTACCTGCGCAAGTCACTGCATGAAACAGATGCATTCGAACACATAAAAGATAAGAAAGAAGACAAAAAGGGAACATTTAAAGAGCTGCTAAAACATCCTAAAGCTATATTGATAGTAATAGGCCTCACTATGGGCGGCACTTTGGCGTTTTACACTTATACCACCTATATGCAGAAATTTCTGGTCAACACAGTTCAACTTACAAAAGGCGAGTCAACGCTTATTTGTTTCTGCACCCTATTTCTGTTCGCTGTCCTGCAGCCCGTATTTGGCGCGCTTTCCGACCGTATCGGGCGCAAGCCTTTGCTGATTGGTTTCGGTGTACTTGGCACCATCTTTACTGTCCCTATACTTACAGCATTAAGTCATACTACGTCACACTGGACTGCGTTCTTCTTGCTAATGGCCGCACTCGTTATTGTAAGCGGATACACCAGTATTAATGCTATTGTAAAAGCCGAACTTTTCCCAGCAGAAATCCGCGCCTTAGGCGTCGGTCTTCCCTATGCCATAACTGTAGCAGTCTTTGGCGGTTCGGCAGAATATATAGGCCTACAATTTAAAGATTGGGGACACGAGTCCTACTTCTATTGGTACGCAACCGCCTGTATTTTCACATCGCTTATGGTGTACTTATTTATGAGAGAAACCAAAGCCACCTCCAAACTAAATGATGTGTAAAAGACAAACATCAGCAATACCAAAGCTGCGACAGCTAATAATAGAAAATCTTCATTTTTTTCTTTGGGCGTGCCCCGCTTGATGCGGGTCGCGCTATCCGCTGCTATGGGCGGTTGAGAATCGCCTGATAGTTATGTAAGCCCTGTAACAACCACCTTTCCAGATAATAGCCGCCCATATCCGCTACTATCGCTCACGCGGGTGTTGCGGCCAAGGATTTTAGGCGTCGGGTTTCCAAATGCGAACAAAAATAGATGCACTAGCACCTTTGATAACCCAATTCCTGAGATATATAATTTAGTTAGGTATCCGCCTCAGTATCTCTATGCGCTTAATGATTCGTGTATCCGGGGCTATTTTTCCATTCGTCCTCCGCATAACAAGTTCTTCGTGCCGCTGCGCCGCTGTGAGCTCAGCTATTTATGCATTCGTGGCTATTTCTATCTGTCTCCTCCCGCATAACAAGTCTTCTTGCCACTGCGCCTTTGTGAGCTTAATGATTCGTGCATTAGTGGCTACTTTCATCTATCATCTGCATAACAAATCTTCGTGCCGCCGAGCCGCTGTGAGCAAACTATTCGTGTATTAGTGGCTATTTTCATCAGCCACATGGGTAGGTCTTCGTGCCGCTGCGTCTCTGTGAGGTTGATGATTTGTGCATTTGTGGCTATTTTTTCCATCGTTCATCCGCATGACAAGCTTTCGTGCCATTGTGCCTTTGTGAGCAACTATTCTTTGAGTTACAGGCACAAAAAAAGCGCGTTTTCTTGTCGAAAATGCGCTTGGATATTGGATATAATAATAAAAAAACCTTCACAACTAATGTT
>PJTT01000319.1_pt1 | contig 51161 bp, 54 predicted proteins | sample 1512261 | NCBI WGS metagenome assembly PJTT01 (sample SAMN08177685, study PRJNA422409) | Soil metagenome, whole genome shotgun sequencing project. | isolation source: Soil (2) enriched on wood chips | place: USA: Madison | collected 2015-01-15 | reverse complement strand
CGACGTATATCACCTAAATCAAGACTAGGAAAATCTCTTAGATTAATCTTATGCATCTCAAGTGTTTATATCAAAGAACTTACTTTTTATCCATCCCTTAAAATTTGGGTAAGGGATAGCTCCCAGGAGGGGCGATGTAAAGATTTACATAAATTTTAATGTGCTGGGGCGGGTTGCTCAATAGAATTACAGAACGTACAAGAGTGCGACGCAACAAAAGTCCAATCAAGGGAGGGACGATGGTAACATAAATAAAACCATCCTTAAACATAGCTCAGGCCTCACTCCTTCTACCTTATAGCTTAAGCCTTAATTAAAAAAAGTCTTTTCGCAAGAAAAATTTATGTTTTTCAATTGTGTTGCCATCTTCAATCAATTCAAAATTATACCAGCCCGATTTATAAAAAACTGATTTTTCTACTTTAAAACTTTTCTCTTTTAGTTTTTTAAGTTCAAACAAAAATTCATCATCGGCGGTATAAAACTTTATTACATATTTTTCAGTGTCGTCGCTGGGTAAGGATATTTGTATGTTACCATCTCTGCCATGGGTGTACACATATTTTGATGCTATATAGGGTGGCGGTCCGGTTGGTTTGGTAACACCGGGTATGGGTGGCGTTACAGCGCTGGAATCAATTACACCTGGCGGAAAATTATTGTTTGCATCATTAGGTACTAAATCTTCAACCGTTTTACCCGATGTGTCTAAAACCGGTCTTTTTGCATCGCTAAACATATATACGCCACCTGCTAACTGAATGTATAAGCGATAAAACATTCTGTCGTGTTGTGCTTTTGTATCAAGGTAGCCGTTTTGCGGCGTAGTGGGATCGGCAACCGTTAAAATGGTTTTATAATTTTTCAAGCTGTCGGGTGAACGTTGAATACTTATTTGTGTAATGGTTTCAAAGGCGTTTGTCCAGCCAACAACTATACGGTTATTGCCTACGTTTTTTACCGAGAATTTTGGTAAGGTATCCTGCCCGAAAACGCTGCTGATGGTTAGCATACTGATAAACAGTAACAAATATGTTTTATTCATGAAGTTGTATCTCTTGGTCTAAAGTTGCTTTGTTATTAACAAAGATAATACCCGTAATGATAAAAGTTTAATAGATTAACGTTCCTTTTGGCAATGACAGGTTGCCTTGCAGTCCGCCGCTATGAATTAATAATATTTTACTACCTGCTGCAAAGTAATGCTGTTGTACCAATGTATCAAAGCCGTAAAAGAGTTTGCCGGTATATACAAAATCGGTTGGGATGCCCGTTTGTTGGTACAGGTTATTCATAAAAGTTATTAATTCCGGTTTGTGTTTGGCATAACCACCAAAATGAAATTGGTGTAAAATATTTATTGTTTCGGCATTTGTGCCGTTTAGCGCAGCCGTTTCTGTAGCCAGACTTAAATTATTTTTTAAACTGCTAATGCCAATAACCTGCGTTGATGGTGGAACTGCTTGTAACAAACCGGCCAAAGTAGTGCCGGTGCCTACCGCACAAAGTATATGCGTAAAATCATTTGTAATACCATCCAACATGGTTGCTGCACCTTTTGCACCAGTATACCCGTAACCTCCTTCAGCAATGCAGTAATCCGTATCAGGGTTAATGTTGGCGGGCATTAATTTTTGTGCATAATTTTCACGGCTTATAAACTGCAGTTGCATACCCATGTTTTGGGCTTGCAATAATGTGTGAGAAAAAACAGCAGGTTGCTCACCACGAATAATGCCTAAACATTGCAGCCCTGCTACTTTACAAGCCGCTGCGGTTGCTACAATATGGTTGGAAAATGCACCACCGTAGGTGACAATGCGCTTTTTTTGTTGTTGTACTGCTTCGCTTAAATAAAACCTTAGCTTAAACCATTTATTGCCTGAAATAATGGCATCAATAGCATCTGCACGTAATACAAATGTTTGTTTTGTACCGCTGCTGTAATAGGGTATGGCATCTATTGTTGGTTGTGGAAATGTTAACGAAGGCATAAGCGGTGAAGTTCGGGTAAATTCAATTAAATTCGCAACTCAAATAACGATATATGACCCAACCTACATTGGTAATTTTAGCTGCCGGCATGGCTTCACGTTACGGTAGTATGAAACAAATACAAGGTTTTGGCCCGGGTGGCGAAACCATTATGGACTATTCTATTTACGATGCCATCCGTGCTGGTTTTGGTAAAGTAGTGTTTATTATTCGTCGCAATTTTGCCGATGACTTTAAAGCTATTTTTGAACCTAAACTAGCCGGTAAAATTGCTATTGAGTATGTTTACCAGGATATGGATGCATATACCGAAGGGTATAAATTCCCGGAGGAAAGAACCAAACCTTGGGGTACTTCACACGCTGTACAATGTGCTAAGGATGCAGTTAACGAACCTTTTGCGGTAATTAATGCCGACGACTTTTATGGCCAAAATGCCTTTGAAGTAGCTGCTGATTTTTTACGTAACGATTGCAGCGAGAAAACCTATGCAATAGTAGGGTACGATTTATTAAAAACATTATCGGAGCATGGTACCGTAAACCGTGGTGTTTGTGGTTTAGATGCTACAGGTAATTTAGCAACCATAACAGAGCGTATTAATATTGCTAAAAAAGGCGATAAAATATTGGTGGATGATGAATTGGAGCCTAAAGAATTGCCTTTAGATACTCGTGTATCGATGAATTTTTGGTGCTTTGATCCATCTTTCTTTACCTACAATATGCAATTGTTCCGTGAGTTTTTGCAGGAGCATGGGCAGGAGTTAAAATCAGAATTTTTTATTCCTATTGTAGCAGACAAGTTTATTAAAGATGGCGGCAGAGTAGAAATTATTCCCACATCATCATCATGGTTTGGGGTTACTTATAAAGAAGATGCTCCATTTGTAGAAAAAAGCCTGAATGAATTAATTGAAAAAGGCGATTACCCTGCGTATTTGTGGAAATAAGCGTGAGAGTCAATGTGCTAATTAGCTGATTTGCTAATGTGCTGATGAATAAGTGTGAGTAATAAGTATATTTATAGCCATCTCTTTTTGGAGATGGCTTTTTTGTAGATAATAGTTTCCTTAAATCTCTTAGTAAATTTTTTAACTTGAAGTTTGTTGCAATATCTGATACACATGGAAAACACGAAAGTGTGTTATTACCTGAAGGTGATGTGTTAATTCATGCCGGAGATATTACAAGAAAGGGTGAGATTAATGAGGTAAATAGTTTTTTAGACTGGTTTGCTGCGCAACAATTTGAGTATAAAATTTTCATTGCTGACAATCATGATTTTTTCTTTGAAAGGGAGTCCGAAGAAAATATAAGAAAGATAATTCCTGCTGGTGTTACCTATTTGAATAATGAAGGTATTAGCATTAATGATATAAAAATATGGGGATCACCCATTACACCGTGGTTTTTTGATTGGGCTTTTAATCGTCATAGGGGAGAAGCTATTAAAAGATATTGGGATTTAATTCCGTTTGATACGGATGTGCTGGTTACACATGGGCCTGTGTTTGATATATTAGATATAACTGTAAGAGGGCAAAAGGTTGGTTGCGAAGATTTATTAGAAACGGTTATGCAGATAAAACCTAAAGTGCATATTTGTGGCCATATACATGAGGCTTACGGAATAGTTGATAAAGCAGAAGTAAAGTTTATAAATGCGAGTTTATTGAATGAAAAATATAATCGTGTAAATAATCCGATTGTGTTTATGCTTTAGTAGTTATTACAATACAATATTGCGCAAAAGGCTTTTTCTGATAAGGTAATTATACCGTTTCCTTTTTTTTATTTGATTTGTTACTAAAACTTTTTTTTGCCATTGTTTTTTTTAAAGGCAATTTTTTCCCTGTTGCCTTATAGTGGGCAATTATCTCGCTAATTCGTTTTCTGTCTTCGTCTGTTAGTGGAGTTGAGTCTACAACAAAGTCAATACCTGTTGGTTCTTTAATGTATCCCATTGTTTAATAAGTTTATGTTGGAAAATATTTTTTAATCAACTTTAGAGCTTCTTGAGGGAAAATTACCATTCTATGTCCGCCTACATGTGTTGCGCCTAATGTTTTTTCGTAATGGTCAACTAATCTTGTCTTTGATGTAAAAGAAATAAAACCTTGATAACCTTTGTCCCATGAATATTTACAGGTAAATGCAAACAAGTTTCCGGGAATGCCTTCGTATAATTTCTTTCTACCTAAATTATAAGGAGCACTTTCAATAAGGTGTAAGTAAAAATGGTCAGTTAAATCGCTAATACTTACAAGCCCCTGAACAATTTCTGGATTACTTCTTATGGTTAGCTTATAAACATTTCTGTCTGTCAGTTTAAACTCACTTGCCCAATTAAATTGCCAACCTTTTTTCTTTGTTACATTTTTTAAATCAGTTTTCAATAATGGATGTACATCTGTAGGGAAACTGTCTCCGGAAATTGTATTTACTATGCTATTTGTTAGCTTATCAATTTCTATTCCAATGTGATATCTTGTCCGTGTTGCCACATCTCGAAGTTACTAAAATTATTGGTACTTTCCTTGCCTTGTATTGTCATGCTCTGCTCACAATTGCTGAATAGCGAACAGAACCCCGAACGGAGCGTCGCAACATCAGTCCAATCAGGGCTATGCAGTTGGTAACAAAAATCCGCTAAAACAAAAAGGACTCTTGTTACACAAAAGTCCTTTTTTAAATCTTATATCTGAATTCTCAAATCTCAATTCTGAAATCTCAAACCTAGTCACCTTTAACCATAAATATATAATCCTGTACTTTTTTCACTTGTAAGGTTTGGTCAAGGCCACCAATGGTAGATTTTTGCGAAACCTTAATTTTACTGTACAAAGGATTTTTGCGTAAGCTATCCAATGCTTGGAAAATGTATTTTGATTGTACAGCAAACACAGCACCTTCGGCACCAATTTCTTTGGCACTTAAAATACCAATTACTTCGCCTTCGCGGTTAAATACAGGGCCACCACTATTACCCGGATTAGCCGGTACTGATATCTGGAAACTTAATGTATCGCCATTAAAACCTGTCCGGGCACTTAAGTAACCTTCGCCATAAACCATTTCGTCACGAGGGAATGCTAGGGTGAAAATAGGCTCGGCCATGTCCGATGCTGTTTTGCGAAAACCGTAAGGTAAAGATGAAGTAGGCTTAAAGTTTTCGTCGTCAATTTTAATAATAGCCACATCACGTGCCGGATCTTGTTTTACAACAATAGCCCTGAATTTTTGGCCCTTATTATTTTGTACATATATATTAACCGAACGTTTAACTACGTGAGCATTGGTTATCATTAAACCGCTGCCGTCAATTAAAAAGCCGGTACCGTTGTAACGGGCATTAATATCAATATCGGTGGAGTTTTTGGCAGCAGCCTTGCTACCCACATGGTCAATTTTTTGGTTAAGTTTTTTGGTTGTTTCGTCCAGCACTTCAATTTTACTTACCAACTCTTTAACCTGCGGATCTTTAGGGTGGGGGGCAACCGAATTAAACAAAAGCGATAAACCAACTGCAGTAACACCAGCAATGCTTGCGGCAATACCAGCCACACGTTTGTATTTTTTCCATAAAAACACCAGCTTACCGGTATGTTGGTTGGCGGCCGTAGTTATGGTGCCGGCATTTTCCAGTTTGTTGTGTATGTTGTTAAGGGTAGCTGCAAAATCTTTACGTACCGCATAACGGTTTACCTGGCGTAAAAACAAAGTATGTTCAACCACCATTTGGTCAATCTCGCTATTGGTCTTCCGCAGGTTTTCAAAAAACAGGCGTTCATCAGGGTTCATTTCACCCTTAATGTATCTTTCTACGGAGTCCATCATCATCATATCTTTATTGTCTTGCATTACACGTCGCCTTTATGATATTTTGCAAAAAATGTTTTCTTTAAACGCATCAGGCATTTGTACTTCTGTGTTTTAGCATTATCGGCGTTAGTGTAACCAAAGTCGGCAGCTATATCCTGCATATTTCTTTTTTGCAGGTAAAAAGCTTCCAACAAACTTTTACACGGTTCGCCAAGGGTTGCCAAAGCCTGGTGCATTACTTCAAATTCCTCGTCTTTCTTCTGGTGTTCTTCCATGTCTTCCTCAACTGCCACAATTTGGTCGGTATTAACCAAATCCGATGAATACCGGTTAGTTTGCTGCAATCTTTTCAGCCATAGTCTTCGGGATACAGAATAGAGGTAGGTTTTAATCTGGCAGTTAAGCTCAAAATTGCCTGTGGTTACTTTTTCGTACAGTACAATTAAGGCTTCCTGAAAAATGTCTTTTGCGTCGTCAGCTAATCCGTTGTTATTGATAATCAATGCCTGAACCATATTATAATTTTGCTTATAAATGGTTTCAATTGCCGTTTTGTCGTTCTGGGCCAGTCCTTTAAGCAGTTCCTTTTCGTTATACGCAACTTTCACACCTACAGTTTTAATACTTTTTTTTAAAAATAGTAACCCTTTGGCAGCAAAGAAAAATTATTTTTAAAATATTGGGTTACCTTTTTTTCATAACCGTATTAACATCAGAAATATTTCAAAAAACTCAATTTAAAAACGTCACGTAATGAAAAAGCTTTTTATCGTATTAGCAGTAGCATCTTTAGGTTTTGTAGCTTGTAACAACGAAGCTGAAAACACTCCAGCTGCTGATTCTCCTGCAGTATCTACTGATACTCCTGCTGTAGTTCCTCCAGCAGTAATCGACACTTTAAATAAAGCAATCGATTCTTTAGATAAGAAAGTAGATTCTCTTGCAAAATAATTTTTAGGCAAGCAATCGTTAAAGAGCCATTCCTTAGGAGTGGCTCTTTCGATTTATAACAGTTTGTAAATAATAAAGTTGTGTTTATTTGGGCGTAACCCCTTTTTATAAACACGGCTCGTACCTCACCCTGTTTATAAAAGGGGTCGGGCTTTACGCTATTACTCCGGCACAGCCCAGCCGCACCCATCCTCACCGGGGTAACCGCTGCAATCCCTTACGCAAGGGCGGCAAAAAGCTTAATGCTTAAAGCTGAAAGCTTGAGTCCTTAGCGGGAAGTCCTTGCATTATGCATTAAGCGTTTAGCTTTCCGCTTTCCGCCTTCCGCTTTCCGCTTTCCGCCTTCCTCCTTAAACCTTTTACCTTACACCCTCCTCCTATTACCTTAATAATTAATTTATTAGCACACATTTCGCCTCCATCCCAAAATAAAACCCCAAACCCTCTTAATTTAGTATACCTTTGCGCCTTCAATTAATAAAATAGATCTGTGACTACATTTGAATCATTAGGTGTTAAAGACGGGATATTAGAATCCGTTACTGCACTTGGGTTTACACAACCCACCCCTATACAGGAGCAAGCTATACCTGTATTATTACAAGGAACCAAAGATTTTATAGGCCTAGCACAAACCGGAACCGGTAAAACGGCTGCTTTTGGTTTGCCTGTATTACAATTATTAGATGACACTCAGCGTCATCCGCAAGCATTAATCATTTGTCCTACCCGCGAACTTTGTTTGCAAATAGCCAACGATTTAGAAGCTTTTAAGAAAAAAACAAAAGGTATTTATGTTACTGCCGTTTATGGTGGTGCTTCTATCGGTGAGCAAATCCGCGACCTGAAAAAAGGTACGCATATTGTTGTAGCTACACCCGGCCGTTTAATCGACCTTATCGAGCGTAAGGCTATTAACCTGGAAAAAATACATTATGTAATATTAGACGAAGCCGATGAGATGTTAAACATGGGCTTTAAAGATGATATTGAGTTTATCTTACAAAACTCGCCAAACCGCCAAAGCATCTGGTTGTTTAGCGCTACAATGCCTCAGGAAATACGCCGCGTAAGCAAGCGTTACATGACAGAGCCATTTGAAGTTACCGTAGGTAAAGTAAATGCAACCAATGCTAATGTCGATCATCAGTATTATGCTACTCAACACATCAACCGTTACGAAACTTTAAAACGTATCATCGACTTTAACCCGGGCATTTACGGTATCATATTTACCCGTACTAAAGCTGATGCACAGGAAATTACTGAGCGTTTAATTCGTGAAGGTTATGATATTGAAGCTTTACATGGAGACCTAACACAAGCACAGCGTGATAAAGTAATGGGTCGTTTCCGCGAAAAAAGTATTCAGTTATTAATTGCTACCGACGTAGCAGCACGTGGTATTGACGTTAAAGGCATTACTCACGTAATTAACTACGAGTTACCTGACGATACGGAAGTGTACACACACCGTAGCGGTCGTACAGGCCGTGCCGGTAAAGATGGTGTATCACTTTCTATTGTTACCCCACGTGAAATTTATCGTTTACGTCAAATAGAAAAAATTGCAAATACCCGTTTTTCTAAAATGGATATACCAACCGGTAAAGATGTTTGCCGCAAGCAGTTTTTCCATTTTACAGATAAGTTATTATCGGCTGATATATCTAATAGCGAGTACGAAGCTTATATACCTGCTTTACAGGAAAAATTTGCTGATGTTAGCAAGGAAGAAATTTTGCAACGTGTAGCCGCATTAGAGTTTGACAGGTTTTTAAAATACTATGAAAACTCTGCCGACTTAAATGTACGTGAAGATGCAAGACGTGAACGTGGTACTCGTGAACTAGACCGCAGAGGTCAAGGCGAAGCCAGCCGTGGCGCATCAGCAGGTGCAGGTGCCGGACGAAGATCAAGCGGTGGTGCTTACCAACGTCTGTTTGTAAACCTGGGTACTAAAGATGGTTTTTATAAAGCAAGCTTTTTACAATTCATTTTAGACATGAGCGATTTACGCAAAGATTCTTTAGGGCGTATTGACATGAAAGAAATGAATAGTTGGGTAGAAGTGGAAGCCGGCCCTAATGCCAGTAAAATGATTAAAGCATTAGACGGTAAAAATTTCAAAGGCCGCAAAATAAGAATGAACGATGCCGATAGCGGTGCTGGCGGCCGTAAAAGGACACGAGAATAAATTTTTTTCTTTCATTTAGATCATTATATTTGTTGTGCAATGACAGCAAACAATACATTCTTTGGTTTTAGTTTTTATTACTTCTTCTTTTTTAGAATGAGGGCCGGGAATGTTTTGTACTAAGTTTACTAAATAGATAAACGAATAAATACAAGAGTCCCGGCATAAAGCCGGGACTTTTTTTTTGAATGTATATGGCAACAAAAGTATCAATACAGGGTTACGAAGGCAGTTTTCACCAAGTGGCTGCACGAACATTTTTTGGCAAACAAATAGAGGTATTGCCATGCGCCACCTTTCGTGAGTCGGTTAGTTTAGCAGCTAATAAAAAAGAAAGTGATGGTGGTGTAATGGCTATTGAAAACTCAATTGCCGGCAGCATTTTACCTAATTATAATTTGTTGCTTAAATCAGATTTACAAGTAGTAGGCGAAGTTTATTTACAGATTAAACAAAACCTATTGGTAAATCGTGGTGTGCAGTTAGAAGATATTAAAGAAGTACACTCACACACCATGGCACTGCAACAATGTTATGGGTACTTAGATAATCATAAATGGAAACTGGTAGAAACGGATGATACAGCATTAAGTGCTAAACATATTCACCAGCATAAAAGTAAATCTATAGCAGCGATTGCCAGTAAGCTGGCAGCCGAGTTATATGATTTGGATGTAATTGCACCTAATATTCATACCCTTAAAAATAACTATACCCGATTTTTAATATTACAACGTGCCGATGTGGCACAGGAAGTAGAAAATGCCAACAAAGCATCTGTGTATTTTCATACCGATAACTCAAAAGGTAGTTTATCAAAAGTGTTAAACAAGATTGCAGATATGGATATTAACTTGAGCAAACTGCAAAGCTTTCCAATACCCGGTACCGATTTTAAATACAGTTTTCATGCAGATATGGAGTTTAATGATGCAACAACATTATACAAAGTAATAGAGGCCATTAAACCATTAACCGAACATGTAAAAGTGTATGGGGTGTATAAAAAGGGAGAGTGGAAGTAATTTGATGATTTGGTGATTTGGAAATTTGGTAATGAGGAGTTTTTGATATTATGAAGACGCTTGCATAGTGCTGAATAGAATTACATAACTCCGATTAAAATGCGGAGTACTACAAAGTGGCCAATAGAATTGTTGCAGTACAAGAGTGCGACGCAACAAAAGTTTAATCAAGGGAGGGACGATGATAACAAAAAAAAGGAAAAGAGCAATTGGGAAATTATAAAACAGATAGCGTAACTAAAAAAAAATAAACAATAAAACCCCTCCTCTGGAGGGGCTTGGGGAGGCTTTATTATGCAAACGGCGGCAAGATTAGCGGGAATTGGCGAATACTATTTCTCAAAAAAATTAAGAGAAATAGAAGGCTTAAATAAGGCCGGAAAAAATATTATTAACCTGGGTATTGGTAGTCCTGATTTACCGCCACACCCCGATGTGGTAAAAGTGTTGCAGGAAGAAAGTTTGAAAGCAAATGTACATGGCTATCAATCGTACAAAGGTTCGCCTGTATTGCGTAATGCCATGCGTGACTGGTATAAAAAATGGTACCATGTAGGCTTGGATGCTGATGCGGAAATACTGCCTTTAATTGGAAGCAAGGAAGGTATTATGCATATATGCATGACGTATTTTGAACCGGGTGTAAAAGTATTGGTGCCTAATCCGGGTTATCCTACTTATTCAAGCGCCGTAAAATTATCAGGCGCCCAACCGGTGTATTATGATTTGTTAGAACAAAATAATTACGAGCCCGACTTTGCTGCAATAGAAAAATTATTGCATGCAGCGGACAATGAAAATACAAAACAGTATAGAGCCATTTTTGTAAACTATCCCCAAATGCCAACAGGGCAACAAGCATCTATACAATTGTTTGAGCAGTTGGTAGCGTTTGCAAAAAAACATCAGTTATTAATTGTACACGACAACCCTTATAGTTTTATTTTAAACGATAATCCTATTAGTATTTTAAGTGTAGATGGCGCAAAGGATGTTACGTTAGAATTAAACTCATTAAGCAAAAGCCATAACATGGCAGGCTGGCGTGTGGGCATGTTGTGTGGCAATAAAGAACGTATTGAAGAAGTGTTACGTTTTAAAAGTAATATGGATAGTGGCATGTACCTGCCATTACAATTAGCGGCTGCCAAGGCGTTGAGTTTGGAGCAACAATGGTACGATGAAGTGAATACTATTTATGCCGAAAGACGTACAAAGGCCGAAGAGTTGTTGCAATTAGTAGGTTGTACTATTGCGCCTAATCAGGCAGGTATGTTTATATGGGCAAGGCCCAATAATGTGGCAGCCAATGACCATGAATTAGGTAATGGTGGTTATGTGGCAGATAATATTTTATACAATGCCAATGTGTTTATAACACCTGGTGGTATATTCGGATCGGCAGGAAATGATTTTATAAGAATAAGTCTTTGCTCGCCGGTTGAAAAATTAAACGAAGCAATTAACAGAATAAAACAAGCAGCGTTATGATAGGGCAAAGAAAAAAAATTGCCATAGTAGGTGTTGGTTTAATGGGCGGTTCGTTAGCGCTGCAATTGCACGAAAAAAAATTATCGTCAAAACTAATTGGCGTTGATGCAAATGAAGCACATGCCCGTAAAGCAGTAGAGTTGGAACTGGTAGATGAAAGTTTACCATTGGATGAAGCCATACAGGAAGCGGAAGTAATTATATTATCTATACCCGTAGATAAAATGGTTGACTTTTTACCACAAGTATTAAATAAGATAACCACACAAATAGTTTTAGATTTAGGATCCACCAAGTCGCAATTAATTGCGGCGGTACAAAACCATCCCAAAAGGGGGAGATATGTAGCCACGCATCCCATGTGGGGTACCGAGTATAGCGGTCCACAGGCAGCTGTGCGTGGCGCCTATGCCGATAAAGCAGTTATTATTTGTAATGCCGAAGCATCGGACCCTGATGCATTGGCCTGGGTAAAAAATATGTACACCAAAATTGGCATGCGCTTGTTAGAAATGGAAGCCAATGCGCATGATGTACATGCGGCGTATGTAAGTCATATTTCGCACATCACCTCTTTTGCATTAGCCAATACGGTGTTGGAAAAAGAGAAAGAAGACAATGCTATTTTCGAACTCGCATCTGCCGGTTTTGAAAGTACCGTAAGGTTGGCAAAGAGTAGTCCGGCAATGTGGACGCCCATCTTTATTCAAAACAGAGAAAATATACTGGATGTATTAACCGAGCATATAGCACAGTTAGAAAAATTTAAAAAACTAATTCAGGAAAAAAAAGATGATGAGTTAGAAGGCTTAATTCATCAGGCAAACCAAATAAAAAGAATTATTAAATAACAAACAATTTTTAAAACAAATACAATGCAAGCAACAGAGCAATCAGCAAAACAGGTGGTACAGGACGCATGGGCCAAAAGGCCGCTAATTATCAGCGGGCCCTGCAGTGCAGAAACCGAAGATCAATTAGTAACAACGGCACAACAGTTGGCCGCAACCGGAAAAGTAAACATGTTGCGTGCCGGCATTTGGAAACCACGTACCAAACCCGGATTATTTGAAGGCATTGGTGCTAAAGGGTTACCGTGGTTACAAAAAGCAAAAGCATTAACCGGTTTACCAACCGCAGTAGAAGTAGCAACTGCTAAACAAGTGCAGGATGCACTTACTTTTGATGTGGATGTATTATGGATTGGCGCCCGTACTACTGTTAATCCGTTTAGCGTACAGGAAGTAGCTGATGCATTACGTGGTGTAGATGTACCGGTGTTAATTAAAAATCCTGTTCATCCTGATTTGGAATTATGGACTGGTGCTGTTGAGCGTGTTGCCCGTGCCGGTGTTAAACAAATTGGTTTAATTCACCGCGGTTTTTCATCTTACGGTAACAGCGAATACCGCAATGCGCCTATGTGGCACTTAGCTATCGAAATGAAACGTCGTAACTTAGAGTTGCCTATCATTAACGACCCTTCGCATATTTGTGGCCGTCGCGATATTTTATTCAGCACTGCACAAAAAGCTATCGACCTTGACTTTGATGGTTTAATGATTGAAAGCCATATTGATCCGGACAATGCATGGAGCGATGCTAAACAACAAGTAACACCTGAGCGCCTGAAAGAAATGTTAGACGAAATTACATGGCGTAAAGAAGATGTTAACTCTGCAGAGTATCATCAGGCGTTAGAAACACTGCGTCAACAAATTAATCATTTAGATGATGAGTTAATGCAGATTTTAAGCCAACGTATGAAAATTGCCGATAAGATTGGTACATACAAAAAAGATAACAACATCACCATTTTACAAACCAATCGCTGGAACGAAATATTAGAGCGTGTGGCGCAAAATGGCGAAAAACTAGGCTTAAGCCGTGAGTTTATTACCAAGTATTTTGATGCGGTACACATGGAAAGTATCAACCATCAGAAAAAAGTAATGGACGCTGAATAATTTTTAACTGCCGCATAGGCACTGTTGTATATTGTAAATTGTTTTATGGGGTTCCCCGTGAGAGAAAACAAGGTTTCGCACACTCAACCTTGTTTTCTCTCACGGGTCGGGCTATCCGCTGTATCTTTTGCCCTGCGCTGCCTGCCAAAGCTTCGCAAAAGGATGCCGCTTCTATCCCTAACCCAAATACAAAAGCAGTATATATTTCTAATATTTTAATAATGACAGATACTAGCCCTAAAGCAAAAAAGTTTGTGTTTAATAATGCAACGGTGCAATATTATTTTGCTGCCGGATTTGCGGCATTAAAAAACATTGTAGATAAAAAGCATACCATCTTAATAACCGATGACAATATTTATGCCCTCAACGAAAAGAAATTTAAAGGATGGAATACCATTGTGTTAAAAGCAGGTGAGGCATATAAAGTGCAACAAACGGTTGATGCGGTAATTGACCAATTAATAGAAATGGAAGCCGACCGCAAAACAACTTTAGTAGGTGTAGGCGGCGGAGTAATTACCGATATTACCGGTTATGTAGCATCAGTATATATGCGGGGTATAAAGTTTGGTTTTGTACCTACTTCTTTATTGGCTTTAGTGGATGCATCTATCGGTGGTAAAAACGGCATTGATGTAGGTGTATATAAAAATATTGTTGGCATTATTCGTCAGCCTGCTTTTATATTACACGATATGCAGTTTTTAAACACATTGCCTCAGGCAGAATGGGAAAATGGTTTTGCCGAAATTATTAAACACGCTTGCATTAAAGATGCAGCCATGTTTAAACACCTGGAGCAAAATAGTTTTCGTACTTATCAGGGCAAGAAAAAAGAAATATGTGCTTTAGTACAACGCAATGCACTTATAAAAACTAAAGTTGTACAAAACGATGAGTTTGAAACCGGCGAAAGAAAGCTGTTAAACTTTGGACATACTTTAGGGCATGCTTTAGAAAACCAGTACGAACTCTCGCATGGTCAGGCAGTAGCTATTGGTATGACTTATGCCTGTGAAATCTCTACACAAATTACCGGCTTTAAACAAACTGATAAAGTGGTGGGTTTATTAGAGCAATACAATTTACCAACCTATGCTCATTTTGATAAGCAAAAAGCACTGGATGTTTTAAAGCATGATAAAAAAAGAGAACGTTCTGATATTAGTTATGTACTGTTAGATAAAATTGGTAAAGGAGTAATATATAATCTTCCGTTAGCCGATTTAAAAGATACCATTTTAGCATTGTAAGTAAACATTTTTAAGCATTAGTAATTGTAATGAAAGTAAGCATACAACCTTCAGATTTATCGGGTACTATTCAAGCACCTGCCTCAAAAAGCTCTATGCAGCGGGCATGTGCTGCGGCATTAGTAGCTAAGGGCCAGACAACTGTTTTAAACCCCGGGCATAGTAACGATGATAAAGCAGCATTGGATATTATACAACGTTTAGGCGCAACTATAGAACAAAAGGCAGATGCTGTTGTGATAAACAGTAACGGTGTTAATCCGGTTGCTAATGAAGTAAACTGTGGCGAATCTGGTTTAAGTATTCGTATGTTTACACCTATTGTAGCATTGAGTACGCAACCGGTTACTATTACAGGCCAAGGCAGTTTAGTTACAAGACCCATGAGTTTTTTTGATGAAATTTTACCGCAACTAAATGTAAACATCACCAGCAAAGAAGGCAAATTACCTATGCAGGTTAATGGTCCGTTGGTTCCAAAAAATATTGAAGTTGATGGATCATTAAGTTCGCAGTTTTTAACCGGCCTTTTATTAGCTTATGCCGCCTTGGTACAGGATAACAAACTGGAAAACGATTCCGTTGCCATTACTGTAAACGATTTAAAAAGCAAACCTTATGTTGATCTTACATTGGATGTAATGAAACAATTTGGTTTACCTGTACCGGAGAATAATAATTACGAACAATTTATTTTTACTAAGCAAGAGCATACTAATACAACCGAAAGAAATTATACGGTAGAAGGTGATTGGAGCGGCGGTGCTTTTTTATTAGTTGCGGGTGCCATTGCAGGGCCTATTGTTGTACGTGGTTTAAGCCCTGCATCCACTCAGGCCGATAAAGCTATATTACAAGCATTGATTGATTGTAACAGTGGTATAGCTATAGATACAAAACAAATTAACATGCATCCCGGTAAATTAAAAGCATTTGAATTTGATGCTACTGATTGTCCTGATTTATTTCCACCACTAGTTGCATTAGCTGCTTATTGCGAGGGCAATACAGTTATTAAAGGGGTTAGTCGATTAGCACATAAAGAAAGCGACCGTGGCATAACCCTACAACAGGAATTTGCTAAAATGGGTTTGCAGATTGATTTAAAAGATGACATCATGGTGATACATGGCGGCAACGGATTAAACGGAGCTGTTGTACATTCGCGTCACGATCATCGTATTGCAATGTCTTGTGCTGTAGCTGCGTTAAAAGCAAATGGTGAAACAGTAATTGAAGAAGCCGAGGCTATTAATAAATCCTATCCTGATTTTTATGAGCACTTACAAAAGTTAGGAGCAACGGTTGATACAGGGGATAAAAAGATAAGATTTGTTTGATGAGTTAATAGTTCATTGTTAATGGTTAATAGTAAGTTGTCAACTTGTCCATTGTCAACTGTCATTTGTCCATTGTTTTGCCTTTTTACTTTTTAATTTTTACTTATTATGAACTCATTTGGAAGGATATTTAAGGTGCATATTTTTGGCGAATCGCATGGCGAATCGGTGGGTATTGTTATTGACGGTTGTCCGGCAGGGTTGGCGTTAAGTGCCGATGATTTGCTACCCGATTTAGAACGCAGAAAAGGCGGTAAACAAAAAGGCACTACTCCAAGGCAGGAAGCGGATTATCCATTTTTTAAAAGCGGCATTTTTAACGGTAAAACTACCGGCGCACCTATTGCTATTTTTTTTGAAAACAATAATACCCGCAGTGGCGATTATGAAAAACAAAGAAGTTTTCCAAGGCCGGGTCATGCAGATTGGGTAGCGCATGAAAAATATGGTGGCAACGAAGATTTTAGAGGTGGCGGACATTTTAGTGCCCGATTAACAACCGGTTTAGTAGCTGCCGGTGCCATTGCGAAAAAACTAATGCAAGGTGTAGTCATACAAGCTGCTGTTACCGAAATAGCCGGAGAAGCCGATACCGAAAAAGGTTTGCAAAAAGCCATTGATGCAAAAGACTCGGTGGGTGGTATTGTAACATGTACGGTGGATGGATTGCCTGTTGGTTTGGGTGAGCCATTTTTCGATTCGGTAGAATCACAGATTGCACATATTGCCTTTGCTATACCTGCTGTAAAAGGTATTGAGTTTGGTAGCGGATTTGCGGCTGCAACTATGTATGGCTCGCAACACAATGATGCCATTATTGACAACAGCGGTAAAACAGCTACCAATCATGCAGGTGGTATTGTTGGCGGAATAACAAATGGCAATCAGTTAGTTTATCGTTTGGCCATTAAGCCTACTGCATCTACACCAAAAGAACAGTTTAGTTTAAATTGGGATACCGGTGTTCAGGAAAGTTTTTCTATCAAAGGGCGCCACGATTTATGTGTTGCTTTGCGGGCGCCTGTTATTGTAGAAGCCGCTACAGCTATAGCTTTGCTTGATTTAATGCTGCTGCAACAAAATGTTAAACCGGTAGTTGGTTAAACAAATATTACTCAACAGTTGTTATATGCAGGGTGTATTACAATATGCTTGTATTAATCACACCTTTTTATTTTTTACTTTTTAATTTTTTGCTATGCCAATTATATATCACATTACCACTTTACCTGAATGGGATAATGCCCAGGGAAACGGAGCTTACGAAGCTTCATCATTAAAAGAAGAAGGATTTATTCACTGTGCACAGGAAAGTCAGGTGCAAGGTGTGCTGGAACGATATTTTGCAGGAAAAGAAAATTTAGTAAAACTTACTATTGATACGGATAAACTAACCAGCAATCTGGTGTATGATTGGTCCCCATCTACGCAGGATACTTTCCCGCATATTTATGGCGCATTAAACATTGATGCTGTAATTACTACCGAGCAGTTGAATTAATTTTTTAATTTTTACTTTTTAATTTTCTCATGCATAAACATCTTGTAAATGCCTCTTTACAAATTGTTCCTATTGTTCAGGATAAACATCCTTATATATGGGTTGATGAAGCCATTGCGGTAATTACTACATCGGGCATTAAATATGAAGTAGGGCCTTTTGCCACCATCATTGAAGGCACTTATGATGAAGTAATGAATGTATTGCATCAGGTAAACAACTATTTACAACAACAAAGTTGTAATGAATGGATTTTAAATTTTCAACTGCAAATAAGGAGTAATGAAGATATTACAGCAGATGAAAAAACGGATAAGTTTAAGCTAAGCTAATTGAAGTTGATTATTTGGTAGTCAACTGCATTACTACTATCATCGTCCCTTGCGCCTGCCCCGACGAGCGAAGCGGAACTCGGGGTCGCACTCTTCAACTGTAGTAATTCTATTGATCATTTGTCACTACTAGTATTTAAATTAGAGTGTTTGCCTACCCTCATAGTCTAATTTTAAAATCATCTAATTATCTTATTTTCCTCACCAGCTTCTTTAGTGCTTTAAAACTTATATCCAATACATCGTAGTCACGGGTGTTAGGGAATGAGTAGTGCCACCATTCTGTAGATAAAGCTTTAAAGCCATATTTTTCCATAGTGGTTTTAAGCAGTTTTCTGTTTTCTAAAACAGTTTCAGGTAATTGCAAAAAACTATGATGTGCAGTATCGGTAAAGTTGTCAAAGTCGGTTCCCATATCTAATGCAACACCTGTTGTTTTATTTATAATTGTAAGGTCAATAGCAATACCACGGTTATGGCCGCTACCTTTGGCAGGGTTGGCTACATAACGTTCATCCTTTACCAAATCCCAAAATGCAACACTTACAGCATAAGGTCTGTATGCATCAAAAATTTTTAATCCGTACCCTTTTTGTTTTAACTCCTGTTGTACACTGTCCAACGCTTTGGCTGGTGCTAACCTTAAAAAAGTATAATTGGTACTTTTGGGGTACATTATTTTTTGCACAAAATTATTTGTAGTGGCATAACGTAAATCGTATTGCAAATCAGGAATAAGGGCACTCAACAATTGCATCCTTTGCAAACTATCCTTGGCTACTTTTTGCAAGTATTGTGTCGGTTGTTTAATAACATTAAGCGAATTTTGTGCCTTAACCGTCGAATAAAACAGTATAAATAAAACCGCACTAATATATTTGCAATAACCGGGTTTGTTTACTATTTTGTATATAATCATTAGCCTAAAAGTAAATAAAACTTGTATAAAATTTTTAAGCTAAAAGGTTATAAAAATTAAGCGTGCTAATCTTGTTCTGCTTTTTACACGCTAAAGCTACACATTGAGAAAACAACAAACCATCATGTTGATACTAAAACGTATCGTAAATACAGTTCTATATACAAGTATAATAACTACATTATACTGTTGCGCTAATAATAGTACTAAAGATATAGCAGCATCACCGCAACAACTACAGGAAAAAACACAACAACATTTAACAGATTGGTTATCATCAGGCAATGATAATGTTTACGATTCTATCAATATCCTAAACAAATCGTTGGTACAAGTTGTGTACGAACAAAATCAAAATAAACCACTTTGGTCACAGGAGGGTAAATGGCTACCCGTTGCCGATTCTTTAGCAACATTTATACAAAACGCCAGGTACTTTGCATTATTTCCCAATGATTATTTTGATACAATCATTAAAAATAACCGACTATTAATTGCTTCAGATAGTTTGGGTAAGGGTGATAGTAGAGATGCTACTATCTGGACCAATACCGATATTTTATTAACCAGCGCAGCAGTGCAGTTAATAAATGATTTAAAACTAGGCCGTTTACCCAACGATAGTGTGTCCTTGCGTAAAGACTCTGTTTTGTCTCAGGAATATTATATAGAGCAAATAACCGCTTTACTCCAAACAGGTGCGCCAACAGATTGGGCTTCAAAATTAGAACCACAATTACAGCCCTATCAACAGTTAAAAAAAGGACTACAACATTTTTTACAAACTGCCAGTTTTAAAAAATATACCAAAGTTACCGGCTCAGCAAAAGGGGCTGACTCGGCTAAGTTTTATACTACGTTACAAACACGATTGTTTGAAGGGGGCTACTTACTTGCCGATAGTATAAAAGCCGATAGCACTACAATAGCGGCCGGTATTAAAAAGTTTCAGGATGAAGCCGGATTAGCAGTTGACGGTAAAGCCGGCGAGGTAACTATACGCATGCTTAACTTAAACGACAACGAAAAGTTTATGCGAATTGTTATTACGGCGGACAGGTATAAGTTGCTGCCTGAAACATTACCCGAAAAATATATCTGGGTTAATATTCCTGCTTTTAATTTACAGTTGGTTGATAGAGACACACTTCGGCTTACATCAAAAGTAATTTGCGGTAAGCCTAAAACCCGTACGCCGGTGCTTACCAGCAAAATTACCAACATGGTTACTTACCCGCAATGGACGGTACCTACCAGTATTATTGTAAAAGAAATACTACCGCAGGTGAAAAGAAACCCTGGCTACCTGGCTAAGAAAAATTTTAGTTTAATAAATGCCAAGGGCGACGAGGTGGATCCTTTTTCTGTGGATTGGTCTAAATACAGCAAGGGCATACCATATAGGGTAGTGCAGGGTAGTGGCGATGCAAACTCATTAGGCATACTAAAGTTTAATTTTAATAATAAATATGCGGTTTACCTGCACGATACCAACCAGCGATATTTATTCGGACAAACCTACAGGGCTATGAGCCATGGTTGTGTACGTGTACAAGACTGGCGTAAACTTATGAACCATATTTTAGTCTGGGACAGTGTTTTTGCTCACCCTACAAAAAACTTCACCCGGGTAGATTCGGTAGATAAATGGTTGAATAACAAAGAGAAAAAGGGCATTGCAGTGCGTAAACCTATTTCGGTTTTCATCAGGTATTTTACCTGCGAGGGTAATAAAAACGGGCAAATAGTATTTTACGATGATGTATATGGAGAAGACAAATGGCTTCAGGAAAAATATTTTGCTCGTAAGTAGCCTTAAAGTTGTACACATATTTAATAATAAATTTATTTTCAATTATAGGGCAGAGAGTTTACTTTTGCCCCGATTATAAACACAAACATTAATTAGCTTATGAAGAAGATTTTAGCCATTTTTTTGGCGGTTTCTTGCTTTGCACAGTCAACATTTGCACAAGACGATGAAATCCGCCCTGCTGCAATTGGTATTAGTTTTATTTTAAATGACTATACTACGCCACAACGAATTCGTAGTACATCCTTATCACAAACTTTAGCCAATAAACAATGGGGTAAAATTGGCGATATGGCTCCAGGCGCTGCTATTTCTTACTTTAAAGGATTGCATAAGTACATCGATTTTTCAAGTACACTTGCCGGTACTTTTACAAAAGACGCTATCGACCCTGCTAAAAATAACAGAACCGATGGTTTTTTACTTGAACTTGATGCTGCTGCAAATTTTAAAATGTTTCCGGAAAGCTTTTGGACACAACCATACATTATTACCGGCATAGGCGCTAGTATGTATAAAGGAAAATACTTTGGTGCTTTTCTTAGTCCGGGTTTAGGTTGGAAAGTAAATTTGTTTGACGAAACACAAATTTTCCTTACTTCTCAGTACCGTATTCCGGTTACTAAAGAAACATCTAACTATCATTTCTTTAACCAACTTGGTTTTGCGCAACGTTTAAGTGAGCCAAAACCTAAAGTTATTCCTCCGCCACCGGCTCCAGAGGATACTGATAAAGACGGTATTCCTGATACTGAAGACAAATGTCCTACTGTACCGGGTTTAGCAAAATACAACGGTTGTCCTATTCCTGATACGGACAAAGACGGCATCAACGACGAAGAAGACAAATGTCCTACTGTTCCGGGTTTAGCTAAATACAATGGTTGTCCTATTCCTGATACTGATAAAGATGGTATCAACGATGAAGAAGACAAATGCCCTACCGTAGCTGGATTAGCACGTTATGCAGGTTGTCCCATTCCTGATACTGATAAAGATGGTATTAACGACGAAGAAGATAAATGTCCTACGGTACCGGGTACAAGAGAAAACTTAGGTTGCCCTGCCATTAAAGAAGAAGTAGTTAAGAAAATTAACTTCGCTGCTCAAAACATTTATTTTGCTTCTGGTAAATACACTTTATTAAGCAAATCAAATAAAGGTTTAAACGAAGTTGCAGAAATTTTAAAAGCTGAACCTGAGTTGAAAATGGCTATTGATGGCCATACCGACAACACCGGTAAAGCTGATAAAAACCAGACTTTAAGTGAAAACCGTGCTAACGCAGTAAAAGCGTATTTAGTTAGCAAAGGTGTTAGCGAAGCACAATTAACATCTGCTGGTCATGGTCAGGATGTTCCTGTTGCTGACAATAAAACACCGGCCGGTCGTCAAAAAAACCGCCGTGTTGAATTAAAATTGAGCTACTATTAATACATAGTAACTATTTATAAAAAAGCCCGCTATATTAAATAGCGGGCTTTTTATTTTTATTAGGTCAGCAGCATTGCTACTATCAACCCTAAATCCCTAAAGGGACTTTAGGGTACGAGTATGCAAATTTTATTTTTGTTACCAGCGTTCTTCCCTTGATTGGGCTTCTGTTGCGTCGCACTCTTCTACTGCAGTAATTCTATTCGGCATTATGCAATACCCAAATATTTATTCTAAAACATTAAATATTGGAAAGCTATAGAGTCATATTTCTCAAATCTCAATTCTCAAATCTGACTTCTAATTATCAAAATCATCTTCCTCGTCTTCCTCATGTTCGTCATCCGTTACATTCAGGTTCATCATGCTGCCAAACAAATCTTTAAACTCAATATTACTCTCAAATATTTTTTTGCTAATTAAAGAGTAGGAAGCCAGGCCATGTAACACAAATTCCATCAATAGTCCTATCTGCATGTCATTGGCTTGCGCATAATATTTTTTTACTAAAGCGTGTAAACCATCTACCTGGTACAATTGAATAAGCTTGTCTTTATCGGTTGTATTAAACCCAATATTTAGTTGGTTGCCTTTGTCAAACCAAGCTGTAATAGCCTTGTATGGGTTGTCTTCTGCACGGTTTTGTTGCGAAGGTTTGCCGGTATTGCGGCGTTTTTTTAATGCTTCCGGATTAGGGAAGTATAAAACAAACTGGCTACGAATAGCTTTTTCCAGCAAGTTCATGGCTACCTGAAAAGGACCTTCTTGTTCGCCTTCATACACCAACTCTACCTTACCGGTAATGGATGGTATAATACCCGTAAGATCCGATAACCATATCTGTGTATTTTGTTCTTTGTTAATAATAGCCCTGCGTTCGGCAGCGCTTACCGCATTTTCAAAAGCCGAAATAGTTAAACGGGCACTCACACCACTTTTTTTATCAACCAGCTCACTACTACGGGCTTCAAATGCTACCTGTTCTATTAAACGTTTTGTCAAATCGCTTACACTAACCAACTCTTTTTGCGATTCTTCTATGTCGGCTTCTTGTTCGGTTATTTCTAAAGCTTGCTCAATGTTTTTTGGATAGTGAGTAAGTATCTGGCTTTCTATACGGTCCTTCAATGGTGTTACTATCGATCCACGATTGGTATAGTCTTCCGGATTGGCGGTAAATACAAACAGTATATCCAATGGTAAGCGTAATTTAAAACCTCGTATTTGAATATCGCCTTCTTCTAAAATATTAAACAATGCTACTTGTATACGTGCCTGTAAATCGGGTAATTCGTTTATAACAAAAATGCCACGGTTACTGCGTGGAATAATGCCGTAATGAATAACTCTTTCGTCGGCAAAGCTTAGTTTAAGATTGGCTGCTTTTATGGGGTCAACATCACCAATTAAATCGGCTACGCTTACATCGGGTGTTGCTAATTTTTCTCCATAACGTTGCGATCGATGTATCCATTCAATAGGCATGTTGTCGCCTTTTTCGTTTATTAATTGTATGGCGGAAGCTGATATAGGATTTAACGGATCATCGTTAATATCGCTTCCGGGAATTACAGGTACCCATTCATCCAGCAGGTTTATCATTTGCCTGGCCATACGTGTTTTTGCCTGCCCACGTAAACCTAAAAAAAGGATATTGTGTTTGCTTAATAAGGAACGTTCTACTTCAGGAATAACCGTGTCTTCGTAGCCTACAATGCCCGAAAAACTATTATCACCTGTTTTAAGTTTTTGAATAAGATTTTGTCTTACTTCCTCTTTAATACTCTTGGGTTGATACCCCGATTTTTTTAACTCGCCTAATGTTTTAATTTGCTTCATATTTATAGTTGCCTAGTTAATAGTTGTTTGTTGATAGTTCATGGTTAATGGTTAATAGTTCATTGTTCATAGTTCATTGTTCATAGCACTTGTACAGGTTTATTTTAAAAAATTGCGGAGGCTTACACAATGCTGAATAGAATTACCGAACGTACAAGTGAGAGTCTTTAATTCATTTCCAATGGAAATAAATTAAATCCCAACCCTATCGGGTTACAACAGACGATGATAGTAGCAATGCAGTTGATTAAAAAGAGATCAGCTGTCAGAGTTGAGAATTGAGAAAAACCAATCAGAAATCTAAATAATCAAATCTGAAATCTCAATTCTCACATCTAAAACACCGTTTTGCTTTTACCACTTTCAAAATCTTTAAATATAAATGCGCCCAATTTATCCAGCGATGCAAAGAATGCTTTACCATGATTCATATCGGTAAACTCTTTTACAAATTGTTGCAGATAAGGATCGGTTGCAATCATAAATGTGGTGATGGGTATTTTATTTTTTTTGCATTGTGCTGCCAGATTCATGCAGCGGTTAATTACTTTACGGTCTAACCCAAAACTGTTTTTATAATAACGCTTACCAATTTTTAAGCAGGTTGGCTTGCCATCGGTAATCATAAATATTTGTTTGTTGGGGTTTTTGCGTCGGCGCAAAATATCCATAGCCAACTCAAGACCGGCTACTGTATTGGTGTGATAGGGGCCAACTTGTAAATAAGGCAGGTCCTTAATTTCAATAGTCCAGGCATCGTTACCAAATACCACAATATCTAATGTGTCCTTGGGGTATTTTGTTTTTATAAGTTCGCTAAGTGCCATGGCTACTTTTTTAGCCGGGGTAATTCTATCCTCGCCATACAGTATCATGGAATGCGAAATGTCTATCATTAAAACAGTGGAAGTCTGGGCTTTGAAATCAGTTTCACGAATGGCCAGATCGTCTTCCTGCATACGAAAACTTTCTACACCGTGGTTTATTTGTGCGTTGCGAATACTTTCGGTAAAGTCTATTTGCTCCAGCATATCGCCAAACTGAAACTGGCGTGTGTCGGAGCTGGTTTCATCACCTTGTCCGGGCTTAAAACTTTTATGATCGCCTTGTTTGCTTTTTTTAAGTTTGCCAAATACTTCTTCCAGGCTTTGTTTGCGTATGCCTTGCTCGGTTTTGGGTGTAATTTTTATTTGGCCTTGCTGGTTGTCGTCGGTTATGTAACCTTTTTGTTTAAGGTCATCTATAAAATCGCCCATGCCGTAATCGTCATCGGTAAGTTTATATTGTTTATCCAGCTCGTTAAGCCATTGCATGGCTTCGCTTACATCGCCGCTGGTGTAGGTAAGTAATTGCATAAACAAGTTTAACAGTTGGTCAAACTTTGTTTTGCCTTCCTGGTTAGGGTTGTATTTTGAAAAATGAAATCCTCTCATGTTATGTTCTCCCGCACAATATTTATAGCAAATTACCAAAATAATGTGTGCAATACATAACAATATACGGGCAGTATTGTTGACATAAAAAAAAGCCGGTTTTATATTATCACAGGGAAATATAAAACCGGCGTGTAAAAAAAGTTCGATATAGGTTAAAAACGTCTGCGGTTGTTAAAGTTGCCGCGGTTATTATTATAACCACCGCCGCCACTGTTACCACCACCGCCGTAGCCGCCACCGCTGCCACCACTTGGTTTATCATCAGCAGCTTTAACTACCATTGGTTTTTTACCTAAGGATATGTTGTTTAAATTTTCAATAGCGTCTTTAGCTTCGGTTTCATTTGGCATTTCAACAAAGCCAAAACCTTTACTTTTACCGGTATCACGGTCCATTACAACTTTAGCAGATGCAATAGTGCCAAACTTCTCAAAAATTTCCTCTAACTCGGCATCGTCTAAATCGTACGGTAAGCCGGCAACAAATATTTTCATTTTTATTGGTATTTATAACAAAAGTAAGGCAAGTTGTCATCTTGTGTTAACATTAGGAAAAATAAAATTGATAATTGGTAAAAAAATAAGCACTGCCGGTTTCATCAGCAGTGCTTATTAGTTAAGTATCCTAATATTTTAGTCCTGGCCACCTTTGCGGTTTGGCGATCTTGGCTCAGGCCATTTGCCCGGATTGCCAGATCTGTCCGCAGGTATAACCACCGGCTCTCTTGAAGCTTTTGCAGGGTCTTCGCTAGCCATATACGCTAAAATAGCAGTAAGGATAGCGTTGTTTTGTACATCATCAAAAACTACTTTGTCGTAAGTGTCTTTGTTGGTATGCCAGGTATAAGTACCGTACGACCAACTGTTAGAACTTAACGAAAAAGCCGGAGCACCCGCTGCTACAAACGAAGCATAATCGGAACCGCCAGCACCCGGACGACCAGGGAAACTGGTTTCAATATGTTGGGTAATACTTCTTGGTACGGCCGATAACCAACGACCAATATAATCGTAAGAATGTAAAAAGCCCTGACCTTGAATATTTACTACACGGCCGGTACCATTATCCTGATTAAATACCGCCTGAATATTTTTAACCACATTCGGATTGTCCTCCACAAAAGCTCTCGAACCGTTTAAGCCTTGTTCCTCGCTACCCCAAAGGCCTACCAGTATAGTACGTTTTGGGTTAGGGTAAAACTTTTTTAACAAACGCAATGCTTCCATCATTACCAATGTACCTGTACCGTTATCGGTAGCACCACTGGCACCATCCCATGAGTCAAAGTGAGCAGATAAAATCACATATTCATCAGGTTTTTCGCTGCCCTTTATTTCGGCCATTACGTTAAATGATGGTACAACACCTAAGTCTTTCGAGTCTGCCCTCAAGCTTAATTTAGGTTTTTGTCCCGATTCTGTTAAGCGGTAAACCAAGCCATAATCTTCCAACGATAAATCGATGGTAGGAATTTTTTTAGCCTGTGCACCAAAAATTTTATTAGCACCAAAAGCTCTTGACCAATACGAACTGAATATCCCCACCGCACCTGCTTTTTCCAATGCATTAGCTAATGCAAGAGGAGAAAGGCCTGTGTTTCTAATGCGTTTTGCAAATGCTGCAGTAAGCTCATCACGCTCTGCTTTCATTTTAGCAATAGATTCTTTTGTACCAAACTCATCCCAGTTATAATCGGTACGACCGGTTGGTTGTACCATTGATATTAAAACAAACTTACCCTTTGCATTGGGTAACCATTTGGCAAAGGCAGCCGAATCGGCCACTTCAGGTATTATCACCGTTTCGGCAGTAACCGTTTTGCCGCCGGTGTTGCCACTCCAGGCCAGTTGCATGCCTTCCAGGGTTCTTACACGTGGACTAATTAAATCAATATGCGTAATGCCTCTATCCCAACCACGCCAGGTGCCCCAGTTTTCAATACGGGCATTAATGCCCCAATCTGCAAATGTTTTTACAGCCCAATCTGCAGCCGTTTTCATTTGGGGAGTACCCACCAAACGAGGACCAATACCGTCTAAAAGTTCATGGCCCATTTTTTTTAACTGCGAATTATTAGTAGCCTCCGCAACAATTTTTTTAACAATGTTGGTATCGGGCCTTTGAGCAAATACCGGCATTGCAGCAAATGCAAAAGCGCCGGCAGCAACTGTTGTAAAAACAGTTTTACTTAACCTATTTAATGTATAATTTTTCATGGCCACTAATTTAGCCAAACATTTTGAAACCAGCGGTAGGTAATAGAAGGAAATTGTATAATATCTTTCTCCATTCAGTGTTTTTTTTGACTTTTATTATTTTTCTTTTTTATTTAGTCGGCAGCAGTGCTACTAGCATCGTCCCTTGCGTCGCACTCTTGTACAGCAGTAATGCTATTGGGCATTGGGCAATACGCTAATTATAGTTTACAAGACACCATAGTATTCTTCGCAGTTGAGTCTCTCGCAGGGGACTCGGCGTAAAACCAAAAGGCTCGTTTGGTGTAGAGAACATTTAAATATAATTTGGCTAAAGCCAATACACTCCCTTCTCTTTCCCGTGGCTAAAGCCACGGGCTATTTAGATTAAAATAGACATTTTTTTAATCCCATCGGTTGTTCTGTTTAATCTACTTTATATAGAATCTTGATTATCTAATTTTCAAACTAACCCATTATCTAATTGTTCTTATTTACTTTTGGTGCCAGACATTTTATGTTATGAACTATCAGCAAACTATTGATTACTTATTTACCCGCTTACCAATGTTTAGCAGAGTAGGAGCGGCTGCTTTAAAACCTAGTTTAGACAACACCATTGCCTTGTGCAATTTTTTAAACAATCCCGAAACAAAATTTAAAACCATTCATATTGCCGGAACCAATGGTAAAGGTTCGGTTAGTCATATGCTGGCTTCGGTTTTACAAGCGGCAGGTTATAAAACGGGTTTATATACATCGCCGCATTTAAAAGATTTTAGAGAGCGCATAAAAATAAACGGCCACATGATTACCGAAGATGTTGTGGTTGATTTTACACAACATATACAACCGGTAATTGACGATATTAATCCTAGTTTTTTTGAAATAACCGTAGCTATGGCTTTTGATTATTTTGCAAAGGAACAAGTGGATATTGCTGTAATTGAAACAGGCCTTGGCGGACGGCTTGATAGTACAAACGTAATAACACCGGAAGTATCGGTTATAACCACCATTGGTTGGGATCATATGAATTTGTTAGGCGATACACTGGAAAAAATTGCAGCCGAAAAAGGAGGCATTATTAAACAAAATATACCTGTGGTATTGGGCAATATACAACCTGGGGCAAAAGAAGTTCTGCTGGCAATGGCAAAAGATAAACAAGCTGATTGTGTTACTGCTAATGAACAATACCAGGCTACGGAATGGAGCTGGCAAAACCATCATTTAATAGTACAAGTAGCTACACAACACCATACTGACAGGCAAACCTATACATTGGATTTACCGGGCATTTACCAGAAGGATAATTTATTAACGGTATTGTCAACCGTAGCGCAACTGCAACAGTGTGGATGGAATATTACACAAGCGCAATTACATAAAGGATTGGCCACAGCCAAAAAGACAACGGGTTTGCATGGCCGTTGGGAATTATTGCACCAACACCCCGATGTTATTGCCGATGTAGCCCATAACGAACAAGGCATGCAGATGTTATTACAGCAATTGGAAGTAACTACTTACCATCATATACATATTGTAACAGGTATGGTAGCCGATAAAGAAGTAGATAAAGTATTAAGCCTGATGCCACAAAATGCACAGTATTATTTTACGCAAGCTAATATACCCAGGGCTTTACCTGCGGCTGATTTAAAAACAAAAGCAGCAACCTATAATTTAAAAGGCGAAACTTATAATAACGTAAACGCTGCTATAAACGCAGCAAAACAACATGCACATACCAACGATTTAATATTAGTTTGTGGTAGTGTGTTTTTAGTAGGAGGGATAGTGGCGTAATTAATAATTAAGAATGGATAATTAATAATTTTTGAGTGGGAAGTTTTGGGTAATCATTTTTGCTTTGGCATATTGCTCAATAGCATTACTGCAGTACAAGAGTGCGACGCAACGGAAGTTCAATCAAGGGTGGGACGATGATAACAAAATAAAAAACAAATTATTGGTCAGATATTTTTTGACCTAATTTATCATCGGCTACATTTTTTCTAAACAACATTACATAGCCGCATATTCCTTTTTTCTTTTTCTTATTTATTTGTACGGGCTTCATCATATGAAACTCAGATCGCTTGGGAATGTAGGAGTAGGCAATTATATTTCCATCCACATCGGCCCATCTGTTCTGGCGAAAAATAACCATCTGCTCCGACCAATCGTACATACGAACTTCATACAAACGGGAGGTGTTCTCGCCAATAAAAACAAACTGATACCAGGTGCCTTCGGAAAGTGGCATAACCACCGGCATTTCATATTCGCTTTCCATGCTTATGCTGGCTTCGCGTAAAAGGGTAAAGTTTGCTTTTTCAAAAACGGCTTTAAGGCTATCTACCTGGGCATTAATAAAAGTATCAGTGCAGGATTGTTGTTTAATCACGCCTTGTGCGGTAACGGATATGTAGTTTGCCAATATTAATATGGCAATAAAAAGGGATTTCATGATTGGTTTTTACGGGCAAAGATTGTGTTGTTCAATCTGGCGCTAAGTTATTATTTAAACTTCAAATTTCTAAATAGTAAAACACTTTGGTACACTAAAAAACGTATTTCCACGTAGTGCCCAAGCGTTATATCTACTTGCAGCAATAATTAAACCACATAATCTTGATGTGAAACAACATTTATATTCTGTTGTAATAAAAAGCATCAGCTTGTTGTACGCAGGTTACAACCATATCGTTAACACAAACATGTGCAGGTAGGCTGGTGGCCCAGTAAATAGTTTCGGCTATATCTTCAGCAGTTAAAGCCTTCATACCAGTGTACACTTCGCTGGCAGCTTGGGCATCACCTTTCAAGCGTACCAATGAAAATTCTGTTTCGGCAGCACCGGGATGTATAGCGGTAACTTTTATATTATGGCGCAATAAATCAATACGCATAGCTTGGTTTAAAGCATCAACAGCATGTTTGGTAGCACAGTACACATTGCCTTTTTCGTACACTTGTTTGCCGGCAATGGAGCCAATGTTTACTATATGGCCTTTTTTAAGTGGCACCATTAATTGCGATACGGCCTGCGCTACATACATAAAGCCTTTAATATTGGTATCAACCATCGTATTCCAGTCGTTCAGGTCGGCCTCATTAAAAAAATCACGGCCGGCAGCTAAGCCCGCATTATTCACCAGCACATCAATATGGCGCCATTTACCCGTTAGGTTTTGCACTGCATTAAAAACAGCCGCTTGCTCACGTACATCAAATGACAGTGTAAGTACATTTATTTTGTATTTATCCTGTAATTCCCGACTTAGTGTTTCCAATCTTTCGGCACGACGGCCATTAATAATTAAATCGTGTCCGTTAGCTGCAAATTTTTCAGCGGCGGCTTTTCCAAACCCTGATGTAGCACCTGTAATAAAAGTAACTGGCATAATACTATGTTAAAAACGTTAAGTGCTTCAAAGATAATCAGCCTGTTGCGGGAAACGATAGTAAAACATTAACATATTTTTTATGCAAGTAAACAGGCTATTGCGTCGTTAATAACAGGTGTGGATAATACACACCCTTAGTATTTACCAGCTAAAAGTTACATTTGTATGTATAAGAATATGGCCATGGCAATGGATTTAGAATTTGAACGGAAAAAAAATACACGTGCAGCATTAATTACCGCCGGCGTAGCTGGCTTATTAATGTTGATTATGTTTTTGTGGAAATGGCCCATTCATGAGCTAACCAAACCATTGCCCGACGAAGGTATTATGGTGGAGTTAAACTTACCCGATGAGCCCGAAGTGCCCCAATATGCAGCTGTAAGCGGCGGCGGTGGGGGGGGTAATCCTGTGCAAGCCGCCGGCGATCCTGGCCTCGCACCGCATACACCACCCGTTCCCGGTGTGGACGAAGATGTAAAAGATTTGGACGAAGACGAAACAGAAAAAGAAAGCCCGCCCATTATTAAGCCCGACAATCCCAAGCCTAAGGCAAAAGAAATAAATAAAAATACAAACCCGGTTAAAGTACCCGAACCTAAAAAAGAAGTGGTTACACCTCCGCAACCTAAACCAAACCCTAAAGCGGTTTTAGGTAAAACAACAGGTGGCACCGGTACTGGCGGCAATAATGCGGCTACTACTTACGATCGTGCAGGTGGCACCGGCACAGGAAGCGGAATAGGTAATGGCAGTGGTACAGGTGGTGGCACAGGTACAGGCAGTGGCGGCGGTAATGGTAGCGGTGGCGGAAGAGGCACCGGCCCACGTCGTGTAAGTGGTAACCGTACCGTAATTAACCCTAAAAAAATGGATGCCGGCGAAAATCTTCGTGGTAAAGTAAATGCCCGCATCAGGGTTTCTCCTGACGGTGTTGGTACTTATATCAGCGCCGAAAGAGGTTCAACACTTTCCGGTGAGGCAATAGACATTATTAAAGAATGGTTGCGTCGTAATAAGTTTAATACCGCCGCCGAAGAATCAACGGTGGTGTACGAATTTACTTTCTTGCTGGGCGGCTAGTTTAATTCAATAATAGTTTTTTTTATTGTCAGCAGCATTGCTACTAGCATCGTCTGTTGTGTCACTCACTTGTGCTGCAACAATTCTATTGGCCATTCTGCAGTACCCCGTATTTTAATCGGGGCCGTTCGGTAATTCTATTGGGCATTGTGCAAGTTTCTTATATTACTTGAAAACAACTTTAATCAACTTGTGTGACGGCTATGTATGTATTATTAATTCTTAATTACTAATTATTAATTACTTCCTTCTAACACAGCTATCTACTTATTAATAAAAACTATATCTTACAGCCTACACTTAATCGTAGTTAAAGGCTTGCTGGTGAAATTTTTAAAACAAACAGGACTATTGCTGTTTACACTGATGTGTTGTAAATCGCTATTGGCGCAGCTTTGCACAGGCAGCCTTGGCGATCCTATTGTTAATATAACTTTTGGTGCAGGCTCCAACCCCGGCTCGCCATTAGCAGCAGGCGTTACCAATTATAGTTATATTGGCGCCGATTGTCCTGCCGATGGAAGCTACACCATCCGTAATAATACCAACAATTGTTTTTCCGGTTCATGGCATAATCTCACATCCGATCATACCGGCGATAATGGCGGTTATTTTATGTTGGTAAATGCTTCTAATAATCCCGGCGATTTTTATGTAGATACTGTAAGAGGTTTGTGTAGTGGTACTACTTTTGAATTTGCTGCTTGGGTGGCTAATGTTTTAAAAACTACTTCCTGCACACCTAATCCTACACAACCCAATCTTACTTTTAGTATAGAAAGTACAACTGGTACTGTATTGCAACAATATAATACCGGTACAATCCAGTCCGATAATAACCCTACCTGGAAACAATATGGCTTCTTTTTTACAACCCCCAGTGGTGTAACAGATGTGGTATTGCGTATGACCAACAATGCTCCCGGTGGTTGTGGCAACGATTTGGCTTTGGATGATATTACTTTTCGTCCTTGTGGCCCCATGTTAACACCATCTATAAATGGGTTCACCCAAAAAGAAATAATATTATGCGAAGGCGAAGCTGACAATTTTGAATTTAATGCCAGTCTTTCTGCAGGATATATAAACCCCAGTTATCAATGGCAATTATATAATGCTACCAATGGTTGGGAAGATGTTAGTGACGAAAACAATACTTCTTTATCTGTAGCCTTTTTAAGTTCAACACCAGTTGGTGTATATAGCTACCGTTTAACTGCTGCCGAAGCAGGCAATTTAAGTAAGGCGCAGTGCCGGGTTGTATCGCAGGCATTAACCATACGGGTAGAAGCTAAACCCGATGTAACGCTTAGCAGTAATGCCCCATTATGTGCCAATAATACTTTAACCTTAACGGCAACCGACGGCAATCATTACGACTGGTACACGCAAACCCAAACTTTTGCTACCACCCAGGCCAGTATAAGTTTTACGGATGTTTCTGTTACTGCATCGGATAGGTATTATGTTGTAGTAACAAATGCAGCGGGTTGTAAAACACTGGATAGCACGGATGTTGTTGTAAACCCCAGACCTGTTGTACAAACACTTTTTGCAGATACTGCCATTTGTTTAAACAGTTCAGTACGGTTGCAGGTTTCCGGAGCCAATGATTATAGTTGGACGCCAGCTACAGGTCTTGATGATGTTTTGTCTGCTACTCCTTTGGCTACACCAGTATCTAACACCACATATATGGTAACGGGAAAAAATCAATTTGATTGTAGCCACACTGCCGCTGTAAATGTAAAAGTTATAGCACCCCCTACCGTAAATGCCGGTGCTGATAAATACATAATTCAAAACACAACGGAAATAATTCAGGCAACCGCCACGGGTGAGAATGTTACGTATTTATGGACGCCTAACTATGCAATGAACAACACAGCAATACTACAGCCTGCTGTTACGCCATTAGTAGATACAGTTTATACTATTACGGTAACCAGCAATGACGGTTGTGGTGTTGCCACAGATAATGTGAAAGTATTTGTGTATAAAGATATTTATATACCCAATGCGTTTACCCCCAATGGCGACAGGCATAACCCGCTTTGGTTTATACCGGCATTAAATGCATATCCTGACTTTGTGTTGAAAGTGTATAACCGTTACGGACAAATTATTTTTAATAGTAGTCGTATTAATATTGGTTGGGACGGCAAGTATAAAGGTGTTGAACAACCTACGGGAGTATATGTATATGTACTTGATTTACGTGACGGATCGCCATTGCGAAAAGGAACTTTTCAAATATTACGATAGTTATACTGTTAGTTTTTGTATAGCTGCTTCAGGCACTGCTGCAATACGACGAGCCTGGTAATCGTAACAAACCATTCCTGTTTTTGCTAATGCTACGGTAACTGTTTTATCGTCTTTAATTTTTTCCAGTTTATACGATATATCAAACCCTACTTTACTAAAATCGTTGGCTATAACATGCGCTGTGATAGTATCGCCGTAAAAAACCTCGTTTTTAAAATCAATAGCTACGTCGGACATAATTAAACCCACACCTTCGAAATTAATTTCACTGTAACCGCTTTGGTGCAAATACTGCATACGAGCCTCGTGTATAATACTCAAAATAGCATCGTTGCCAACGTGGCCACCATAATTTACATCGGTAATACGAACAGGAATATTTGTTGTAAATGAAAATTGAGAAGGGATTGTTAGTTTTAGCCGCGCCATATATTTTATTTGGCGGACAATATCGTTAATATTTTTAAAACTTTAATAATATGTGAGTTGAATTTTGCTTTTGTGCAACGGTGGAAAAGAAAGGGTTGTCAGGAGTGTAAGTTTTATATTAATAGCTTTAAGCAAATAAGAATTATGAACAGATTAATGATAGCCTTGGTTGTTTTGTTAAGTATAACAGCCTGCAAAAAAGATATAGAATATCAAACGAGTTTTAAAAAGAGCAAGCAAACATGGCATAAGTTTAAAGCATCGAGTAATAATTCTTACAGATTTGAAGTAGTAGATGCAAGCTAGGCCGGCAGTAGTTGGAAAACAAATATAAAAGTGGTTAGCGGGGTAGCCGTGGAAAGAAAATTTGAGTATGTTGTTTTTATGGGCGTAGCAAAAGGTAACGGGGAGTGGACAGATATTAAGCAACAGGAAATACTGGTAAATATGAATATAACGGCTGCACAGTTTAAGGCAGAAAGAGGTAAAGACCTGATTGACTTTTTAGCCTGGACGGAAACAGGAGCGATGGTGGGCACGCAGGCACTAACAGCTGCCAGTAATTATTTAACGCTGGATGAAGTGTACGATAAAGCTGAAAATTACTGGTTGGAAAAACGTTCGGGTATGACCACTTATTTTGAAGCTAAAAACAATGGAATGATATCAAGCTGCGGATTTTTTGATAAAAATTGTGCAGATGACTGTAGCCAGGGAATAGGAATTACATTAATTGAGGCTTTGTAAACCGGACTACTACATTCACCGTTGTTGACTGAATGAAATACGGTGTTATAATAAGTTGAGATTTGTTATACTGCTGACGGGCTGCCCGATTGCAGCGGCACCGAAGCGTAGCGAAGGTATAGCGGAAAGCGGGAACTGCTGCTGACCGGAGTTACTACTGCTGACAGCCCCAAATAAAAATATATAAAAGAGATTACAGTTCGCCTTCGTTTAAGGTGTTTACCAGGCTAAAAATGTCCATAATATTATCGGGTGCTAAAGCTATGGGAGCATCGGCAATTTTTTCCTGCCATTTTTGTAATTGCGTTTTACAATCATCCGTAACCTCGGCGCCGGTTACACAGCAAATCATGTCTTCCATTTTTTTAGACATGCGCACTACGTTGCCATCCAGGGTCATAAAAGCTACATACCTGTCGGAAGTATTTTCGGTTGTGTTGGATGCGTAAATACGGTTATTATTATTGGAAGCCGCCTGCTGATAGTTGTTGTTATTTCTTTTAGGCGCAACAGCATTATTGCTTTCTGCGGTATTATCCAATACTGCCATATTGTTATCGCTTTGTTGTGTATCGGGTACGGTAGGCGTAATAACGGCAGGTGTTGTATTAGCAGGTGTAGTGCTTACATATTGTTCAACATCATTACCGGCTCCGCCTTGCGGGCCAAATACTTTAATTGCACCAAAAACAGTAAGTCCAATTAAAACAGCCGCAGCCGCATAACGCAGTACGGGTAAAATAACTCCTTTTGGTTTGGTAATAGGTACTACCGGCGTTTCATCTTGCGATAGTTGCGTGGCAATTGCGTCCCAAATATGTATGGGTGCGGTGGCATTGGCGTTGTATAATTTTTCGCCTACAGCAATGTAAGGGTCAGCATCTAATTTAGCGGCAATAGCATCCCAGTTATGTGCGGCTGGTACTACGGCTGCTGTTTGTAATTTATTTGATAGGCTAGTGTAAGGGTTATCTAAGTTGTCGGCAATTTTATTCCATATACGGGCGGGTGGTGTTACCTGGGAGTTGTATAATGTTTCGGGAAATTGTTGACCATTGCCGGCATCATCCAATGCTTGCTCAATGTTGCTCCAAAGGTTTTTTGGAGGTTCAACTTCGTGGTTATACAATTTATGTTTAGAGTGATTCATGAAACTATTTTGCGTTGCGTCCGGTATCCAGATACGTTTTCACCAAATCCTGAAGAATAACTTTTGCTCTTGATAATTGTGATTTGCTGGTGCCTTCGCTAATGCCCAGCATGTCGCCAATTTCTTTATGACTATAACCCTCTACCACGTACATGTTAAATACAGTGCGGTAACCCGGGGATAGTTGGCTTATTAAATCCATAATATCTTTTTCGCCCAACTCGTCCAGTACCGATGTGTATTTACCTTCAATGGTATTTTCTTCTTTTTCGGTTACAGGTTGCAGGTATTTTTTACGCCTGAAATGTTCAATAGCAGTATTAACAAATACCCTGCGTGCCCAGCCTTCAAAAGATCCATCGCCACGGTAGCTGTCCAGTTTTCTAAAAACTTTAATAAAACCTTCCTGTAAAATATCTTCAGCTTCTTCGGTGTTGGATGCGTAACGAAGGCAAACTGCGTACATACGACCAGATAACCGGTTGTACAGTTCCTGTTGCATGCGCCTGTCGCCATCCAGGCATCCTTTAATTAAGTCGCTTTCTGCGATGTTTAGGTTGCTTGCTGCGTTCAAAATTTATTGTTTTGTTGTTGCTGTTAGGTTATTCAAAAATACGACCAGTTTTTCAACTGCTTTTTTCCGGTGGCTGTAAACACTTTTTTCTTCCATACTCATTTGGCCAAAGCTTTTATCGGCACCATCGGCCATAAAAACCGGATCGTAGCCAAAGCCGCCACTACCTTGTCTTTCGTGCAAAATAGTTCCCTCGCAAATGCCTTCAAACTGTGTTTCCTTGCCATCAATAATTAACGAAACTACGGTTCTAAAGCGTGCTTTTCTATTTTCCTGCCCCTCTAGTTTGGTCAGTAGCTTTGTAATATTATCCTCAAACGATCGGTCTTCGCCGGCATAACGGGCACTTTTTACACCCGGTTCGCCATTCAGTGCTTCTACTTCCAGGCCGGTATCTTCGCTAAAACAACTGGTGTTAATCAGGTTGTAAATAGTAGTACTTTTTTCGGTAGCATTTGCTTCCAACGTGTCGTGCGGTTCGGGTATATCAATTAAAATACCCGCTTCTTTCAGGGTTAAAATTTCAATACCCTGTAACAACAATGCCTTAATTTCATCGGCCTTGTTTTGGTTGTTGGTAGCAAAAACTAATTTCATGACGGGCAAGATAAAAGTTTTTGCCAAATTATAACCCTAATTTAGCTGGTAATTAACTTGCACTGATTTTAAAACTGCTTTATGATAACCCGAAAAATACTCTCCGTACGAAGCATATTTGCTTTTGCCGGTCATCATTTATCTTGGCTTACCGCCTGGATGCTGCTGGTTACAGCCATTTATCACTTTACCGGTTCTAAGTTTATTACTATGCCCGTTTTGCCCTTAACCTTACTGGGTACTGCGGTAGCATTTTATGTTGGCTTTAAAAATAACCAATCATACGACAGACTTTGGGAGGCCAGAAAAATATGGGGAACCATTATTAATAACAGCCGTGTTTTAGGCACCATGATAAAAAATTTACATGCCGAAGGGGCAGATATAAGCGAGACAGCTGCATTACGTAAGCAATTTGTTTTTCGTCATATTTATTATTTGTACCAGTTACGTAACCAGCTACTAATTCCCACACAGTGGGAGCATGTAAGCCTGGGTTTACGCTTTGGTACTTTTAACCAAAAAAGACAAGACCAGATTTTTGGCGCTTATGCAACGGAGTTAAACGAAGTAGCACAAAAAAACTATATACCGGAAAATGAAAAAGAAGGGCTGAGTAAGTTTGCCAACAAAGCCACGCAGTTACTGGACAAACAAACACAAATGGTGCAGCAGTTATTTAGTAACAAACAAGTAAATATGATGCAACAAATGGAGTTGCAAAATGTAATCAATAGTTTTTATCAAGAGCAAGGCAAGGCCGAGCGAATTAAAAAATTTCCCTTGCCCAGGCAGTACAGCAGTTTTAGTTTTTTATTCGTTTGTATTTTCGTTTTCTTATTGCCGTTTGGTTTAGTGGGCCCTGTAAGCGCCTTGGGTAAAGAAATGGTCTGGATGACCGTACCCGCCGGCGTAATAGTTGGTTGGGTATATGTGGTAATGGAAATGATTGGCGACTATTCCGAAAATCCTTTTGAGGGTTTATTTAACGATATTCCCATGCTCAATATTTGTCGCACCATCGAAATTGATTTATTACAAATGATAGGCGAGGACAATGTACCTAAACCCATTGATCCTAAAAATAATATACTCATGTAATCCCTTTTGCTTTTTTAAGGCCGCTTTTTAAAATAGCAGTTTATTTATTTAACCAGCAACAGTACTACTATCAGCTTTACTTGCGTCGCACTCTTCAACGTTCTGTCTGTTTATCAGCATTGGGCAGGCTACATTTTGTGTTTTAATATGTTTAATTTTTGATAGATAGTCGGATTTTTTCCGATTATCTATCAATTATCTATCAGAAATCAGGAAGAATCAGGGATTTTCAACGCATACGCAATCATTAAAGTTTGGATAAGTTATTTAATCAGTAACTTTTTTTATCTACTATATTTGTTGTGTTAATTAGCCCTTACCAATGTTATATTTAATTGGCATCATCATTACTTTTTTTCTCTCGTTATTACTTGTAAGTAAAAAGAATAAGTCACTGGCAGATAAAATATTAGCCGCCTGGTTAATTTGTACCGGCATACACCTTAGTTTGTTTTATGTCTTTGTTAGCGGTTATTATAACAACTTCCCTTATTTTCTTGGTTTAGAAATAGCCATGCCAATGTTACAAGGTCCATTTTTATTTCTATATACGATGGCCGTGACTCAAACCCGGTCTATAAAACCAAAGGATGGATTTCATTTTTTGCCATTTGTAGTAGTGCTAATTATACTTTCTCCTTTTTTTAGTTTAGCATCTGCCGATAAAATTGCAGTTTATCAGCATGAAGGAGCCGGTTATGAAACGCTAACCCAAAGTGTGTTACTGGCTTTAAGTTTATCAGGTGTAATTTATATTATATTGTCCTTAAGGATATTGAGAAAACATGCTGAAAGAATAAAACAACAGTTTTCCAATACAGATCGTATTAACCTTAATTGGTTAAGGTATCTTATATGGGGCATTGCCGCTATTTGGGCTATTATATTAATTGGCTTTAGCGATGCTTATATATTTGGAGCCGTCGTGATATATGTATTTTTTCTGGGCTTTTTTGGTATCAAACAAGTGGGCGTGTTTACAAATACCATTTTGGTTGATAACTTGAAAACAGAAATTTCTGTAAAGGAGCGTGTTGATATTATTTTAGACAGACATCTAAATGAAGAAGATAATAGCACACTTATTCAACCGATAAGTGAAGAAGGTGTAGAAGCTAAAGAAAAAGTGAAGTACCAGAACTCTTCATTAGACCCCGCAGAAGGTCATAAAATTTTTGAACGCCTGCAATATTTAATGGAAGAACAAAAGTTGTTTAAGAATCCGGAACTGGCTTTGGGAGAGTTAGCACAGGAACTACAATTACATCCTAATATTTTATCGCAGGTAATAAATTCTTATGCGCAGAAAACCTTTTATGATTATGTAAACGATTTAAGAATAACGGAGTTTAAGACTATTGTTGCAAAGCCCGAACATAAACAATATACTTTGTTATCTCTTGCGTTTGAGTGTGGCTTTAATTCTAAAACCGCCTTTAATCGCAATTTTAAAAAAGCCACCGGTTTATCTCCCACACAATACATACAGCAACTAAACAATGCTATTGGCGACAATTTTATTCCTGAAGCATAATTGAATACGTACCACTTCTCAAAAAAAGACGTTCCATTATTTATAATGTATTTAAAATTAAATACTTAGGGTGGTAATAATTATTGTCATTAACATGGTACCACTTTACAGGATGGGGCGATAAGCCCATCTGCGACAATCATCTTTGCCATACATTTTAAACACGTAAAAGATGAATGGCATGAAGTTTTTAACCCTCACCCTGATTAGCATTACAATGCTGTCGGCTTGTTCTAAAGAAAAAAATATTAATGATCCCGGAAGACTGGTTCAAAAAACAGTGGACCAGGATCCTACACTTCCTTTTATTGAAGTAAACGGAACCCGTTTACATGCAGAAGCTTTTGGTAATCCCAATGACCCGATAATTATTTTTTTACACGGAGGCCCTGGTGCCGATTATCGTGGCGGTCTGCAAGTAAAACAATTAGCTGATGATGGATACTACGTTGTCTTTTACGACCAGCGGGGTTCGGGTTTATCCAAAAGGCATGATAAAAAAACATATACGATTGACATCATGTTTGAAGATTTGAAAGCGGTGATAGCGCATTACAAAACTTCGGCAAGTCAAAAAGTTTTTTTAATGGGACATTCCTGGGGTGGTATGTTGGCAGGAGGGTTTATTAATAAATATCCTGATGCCATTAACGGAGTAGTATTTGCTGAACCCGGAGGTTTTACTTACGACAGGTTACAGGAATACGGTAAAAAGACAAGGAAACTGGAACTGTTTAAAGAAGTATCAAATGATATTTTTTACCTGGATCAATTTTTAACCGGTAAAGAGAATGAACATAATATACTGGACTATAAATTAAATGTACATTCTTCATTTGTGTATGGTAGTAATAATATAGAAGGTATAGAAGGATCTTCTCCCTATTGGCGAAATGGCGCCGTGGTTTTGAATAGTCTTGTAGAAATTTCGGACAAAGATGGTTTTGATTTTACCCAAAACATGCATTTATATAAACCACCTGTATTATTTATTTATGGTGGTAATAACAAAGCCTATGGTTTGTCCTTTGCAACAAAAGAGGCTGCTTATTTTACTAAAAAAACATTGGTAGAAATTAAGGATACCGGACATGAAATGTTCTATTTCAAATGGGCATCGGTATATCCTGTTGTGCTTGATTATTTTAATTCATTAAGATAATTGCTTTCTCAAAATACTTTCTAAAAACAAAATATTCATCAGATGAAAATTGTAAAACTATTTACAGTAACAGTACTGTTAACTGTATTATTCACTAACAAAATGCAGGCACAAAGCGTAAACTGGGCTACTGCTACAAAAGAATATAAACATCAACTAAACCTTAATGCAGGCTGGGATTATGGATTAGGTTTTGGGCTTGGTTATGGTTACCGGTTAAAATATGAAATGCCAGTGGTGTTAAATGTTACCTATGCATTTCCATCGGGTAATAAATGGCTGGATGATTTTAAAACAAGGATAGGCGTGCAGGCAAGGCTTTTGCAAATGGGCGACTTTGCTTTTACCGGACAAGTACATGGTGTATTCAGACGATATGGAAGCCCGTCAGTGAGATTGCTAAACTTTGGATCGGATATGTCGGGTGTTATTGGGTACTATAAAACAAAATGGTTTGTAGCTACCGAAATTGGTTTTGATAAAGCCATTGTTACCAACTTTAAACATACGGCCGCTTTTAAAGAAAGTTTTCCGGAAGTGCAAGATGGCTGGTACGAACCCGCTACTGGTGGTAATTTTTATTATAACCTGCAAGTTGGGTATAGCTTTAAAAAAAGTGATGTGTATATAAAAGCCGGTAAAGTATTAACACAGGATTTTAAAACCACACCTACTATTCCTTTTAGTGCGCAGGTGGGTTATAATATTAAGTTTGGTAAAAGACAATAAGAAAAGTGATTGTCGTGATCACGGTATTGAACAACGATGAGCTGTAGAAGTGCGCTTTTTTGCGTATACAAAAACGGTATTCATAAGCATGATGAATACCGTTTTATGTCTATTAATGCAACATATAGTTTAACATTTTTTGCCACAAACCCTCGTACTTAATGTTCCTACCTGAACCTGCACTACAGCACAATCACCAATGCTATTTATATTGTTGGTGAAATAGGTGGATACGGCATTTGTTACGCATGATTGTGTATTTCCCATATTACTGCAAGATGAAACCTGGGTAAATCCTGAAGGACAAGCCGCACCGTGCAGAATTTCTTCATACCATGGCAATGCATTTTTTTGATATGTGTTAGTAGCAGTATTTAAATCATATGCTTCAATTATTTTTTTCGCTTTTCTGTTCAGGTAGACCGTTTTCGTAACTACTGCCTTACCGTTTTTAAATTGAATATCCATAATGATATCCGATATTTCTTTCCTGTTGTTTAATATCTCATTGGCATCATCAAGGGTGATTTGTATAGCCTTGGCAAGTGCTTCTTTAATATCAGTAGCCTTGGAGTCCGGTGAGTATTTCAGGAGTACTATTTCACCACCCAGGTTTGATTTGGATAAATCTACTTGGATGGACGAAATTTTTAATTCATCTGAAGGTTTTTCTTGTTTTTTACAGGAGAATAAAAAAACAGTAAAACTTGTAAGCAATACAAGGGCGTTGAAAAAATGTGTTTTCATAATGTTTAGCTTTAGTGGTTAACCTTACCTTCAGATTGAGCGCTGGGTCAGGAATTTCCGCTGTTGTTTTGGTGTTTGTTTCTGTTTTCATCATCCCAAATGGAGTAATAAAAAACGGGTATTATAAAATACTGGGAGATGTTTCTGTCTATTACCACTATTAAGTTACATCATTATTCTGTAAAAAACTGTGTTTTTATATAAAAAATCAATGTTGAAACAGTAGTTTAGAACACCTTTTTTGGTGTTGGTAGAAATAAAAAAGAAAACAAAACCGATAGTGTATAAACTCAATTTATTAAACTTGATATGTAAATTATATTTGAAATAATAATCAAGAGAAACGTTAAAAAAAAGTTTACTGATTTTATTTGAGACAGAGCGGGTTTCGGGTATTGATGGCTTTGGGAGAGCTTTCTATTACAAATAAATGCCATTTATTCATTCGCAGTAAACTTTAGTTTTCCTGCTTATAGTATTACTAAAGCAAAAAGGCTGCACCGCTTAGGCGTAAATCCTTTGCTGGCAGCAAGGCTTGGCAGGGTGGCTCAGCAAAGATTGAAGCCGGGCGGTGGACTGCTGTTGAATAGAGGACGGAACGATGATAACCCCAATACCAAAAACTACAATCCAAAAATCCCTTTCAATCCGGCCCAGAGTTTTGTTTTTAATAATTTATCGCCCATCATTTCGCCTAGGCCCGGGCTGTGTAAAAACTTGCGGCTATCAAATTGCTGAATTTGAAAAGCCGGAAAATTAATGGGCAAGCCCCATTGTGTAGGCTCAACACCAAAGAGAAAAACGGTTTTACTGCCAAACTGTTGTAGTATATCGGTGTAAGCCGTTTGTTGATACTGTTGCAGGTTAAGCAAGGCAATATCGGCCAGGCTTAATTTACAGGCCTGTAACATTTGGGTAAGAAATGTCAGCTCATCATCGGGTAAAAAAGTAATACCGGGGTTGTTTACCAATATCAGAATGTTCTTGGCATTTTGCCCCAGGCTTTTCCATTCAGGTGCTGCCGTGGCGGTTGCTAACGGTATTGGTTTTACTGCGGCTGCGGCCGAGGCAGGAGTAGGGGCCGGGGTAGTACTCACCAAAATATTTTCGGGTTGCGCTATATTATTTGTGGTAACAGGTTCAATAGCTTGGGCAGGCTGCATTATCTTTGCATCCTTATCCATAATCAATGACTGTGCATACAGGTCGGTAATTAAGGCAGATGGTAATTGTATATTGTTGAGCGACATTGATTTATGATTTAATTGCTAACAATTGTTAGCTTTTTCGTTTCTTTGAACCCTTTTAATAGCCCAAAAATAGATAAGTTATGACAGATACTTCGATAGAAATTGTAATAAACAAGGCAACAAAAAGTCGTTTGCAGGATACTAACCTGGAAAATATTCCTTTTGGCCGTGTATTTACCGATCATATGCTGGAGGCAGATTATATTGATGGCGAGTGGAAAAATGTAGAGATAAAGCCTTATCAGCCAATTAGTTTAGACCCGTCGTTGGCGGCATTACACTATGGTCAGGCAATTTTTGAAGGTATTAAGGCTTATAAAGATGCGGATAACAATGCGTATATATTTCGCCCGGCCGATAACTTTAAGCGTTTTAATAACTCGGCAGTGCGTATGAACATGCCCGAAGTACCCGAGGATATTTTCATGGAAGGTATGCGTCAATTAATTGCAATTGATAAAGACTGGATTCCTTCACAAAAGGAACATTCTTTATATATAAGACCATTCATGTTCTCTACCGATCAGTTTTTAGGCGTTCGTCCGTCTGCTACGTATAAATTTTTAATCATTTTAAGTCCCACCGGTCCTTATTTTGTTAACCCTATGCGCATAGCTGTGGAAGAAAAATACACACGTGCGGCTCCGGGTGGAGTAGGTTTTGCAAAAAATGCCGGCAACTATGGTGGCAGTATGTATGCGGTAAGCCGTGTTCAAAAAGATGGTTTTGATCAGGTATTATGGACCGATGCTTTTGAACACAAATGGTTACAGGAAGTAGGTATGATGAATGTGTTTTTTGTAATTGATGGTAAAGCCGTTACACCATCTTTAGAGGAAGGAACAATTTTAGAAGGTGTTACCCGAGCCAGCGTAATAACGGTGTTGCAGGAGCAAGGTATAACCGTAGAAGAGCGCCGTATTAATATTGACGAAGTGGTAGAAGCTTACAAAGCGGGAAAAATTACCGAAATATTCGGTACAGGTACCGCAGCCGTTATTGCACCACTTAAGGAGTTGAATTACAAAGGTATTGCTATGACCTTTAATACGGAGAACTATCCGGTATCATCAGGCGTTAAAAAACAACTGAGCGATATTAGAGAAGGAAGAGCTGCCGATACGCAGGGCTGGATGTGGAAAGTATAACAAAAAAGAATATTTATTATAACCTGGCAAAGTGTAAAGGGTTGTTTTGGTGTAGTTTATCAACAGCTGTGGACTTTTTTTTAAAGTTTTTCAGAATATTTTGGTATTTAACCTTCATCGCCTTACCTTTGCCGTCCCAAAAACAAAGCATTAGGAATGCCTACTATACAACAATTAGTACGAAAAGGAAGAGAAATTATCAAAGCTAAGAGTAAATCAAGAGCTTTGGACCAGTGTCCACAACGTCGTGGAGTATGTACACGTGTATATACCACAACCCCTAAAAAGCCAAACTCTGCGTTACGTAAAGTAGCTAAGGTACGTTTGACTAATAAGATTGAGGTTATTGCGTATATCCCGGGTGAGGGTCATAACTTACAAGAGCACTCGATCGTATTGATCAGAGGTGGTCGTGTAAAAGACTTACCAGGTGTACGTTATCACATTGTACGTGGTTCATTAGACACTGCAGGTGTGAAAGATCGTAAACAAAGCCGTTCTAAATACGGTACTAAAAAAGAAAAAGCTAAAAAATAATTGAATAGCGGTATTACACCCACTGTTCTGTTTTAAAAATAGTATAAGACTATGCGTAAAGCACAAGCAAAGAAATTGCCCTTAGCACCAGACCCTAAGTTTAATGATAAACTGGTTACCCGTTTTGTAAACAACCTAATGTGGGAGGGTAAAAAAAGTGGTGCCTTTAATATTTTTTACGACGCTTTAGATAAAGTGGCTAAACAAACCAACGAAGATGGATATGAGGTTTGGAGAAAAGCTTTAGCTAACGTAACTCCGGGTGTTGAAGTTCGTAGCCGCCGTATTGGTGGTGCTACCTTCCAAATTCCTTCTGAGGTACGTCCCGACCGTAAAATTTCTTTAAGCATTAAATGGTTAGTGCGTTACAGCCGTGAAAGAAACGGACGTAGCATGGCCGATAAATTAGCAAACGAAATTGTAGCTGCAAGCAAAGGTGAAGGTGCTGCTTTCAAAAAGAAAGAAGATACTCACCGTATGGCCGAAGCTAACAAAGCTTTCGCTCACTTCCGTATCTAACCCTTGTAAAAGGTTTAATATATTTCAAAAGCTGCCCTTTAGGGTGGCTTTTGTTGTTTGGGGCTATGGGCAGTAGTAACTCCGGTCAGCAGCAGTCCCCGCTTTCTGCAGTAGTGCAACTCCCTCGCTGCTTTGCCCACCCACTGTTGCAGCTACTGCTGCCAATCGGGCAGCCCTTCAACTGAAGTTAATGGTTCATCGTTAATAGTTAATGGAAGTGAATAGTTAGTAGCAAATTGGGTACGGATATTTTCGCTCAGCGCTTTCAATATCTTAATTTGCATTTGTAAAACAGTATAATTTATTTTGGAAAAATGTCGATGTTGAAAATTGTAGGGTGGAATCCGTTGTAAATAATTTTTTATGAAATACATTACCGTACTTCTATCTTGCATATTAATTTTTTACTCTACCAAAGCTGTTGGCCAAACTGACAACTTTGCTAGCAAGCTAAATAATTTGTTGGGCCGTCATTTGTATTACGATGATTACTTTGAGATAATAGATTCTAATACCTATTATTTAGCATACTTAAAAGTTGAAATTGATAAAAAATCAAAAGTTACTGCTATACAATTTTCAGATATTGTGCCGGATAGTATTAATAAGGATGTAAAAAAAATCTGGAAAAAGTATCAAGATAAATTTTTTGCGTTAGACACACTGGCGAAAAAAGCTAATCTTAAAAGTTGCACACTTCTTTTTCCTGTAACATTTAGTCCGAGTGATTACTTAATACCAAAAGTTAATAGAAGGGTAATTGAGAACGCTTTATTAATGAAATTTGGCGGTGAGTTTATAGCCGGCAATATTATAACCGGACGTGCCATAACACTTGGTTGGGGTCTAAGAAGACGATTTAGATAACTCAGTTAAACCATATTAAGGTATTTTGCCAGTAGATAATTTATCGTCTGTTTCCTCAACAACTGGCAGGGCTTCTTTATTTTCAATTTCAACCTGCTCTACCCATACCGCAAACTGGCTTGGGTAAATACGAGATCCGGTATGCATGGCATATACTCGAGTAAATACGGCACCGAAATATAAAATCATAGCGGAGTAGTAAACCCACAACAGCATTACAATAATAGAACCGGCCGCACCATAAGCCGATGACATACGGCTTTGGCCCAGGTAATAACTAATTAAAAACTTACCTCCCATAAATAACAGTGCCGTAGTAAAAGCACCGGCACGCACATGTCTCCATTTTATTTTAGCATCGGGCAATACTTTAAATATTAAGCCAAATAAAAACGAGGTAATGAGGAAGGTAAATACCAGGTTAAAAGTATAGGCCAGCATAACCTGTGTATCGGGGAACATGGCGGTTAGTTTGCTTATCATAGCATCCATAACACCATTTACAATTAACGATACCAGCAACAAAAAACCCAGTGAAATAATAATGGAAAATGAAAGTAGCCTGTTTATAATAAGCTTTAACCAGCCCTTGCCTTTTTTGGGCTTTGCTTTTAGTCGCCATATTAAATTAATGGAATCCTGAATTTCGCCAAACACACTGGTGGCACCAATAACCAATGTAGCAATACCAATAATGGTGGCTAAATGCCCATCCGATGAAAGGGTAGCGTTGCGTATCGTTTCCTGAATTTGCACTGCGGCATCCTTGCCTACCAATCCGGCTATTTGCCCATACACGGTTCCTTCTACAGCTTGTTTACCGTAAAAAATATCCGTAATCCAAATAATAATAATAACCAGGCCCGGCAAGGAAAATATAGTGTAATACGCCAATGCCGCACTTAACTTCAGTACCCGGTTATCAATAAAATCAGATACTGATTGCTTGATGATATTCCATATTGATTTTACTGGCATATAATATAAGAGTAAAAAATAGTGCCAAACATTATTGTTTACTGCAATTTAGGATTCTCTTTATGGCGGTTAGCATCACGTATATTTTTTTTCTCAAAATTGTTATGTAATGCATCAGTTAAATTTACACCGGTTTGATTGGCCAGGCAAATCAATACCCATAATACATCGGCCATTTCATCAGCCAAATTATGTTGTTCATCACTTTTTTTAAATGATTGATCGCCGTATTTACGAGCCATTATGCGGGCCAGCTCACCAACCTCTTCCGTAAGTATAGTCATATTGGTAAGCTCGCTAAAGTAACGTACGCCTACCGTCTTTATCCATTCGTCCACCTGATTTTGTGCTTCTTGTAAAGTCATAACATAAATTTTAGAAATAGCCGGCAATTTTACACCTGTATATTCGTTGTATGTCAAAGTACAACATAAATTTTGAATTAGCTTCTCATTAATGATCTTCCGTTTTTTTATATCAGTATGTATTATTTGTTTTGTTTGTTGCACAGCAATGGCGCAAACAAATAATCGTGTACCTGTAAAAACGTATGAAGAAACAAAGCTTCCTTATCAGCTTTTTACCAATGGCCGGCAAATTACCGTTAAGTGTGCCTCCGGCATTAAACAAATAATGGTGTGGACCGCAAGTGGCCATCGTGTAGTAGAACAAAAAGAAATTGAGAAAACCAGCTTTTCTTTTAAGTTGGATGTAAATGAAAAAATATTCTTTCTGCGGTTGCAGTTAAGTAATGGTAAGGTTTTTACACAAAAATTCGGGGTGTAGAAAGGTTCAAAAGTTCAATTTTCAAAGTTAATAAGTCGCTACTCCCTCGCTGGCGCAAATGATTTTCACAAGTATATAGCAGCAATATCTACATGTTTTAGGACACTTCCTCCTTGGAGGGGCGTATATAGGATGTACTTTAAAATCGTACTTTGGGGTGGGTAAATAAATGAACCGCAAAATAATTACATATAATCCTGCGCTTAAAGAACTTGCAAAAAAGCTGAGGCAGAATATGACTTTTTCTGAAGTAAAACTTTGGAATGAATTAAAGAATGGTCAGTTACTAAACTATGATTTTGACAGGCAACGGCCAATTGGGAATTATATAATAGATTTTTATTGCAAAGATTTACAATTGGCAATTGAAGTTGATGGTATAACCCATTATGAAATAGGTGCTCTTGAAAATGATAAAATCAGACAAGCTGAATTGGAGAAGATGGGAATTGGTTTCTTGCGTTTTGATGCGTTAGATGTGATTAATAAAACAGGTTCTGTATTAGATGATATAAAGGAATGGATATTACGCTATGAGTTAAATAATGGCATTAGCGAAAGGATTTTAACTAAACGAAATAAAGTAAACCCACCCCTGCCCCTCCAAGGAGGGGATTTAGACTCCTCAAAGGAATGAACCTTCCTATTTTAAGAATTAAAGTATTGCTAGCTTATCGACTAAACCATCCCCGGCACTCCCAATTTTTCAAACGCATACAACAAACAAGTAACATGCATACTCTGCATAATTTTATTATCACGCAAAGCCTGTTTCACTTCATCAATTGTCCATAGTTCAACTTCTATTTCCTCATTATGATCCAGTTGTTGCTCGTATTTTTTCTTACCACCTTTTGCTACATACATGTACATTATGTTGCTGTTGGTAGATGGGTTAGCCGATGTTTTTCCCAAATATTCAATCTGGTCAAATTCATAACCTGTTTCTTCTTTTAATTCACGTAGCGCTGCCGTTTTAGAGTCAGCATCCGTGTCATCAATACAACCGCCGGGTATTTCCAAACACACTTCCCCCAAAGCATGGCGGTATTGTTTAATCATAATTATTTTACCATCTTCTGTAATAGGTACAACTGTAACCCAGTTAGGAAAATCGTACACGTAATACGGATCTACAATTTTGCCTTGCGGTGTTTGGCAACGTTCGCGGCGAACTTTAAACCATAAGTCCTTAAACAAATATTCCGATGTTATAACTTTCCACTTCATAATTTACCATTTCATTCTTTCACGTAAGGCATTAATATGTGCTACATGATGTTTGCCATGCCACGCATACATGCCTAACAAATACCATAAGCGCATTGTTTTTTTATGCTCCGGATGAAATACCGTACGGTTATTCCAATCGTTATCATTTACATACTTCAACGTTTCGTATAACCTTGCATGCAAAGCGTGCAGCAAGGTTAACGAAATATTGATAGGTAATTTTTCTACATCATGCAATAAAACCCACTGATTTTCATCGTAAGGTTTTATTGTCGGATTATCTTCTGTAAGTGCCAACTTAAAACGGCAATATGCATTGGTATGGCTATCGGCAACATGATGCACCAATTGATGCACCGTCCAACCACCTTCACGGTAAGGCGTGTGCAATTGCGCTTCATCTAAATTTAGTACCGCCGTTTCCAGCATCAACGGTAAAAATTTAATGTCGGCCAACCACTCCACTTTTTTCTCAATAGAAAAAGGTTGCGGCTCATATTGCCCAATGGGATAACGTAAATTATCTGTCATAGTTAAATGTATTCCTGAAAGGAGTATTGATAATTATGTAATCAGCTGCATTACTACTATCATCGTCTGTTGTGTCACTCACTTGTACGTTCGGTAATTCTATTGGGCATTATGTAAGTTCCCTATTCTATCGGAAAACCTCATTGCCAAATTTTCAAATTAACTAATTGTCTAATTGTTTTCTGTTGTGTCACTCACTTGTACGTTCGGTAATTCTATTGGCATTATGTAAGTTCCCTATTCTATCGGAATACCTCATT
>PJTT01000318.1_pt1 | contig 51177 bp, 49 predicted proteins | sample 1512261 | NCBI WGS metagenome assembly PJTT01 (sample SAMN08177685, study PRJNA422409) | Soil metagenome, whole genome shotgun sequencing project. | isolation source: Soil (2) enriched on wood chips | place: USA: Madison | collected 2015-01-15 | reverse complement strand
TAACACGAACGTCGCCTTATTTTTGTTGCGTTTGTAGGCATTTGCCTCTGCACTGTCCAATAAGGATGCAACAAAAATTCGCGACAGGGTTTTGCTTACTTTTGCCCCACAAAAGTAAGGCCCCTGTCCCGGGCTTAGGGACAAGATAGTATGTACTACTGAGTACATAGTATATAGGCTAGGATAGCGGTAACTTATAAGATCGCCGCCATCACTTTGTCACTTCATCACAATGTCACTATTAGTATAGCGTAATGAGTATTGCGTAGTGCGATAAGGTCGCGGTAAATTTTAAGATTACCGTTGTCACTGTATCACTTTCCAACAGCGATCGACTAGCTGTATTAAAAAAACAACGATCAACGGAGCTCTTCCGTTTCATCAAGCGATGGAATGAGCGGGATGCTGCCGTGGCCTAGTGGGAAGGGAAGGCATTAGGTTATATTCCAAAATCCAACAAAAAGGATTTTGGGATGTCACCTTAGCCTGGCAGGCAGCAGCCTGCTGCGGGTTGGATGGTGGGCAAGATCGCATGGATGAAACAAAGATTTTTTGCATACTTTTTTATCTTGAAAAAAGTATGGCCCTGTCCTGGCGAAGGACAAACCGGTCCCGGGGCTTCGGGACAAAAAAAGGCACAAGCATCCTGTAAATAAACAGAAACATCTTGTGCCGAAGAAAAGGTAGTCCTTAGGCCGGAACGGTCTCCCACCACAGACACCAAAGTTCCGAAAGGAAGCTACCTGTATATGAGGATTGGTTTTGCAAGGTTGAAGGCGGCGAACGTTATCGCTAATGGATTACGCGTCGATGCCCTGATCGTGATTATTCAGAAACAGCTCTTTGTTTTTGATCTTTCCTACGAAATAGGGCGATAGATCTTGCTTGCCGACAAAGTGTTCGATGGCTTTGACATGCCTTTCATAGTGCACGTCGGTGCCGAGCAGATCTACCAGACCGTGATCCAACAGGCTCTTGACCACATTTTTCTCTTTCGAACCGTAATAGCCATAGCAGGACAGCAAGCCTACCTGCAGGAGGCAACCGAGGTCCTTAAATTTCTTTAATGGACTACTATCCTGATGGTAGTACACATAGCGCTCGACATTGGCCAACACCGGGGTGTACCCTTTGATGATCAAGGTATTGATAACTTGCTCAATGTAGGGGCTTTCGCTGACGTAGGACATCCCAATCAACACGTAATTGTCGGCCAGCGCCAAGAGGTTGTCGGTAGCGGTCATGACCTGCTGAAGGAAAGCTTTCTCGACCGTATACTCTGCGGCGTAGTCGATATGGATAGCTTTCAATGCGGGTGTACTTTGCAGCTGTTGGTAGGCCGCGAGGATGGCGGTATTGCTGTTGGGGTAGATATCCTGCTGTACATGCGGCGTGCCATAGAACTGCACGATACCCATATTGTACATGCGCGTGATCATCTCGGTGCTGTCGGCAACGGAAGTGCTGCCATCGTCTAGCCCGGGCAACAGGTGCGTGTGCATATCGACGGCCATCCAACTTAAATCTTTATAGCGCGGTTTACGGTTGAAAATGGAAAACATGGTGTGGGGGATATTTGGGGTTTAGGGTTGATTTGTCGGTTTTTACATCGCTTTAGCTAACAGGTTCAAGTGTTAATGCCCTTTCCTTGCGATGGATGAGGTGCAGCTTGTAGAAGATGCCCCCAATGAGGGACTTTACTTCATGGGTTTCACTTTTCTGCGCTTCTGCGACCTTCTGGAGGCAAGCACCCTCGCTCACCAACTCGAGCAGGGCTTGCTCCATCGCGGAAAGCGGATGCAGGATACCCGAGGTGCACACATACTGCTGGTTGAAATATTGCAGCATGAGGCGGGCAAGCTCGGCATGGAGCCAATAGTTGTCTTGCAGATGAAAAAAGAGCCTTTGCTCCATAATAGGCAAGGGCAATCGCTCGGGCAGAAATGCCGTGGCGCCAAAACATATACCTTGAAAAATGTGGTTTTTATCTTCTAAGGGTGCGAGCAGCACCATTTTGTTGGCGGTAGACCGGCTCTGCAAATCGCTGAACAAGGATTGTGCAGCTTCCAGAGCCGGTGTTAGGCCACAGAGTACGATATCAATTTCTTGCCTCCCCAGGTTATCGTAAAACTCTTCGATACTACCTACGGCAATAATAAAATGGAATGCCGTCGACTGTTGGAAATAGTCGTTCAGCTTTGATAAATAGCCTGGCCGACTATCTATTATAGCCATGTTGTACGTTTTTAGATTAGTCATTGTTCTTCGTAGGTAGATGATAATCCAAAAGTAGTGCACATTGGCAATAACTTTCCCACCCAAAAGGGTGGGTTTTAAAAAAATGTTGCAACAGCTATTTACCGTTTATCGGTAATAGCTGTGCTTAAAAAGACTGTTCCTCCAATGCTCATTTTCGCTTAAAAAGGCCCTCGAAGGTAGTAAAAAAGCTACTGCTCCAAGTAGAGGGCCGTATCGACCTGGCGCGCAGGGGCATACAACACGATGGGATAAGCCCCCAAGGCCACCAACTGCTGAATACTGGCGCGCACTTGTGCTTTATCTTCCTTGTAGGTGACGCCAAACCACTGCGAGCTGGTGGGAATGACCTTGAACTGCGCCAAGCCCATCTTCGCCATATAATCTGGAATAGATGGTATAAAGAATTCCGCTTTGGGATTGTTTTTGTTTTTCTGTACAAAGTCCGGAAAAAGGGAACGCGCCACATCAATGATCTTGGGTGTAAAGCCCCAGAAATTCATAGACACCAAGGTATCTTCTGATAATGGATACTCCTCCTCGCCCTCTTTGTAGACGATGCTATCGGCGCAGGCATCTGCGCCGCGGTAGATGTTGGTGCGCTCGGTAACACTCTCCATGTAGCCTGCTTCGTTGAGGGCACATACGCCGCGTGACACGTAGCCGTGCTCGGACAGGGTGTTGCCGATCTGAAAGCCGACCATAGCCATCTCTTCATCATGCGCCTCGTTGACCAGAAAATCGTGCATCTTTTGGAAGGCATCGAAACCGTAAAAATCGTCGGCATTGATGACGCAGAAAGGGCGATCGAGCTCCTGCTCGGCGCTCATGACGGCATGCGCTGTGCCCCAAGGCTTCTCGCGCTCTACCAGCGTATCTACACCAAACTTCTGTAAATTAAAATCTTGAAAGGCGTAAGCCACCTCGATCTTACCGTGCAACTTATGGTCGAAGTTGGCCCGCATAATCGGGAGGAACTCTTCGCGAATAACGAACACCACCTTGCCAAAACCGGCCATGATGGCATCGTAAATGGAATAATCTATAATCGTCTCATTATTGGGGCCAAATCCATCGACCTGCTTCGCGGAACCATAGCGGCTTGCCATGCCGGCAGCCAAAATAACGAGTATGGGCTGTGTTGCCCGATCTGTTGTATGCATAAACTTATCTATCTACGTTGACCAACCGCCAAATAATGTAAAAAAAGATGATAGGCGGTTGACGACATCGATGAAGCAAGTTTGATGCCAAGGCAATACCATATTTCTATAAAAATAAAATTTGCCGCGACGCGACGACAGGATGATGCTAGGCGCTTTAGGGAGGAGATATGAGGGGTTATAGCGAGTCTGTAAAAACACAAAAGCCGATAGAGGTATCTTATCGGCTTTTGTATTTCCATTAGCTAAACTTACAGTTTATTCTTTTTATTAAAGGGATCTTTAAAAAACTTACTGATCCGCTTGCGGAGTGACACTTCTTTCGTGCCTTCGCCATAGCCATAGCCGTAGCCATAACCATAGCCGTAACCGCGCTTGAAGTCGACATCGTTGATCACAACAGCCATATTCTTCAGCTTGCCATCTTCATACAGTTCTTTCGGCACATTAAGCAAGCGCTTATCTAAGTAATTCGAACGGGCCACGTAGATCGTCATATCGGCATGCTCAGCAATCAGTAGGGTATCGGTTACCAAACTCACTGGCGCCGTATCAACAATAACGTAGTCGTATTGCATGCGCCCGTAGGCGATTACATCAGCAAAATAGCCATTCATCAACAGCTCCGCTGGATTGGGGGCGATATAACCGGAGTAAATGATATCGAAGTTATAAGGTTCCGGTTTTTTGATCACAATACTGGACACGGACATCTCCGGATTGATCAAGTATTGCGTAATACCGATATTGGTGTGTTGCAAATGCGACAGTCCTAAATAATCCAATACCTTCGGTGAGCGGATATCCGCACCGATCAACAATACTTTCTTCCCGGACATCGCAAGTATCTTCGCAAGATTGGTCGACACGAAAGATTTACCCTCACCCGAGGTAGTTGACGTTACATATAGCACGGACGACTGATCTTTCTTATGCCCCAACATGAATGCAATGTTTGTTCGCAAAATACGAATGGCCTCGGCCAAGGAAGAACGATCGTTCTCCTCCACGATAGGATGCTCGGAAGATGGAATTTCGCCCAAGATAGGGGCCGGGAACGCTTCTTCGATGTCTTTCCGGGAGTGGATTTTGTTGTCGAGGAGGAAACGTATGTACAAAACAGCAAAAGGCACGAAGAAACCAATTATGAATGAAGCCAAAATCACTATCATCTTTCGCGGAGCTACAGGATTTTTAAAACCGTAAGCGGCATCAACAATCTTCAAATTTGCTGGAGTGGCAGCAGACTTAATCTCGGTTTCCTCCCTTTTTTGCAATAAAAATAGATATAACGTCTCAACCGTTTGCTGCTGTCTAGAAATATCTTTAAATCCGCGTTCCTGATTTGGGAGTTGACTCAGCCTTCCCTGAAATTTCTTCTGTTGTATCTGCAAAGCATTTACATTTCCTTGCAGTACTTTTCGATAATTTTCCAATGACGCTTGTAACGTTTTGTTCAATTCACCTATATTTTTATTAAGCTGTTTAACCATCGGGTTATCAGGGGTAGCTGATTTTAGTAATCCATCTCGGTCTAATACCAATTCGTTATAAGAAGTTATTGTCGCTTGTATTGATGGATCAGAGAGTCCAATATTTGAAGGAAGCAAATTATAGCCACTTTCAACCGTGACGTCTTGCATCATATCAGCTAACCCAAGCTGGGTCTGATAATCAGCTAGCTTCCTCTCGCTTTCCGTTGCATTTTCCATATACAGCTTAGCCTCGGATTGCATGTCGATCATCTGGTTACGATCTTTATAATCAGCAACCTTTGAATCCGCTGCTTCCAGATCTCTGGCAATCAAATCTAACCGTGAATTGATGAAAGCAGAGGTTGCCCTCGTAACTTGGGCTTTATCATTGGTAACGTCTTGGTTATACTGATCAATCAATGAGTTAATTATCACCTCAGCCTTTACGACCAAAGGATAATCCATAGAAAAATCGACTAGAAATGATTGTTTTTCCAAACTAGGAGAGATCTCTATTATTGATCTAAACATGTCGACTGCTACGTCCGCAGGTATGTAATTTACTTCTAGATCTCCGTCCCAAGGCTTACCATTGTCTTGCTGAACCAAACTAATCTTTCCCAAAGGTGTTTCCACCGGACTACCAAGCGAAAAATCTCGTAGACCGTTCAAATCATCTTTGATTTTATACTGACTTCCCTGTTTACTGATAGTAAAAGCGTAGCCAAGAGAATCTAATCTAGGATTATTCGGTTCCAATAAAAGAACTTTTAACGGAGATTGCTCCTCCAAAACTTCAGATGACTTAATATTTCCCTTGACAAAATAGGAAAAATAGAGCCTATTGGAATCCACTACCTTTCGCATCAAACGTCTAGACCGCAAAACTTCCATTTGGTCATTAACGAAGGCGACAGATGTTCCTCCGGTCATTGTAGCCAACTCTGCAAGTCCCGCCATTTCGCCGGAGGCCTGCTTTTCGTCTTGAAGAAGAATCTTTGCGTTGATGTTATAAACTCTTTCGGCATATCGTAAATAAACGACCGCAACTATTAGACAAGCAACTACAGAAAAAACAAACCATTTCCAGTAGAAAGCATATTGTTCAAATAATTGCTTGAAATTTACTTCCTGATCGTCAGCTGCTTTTCCGGCGGAAGTGACAGTAGTTTTCATAATGAATTAGAATCTAGGTTGTTATCGAGTTAATACAGAAATAACAGTGATTATAACACTCGCTACCGAAATAAAAATGGACGTGTTCTGCGTGTATTTAGATGACTGTATACGGGCACCGTTTGGTTCAACGTAAACTACATCGTTCTGAGAAAGATAGTAGCCTGGAGAGTTCATCGTACCTCTCTTTGTTAAATCCAATCGAAACTCCTCCTTCTTTCCATTTTGTTCACGAATAATCAACACGTTCTTTCTCTCTCCATACATCGTCATATCGCCCGCTAAACCCAAAGCTTCCATCACTGTTAATCTATCATTGTCTATTGTAAAAGTTCCCGGGGATCTTACTTCACCCAACACGGTTACTCGGAAATTCCTTAAAACCATTGAAACACCAGGATCGACAATATATCTACTAACTTCAGCTCGCAATATATCCATAGCTTGTGTACGCGTTTTGCCCGCTAACTTTATCTTACCGACTTTGGGAAAATCAATCTCACCTCTAGCGTCAATGGCATATGTCGGAATAAATGGATTGTTGCTCTGTAAAGTTCCACTATTATAAGGTGAAATTTGGTTAAAGGGCTGTGTCGCGCGCAGATCATCTGCGGTAACAGAAATAGTAAGTATATCACCGGCTTGCAGCTTCGGGGCATTTAGTTCATATAAGGTATTCAATTCCACAGAGTCTGGCTGAAAGTAAACTAAGTCCTTCTTGCTTGCGCAAGATGTAAAAAACAGGACAATTATAATGAGCAAGCCCGAAAGGCCGCACAGAGTACGTTTAAACATTGATTTTTATTTTCTATTTTCGATTCGACACAGCAAAAATCTCTCCAACATTTGTTGATAATTTATACAAAAGTAGCTTTTTTATCTGACAGTAGTTGCAGAAAGAGATTTACAAAATATAGCACACTCAAGATAGCCTTTTAATAAAATAATCTATTGGCCACGTATAATCGTCATCCTGTGCTTTTTCAATCAGTGAATCCGCAAAAACAAGTAACTCTGCCGGTGCTTTAACCATTCGAATGCTGGTGCCATAACCTTTAGGGACATGTAAGATACGATTACCCTCGGCACTAAGAATTATCCTTTCTACAGGCAGGTCAACAGAAGCCTCTTGCCAATCATCGATTTTGACCACATCAAGAACAAATGTACCTGACAAAACATAAAACCATCGCTGTTCCGAACGATGTGCGCGCCAGCCCCGAACAACTCCCTCATCTGCATTCCGAATAATATAGAAACGTTTGACATCGGACATATCAAAATCGTTTACATATTTAATATCTCCTCTAACGTCCGTTGATGCTCCTCCCTGAATGAAATTTATCATTACTTACTTTGATTGAATTTTACATATTTCCTCAGCACATAAGATTTCAAGATCAAATATACCACACTCAGTGTTACTAATAGAATTAGCGAAAACCAAATCTGAACGATAGAGGTCTCTTTTGCACAATAAATAACTAATAAGCCGATCACAAATTGTACAATGCCATAACCAGATGACACTAAAAGCTTGTTTACTCCAGCTTCATTGGCCAAAAACTGATATAAATGAGAACGGTGAGCTTTAAATATGTTTTCTCTCAAAACTAGACGACGAATAATAGTCCAAATAGAATCCACCCCATACACAACCAGAAATAAGAAATAAATAAAATTACCGGTCTTTAAGATCAATGCACCTAAAATATAGAGCAAAATATATGCTATTGAAACTGAACCTACGTCACCTGCGAAACACTTTGCTTTGGAACGAAAATTAAAAAAAGTAAAAACGAACAATGCAAGAATCGTATATACTAAAAGTTCTCCATCTATAAAATTCATTTCTTGATTTACGAGCAGCAGTAGGCCTCCAACAGCTAAACTATAACATGCTGTAATACCATTTATCCCGTCCATAAAATTATAAGCATTGATCACTCCGACGACTATTACAAACGCTAATATTAGGTACACAAGTGGCATACTAAAGATGTTGAGTTGCAATGCCATCAAAAGAACAGATGCAAAATGAATAAATAGTCGAACCTTATTCGACAATGTAAAAATATCATCTAAAAAAGAGACCCCAGCCATCAAGGTTAAGCCGATAAAAAACCAAGGATATTCATAGCCTGATACTATAAAATACAAAAGTGCTCCGAAATAAAACACAACTCCTCCTCCACGCAGTGTCACCAAAGTGTGTGAGGATCGATCATTTGGCTTGTCGACAATATTAAATCTTTCAGCAATCAAAAAGTAAATACCCTGAAGAGTAAATAAGGTCGTTAATACTAGTATGTAAATCATTCTATCCGCATTACTTAAATTTTCTTTCTCTCATTATCTACGAATGATTGAATAGTTTTCTTCAATCCCTCTCGTGCACTCAATGGTAACTTCACAAGATTAAGATGTCTTTTTATCCGCTCATTCGAAACCAGCAATGTGCCTGTTATTTTCCGTAATCTTGCGCTATTCAAAGGAATTGGCACAATATCGCCTATCTTCGCAACTAATATCACGAAGAATTTCGGCAGCGACACGTTAATTACTTTCTTGCCCGTGACCTCCATTATCAGTCCGACAATATCCTTTGTCGAAAGGGCTTCATCATCAGTTACGTGGTAAATGCCGCTTTTAAGAGACTCTGATTTATTGACAATTTCACGAATAAAGTAACAAAAATTGTCTATTGAGATAAAAGATCTGCGGTTATTGAAGGCTGAAAGAGGGTAAGGTATTCCTTTTGAAATAAATTTATACAGCAGGCCTAGATTTCCCTTATCTCCCAGACCATGGATCATTGGAGGTCTAAGTATGATCAGTTTCTTTCCGGTAGGCAACTCTTTTGATAACAACCATGTTTCAGCTTCCCGCTTAGATTGTCCATACCATGACGTCGGGTTGCAAGAATCTTTCTCTGTAAGCGCTGTGGTCGACTCATACTCTTCTAAGGCTGCTAATGAACTTACATGAATTAATAGCCGCGCCTTTGACTGTAAAAAAGTATCAAATACCGATTTCGCCATCTCCAAATTAGCGTGATAATAATCACGCTCAGATGCGACGCGATCGTGGTCATGCGCTTTACCTATAAGGTTTATCATCACTTCCACGGAGGGCGATAAGTCACGTCTCCATTCATGATTCCTTAAGGAAACAAATTCGAAAGGAATTCTCTCTGCTTTAAAATAATTCGATAAGTTCTGACCTATAAAACCCGATGCACCAAAAATAACAATTCCACTCATTTCAATTCCACTAGGGCCTCCAAATACTTTGAAGATAGAACGTCTCTGTTAAAATCATTCTCGGCGAGGTACTTTGCTTTTCTCCCCATTTGATCTCGATATTCCCTATCCGCTGCGACTCGCTCCACAGCGGACGCGAATTGCTCTGGTTTATAGGGTTCGACATTAATTCCACAGCCTTCATTCTCTACCAATTCTTTGATCCAACCAGTTGTAGACTGAATAATAGGCACGCCAGCCGCAAAAGAATCAAACATCTTATTCGGAGAGGATGTCTGTAGTACTTTAAGATTTTTAAAAGTTACAAAAGTAGCTTCTACTCTAGAAAACCATTTGATCACCTCTATCTTAGGCATTATACCTAAAAATTCTACATTCGAAAGTCTATATTTTCTGGTCAATTCCTGTAAATGTTGTCTTTCTGCACCATCCCCAATTATCAACCAGAGGACTCGTGGATCCTTTACAAGCCTCATTCCTTCCAAAACCTGCTCCACTTCATCCATAATTCCAAGCGATCCTGCATACAAAAACAATTTTCGTCCGATGTACTTCTGTGGTATTTCCCTATCAAAATCCGAAACCGCGGAAAATAATTCAATATCTGATGCATTTGGTATAACTATTGTGCGGGCATTAGGATATTTCCCGAGCACACCCTCCTGCATTCCCTTACTACAAGGAACGATCAAGCTTGAATTTCTATAACAAAGTTTCTCGAACCATAATGCCACAGTCCGCAATACCTTATTGTTCATTTTACCTAATTCAATCGCTCCATCTGGCCAAAGATCACGAACCTCAAACACCATCTTTTTACGTTTAAACCACTTAGCAAATAATGCTGGCAATCCAACTGTAATTGGACCAGAACTAGCTATTACCAAATCACAATTTACTGTTAGCGCATAATAGCAGGACATTAAGGAAAAGACCATTGCTTTGAAGATCCTCTTGACAATTCCATCACGATTGGAATCTGCAGAATTTATAACAATCAAATCTATCCCCTCAACTGTTTGACGATCTATAAAGCGTTCGGTTCTGATGTCGGACTTTTCGTACGGAGAAGTAACGATTGTAACTTTATGGCCTAATTTGACCCATCTCCTCGTGATTTCATACATCCTAGTACTCCACTTACCTTTGGGCGTTCCAAAGTATTGATAAAAAATTAATATCCGCATTTTCTATTTAATCTTCATGACAGCCAACGATCTTTTACCAGGATAAACAGTATCAAAGCAAACGTATTCTCCTGATTTGGAAACCCGTGGGTGCAAATCACAAGCTATATGCTTAAATGGTAACTTAGATTGATATTTTTTTGGCGAATAAACCGATGCTAACAATATAGGACTTTCAGTTTTGACATTCACTCGGTAAATCTTTGCAGTCCTGTATTTATCCGGATAAGTATCTGTAATAAACTCATCATTACTAACAAAAGACTGGTGTCCGTCAGAATTCAACTTATTTGAAGCGATCCTCTTAAATACACCACCATTATCTATATCGAACAAAACATGACCATCCTGACCGTCAACACTACAATATGCAACGATCTGATTATCCTCGTTCCAAACATAATGCGAAACCATACCACTAGTTGGAAGGACCGAAAACAAATTAGTATGCAAATCAAAAATAACCAACCGAGACCATCTCTTCATTACGTCATCACCCACCCAACGATGTAGAAAAGAGATATAGCGGCCATTAGCAGAGAACTCAGAATGTGTCACATAATGTCGATACTGTTCAAGCGTGCTATTTCCCATTTGCTTGACCAATGTATCTAACGATACCAAAACTCGACTTTTGTTACCTTCCAAATCAATCAACAACATTCCGGTATTGGAAGAATGATTCTCTTGAAGATATGACTCATCAGCATACGGGTAACCATAACCTGGCATTAAATTTTCTAATCTTTCGTAACTAAACGAAGTCGCTAAACGACTTTCTTTATGAACAGTATCTATCGGAAAACTTATATCTTTCGACTTTTTCGTTTCAAGATTGTAGATCGTGCTACAGAGGCTTCCATTACGCGAATTATTGAATATGATTTCGTTTTCACCTAACCATTGCAAACGACACCCTTTATGATGATTCCAAGCTTTGGAGACCTCACATGAAACATAGTCAACTAATTCTCCATCGGAGAAGTTGAAGTACCCCACCTCAAGTGGTTCTTCTGCAGGCGGCATGGTTAGGAATATCCTTGGCTTATTGGCAAGTACCTTCTTCTCATCGCTAGAGAAAGGAGAAATATCGTGAAAACCGAAAAAGTATCCCTCTTGAATGGAAATCTTCCCTGTAAAGAAGTTCTTTCTTTTTGGCATTAGATCAAATATCTTCTGATATACATTCCTTACAAAATTCTTGAGCCAAGGGTTAGTTTTTACTACATCATATACTAATCTTTCAAGTCCGTTCATCTAAGCTTCATATAAAGTTGACTAAATTTATTTGTTATCGTATTCCAATCAAATTTTTTTGCAAAATCTGATATGTCGGTGTATTTTTCATAGTTTTTCATCAACGTTCTGATTCCGGTTCCAATACTTTCACTATCCCCTGCTTGCACTTCTACGCCGACATTACAATTATCGAGATAGGGCGTAATACCCTCATTACCTGGATAAAGCACAGGAGTATTCTGTGATATTGATTCAATAAATACTAGTCCAAATAATTCATTTTTCGATGGCATTACCAATGCATGACTATTAGCAAGTTCATTTTTTAGCAAAGATTGATCCCTAATGACCCCTTTGTACTCAACATTATCCATCTCACTAATTTTTGACATCAAATCCTTAAAGTATTCTGATTCGTCCAAATTCTCGCCACCAATAATCGTAAGGTGGCAACTGTCACCACTCATTTGGAGCGATTTTACAGCTTCAAGGATCACATGTAAATTTTTTCTTTTAATTAACTGTCCGATGTATATAAGTTTAAACACATCGCCACTTTCATACCTGAGAGGCGGACAAGCAGATGACAACCAAAAATCATCAATACCATTCGGTAAAATTGATGTCTTCGTAGAAATTGATTTGGCAAAATGTTCATCCATCATCTCATACAGCCGATCTTGGTACAATGGAGAAATAAAAATAATATGTTCTGCCTCAGATAGGATTTTCCGGCCTAATGAACGGCGATGCCACATGTACTTATACTGCATCGATATGTCTGTCATTCGTACGGACACTACATATTTCAATCCAAATTTGCGCTTTAAGTCCAATGCAATTGCCCCATCGGTGTATAAATTATGAGCGTGCACAATATCGACCCCCTTGTGCAGCTGCCTTTTTTGCAAATCTTCACTTAGTTTATCGATTTTTGCCGTGTGGAAAATAGTGTGGTGTTTTCTGATTAGCTTAGAAAACACTAATTCAGTATCTGTAATTGGCATTTTATTGTCTTCTTGCCTATTTTGTTTAATTGGGATGTATACGGTCTGCCGATAATCTTTCTGTAGTTTATTATAAATCATGGTATACAAATGTGTATCCACGAAATAAGAATTTATATGGAGGATATGTTCTTTCATTACTTGATCAACAACATTATTTAAATCTTCTTTAAACCTATCTGTTTTTATTTATATATTCCTGTGCACGTTGCATCCTTTGTTTATTTCCGTTTAACATATTACCATCTTCACCCTTTAAGTTCTGAATCAAATTAATACATTGCTTCAAATAGTTTAAATTTGCTTTACTATATCCCATAGGATCAGTGCGAGAGAGCTCCAAAGCCTGCCTACCATCATCGTCTATTTGGTTATTAAACAATTTGTTAATATCGTTATGATAAACTTCGTAAGCTTTTCGATCCTCTCCCAAAAACGTATAATAAACCATCCTCTGCAGATGATAAGAAGTTGCTATATTATTTTTTAAAGTAAAGCCCTTCTTTCCTAAAGGACTGGTTTCCATCCAATTTAAAAACTCTCGAAACCAAACCTTTACGCCTTCATGGACACTTGGATCAACAGCACGAGCGTAGTTTAGAAAATCTATTCCCTCGATTAAATCAATCAGTATACGGGTATCGATAATTCCTTCGACACGTCCCTTGTCCCTTCCCATTATCATTTGCCCATGGTTCAAGTTTGGATTCATTTTGGTCTGTTCGCTAATAAACCATACCTTTAAATACTTTTCCGCTTCTCTCACATACTTCAAGTCTTTACTTACGTAATAGGCTTCTCCAAGCGCCCTTATCCTTTGAGACAATTCGACCATTTCGGAGTAGTCTGTATATCTAGTTTTAATTTCCGGATTATATTTACCGTCTTTCCTAACGTAAGGAAGACCATCCTTCTTTTTAGGATCTGGCCACCAATAGCTAGCCATACTGACATAATTGTTTTTATCTTTAGTAACTTCGAATCGCTTTTTATCGGCTACCGTAAGCTTTTTGTAAGAACCTACTATTTTATCTCCACTCTTAATTAGACTGTTTTTCTTACGTAACAGTTCGCTAACCTTTTCAGGCGACTGCGTATACAGCAATTGTGCTGATAGTTCTCCAGATAAAAACAGTAAAAACAAAACGATTAACTTTCTAAGCGGGGGCTGAAACAGAACTTTCATCATAACAACTACTTTTTAATATTTTTTAATTTATTAACCAAAATCGAATAATTTCTATCCGCATTAAATCTTTCCAGCCAAGTCGTGTAAGCAGATAATCTTTTTCGAAGGAACTGCCCAGACCGAAATTCTTCTTCAATCTTACTCGCTAGCTCGAAACATGAAAAGTTAACGTCAACAATTAAGCCATTCGTTTCATCGACAATCTCGGAAGTCCCACCAACATCTGTTGCCAACGCAGGAATACCATAGGAAAATGCTTCCATGATACTAACAGGAAGACCCTCATAGCGAGAAGTATTTATAAAAAGATCGTAATAATTTTCGGAATATTCCCTTTTAATTTCTTCTTGATTCAAAAGGCCTTTAAAAGTTACTTTCAGTCTAGAATTCTGTTTCGCCGACACCATGAATTTCAATTCCTCTAGAGATTCCCCGCCACCGATATGTGTCCACTCAACATCAACTTTTAAAAAATTCAGGGTCTCAAATATAAGCTCAACTCGCTTTAATGGATAAACGTTACTACAACTTATCACCTTTAATACACCTCTAGAAAAATTGACTTTACAGAGTTCTGACGTATTTTCCACACCTAGATAGCTCAATTGCAGCTTATCCTTTTTTACTTTATACTGCTCGATTAAACGGATTGCGATATCTCTAGAGATTGGGAGCAAAAGATCGGCACAACTGTATATCTCCTTACGAAGTGGTAAATAACCAAAATTTCTCTCTTGGTAAAAATCTGCGCCATGCATCCGAACAACTTTTCGAAAGCTGGCAAATTCTTTTTCAACGAAAAACGGCATTCCCGCCCAGTAAGAGTACAAAACAGTTCTATTTTGATCAAAATTTAATGATCTAAAATATCGAATACCAATGCAATAGATTAAATATTCGTTTCCCCAGTTTTTTAAGCGAACGCTGTTCAGAAACACTTTACTTGCGAAAAATTCCTTAAAAAGTTTGTTTACAAATCGAAAACGTCGTAGACCTTCGAAAATCCTCGCTTTGCCCTGAGGTAACATCACATCACACAAAACCGCATTCGGAGGCATTAAACGGCAATTTTCCGTGTACCGATTATATGTCGGTACAACAAAAACCCGCTCAAATCTCTCGCAAAGGAATTTAAGCTCATTCTCAAAGTATGTCTCTCTCATTCCATATGGATATGAAGCTGTAAAACAGACGATCGTGTTAACTTTTTCCATTTTATTATGAACTTAAATTTGCCCTGCTAATTGAAAACAATGTCCCGAAGTAAATCCACATATACACAACATATATATAGTTGCTATTTATCAGAAAATTAATCGGCAACGTCAGAATAGAGGCCAAAAGAATGAATTTTATTTCCCCAGAGGACTTAAAAGTTCTTGTATAGATCTTTAGAAGAAACGTTATAAAAATTATGAAAATAAAAATCCCGTACTCGCTTAATAATTCTATGAACATATTATGAGGAGGGAGGATGCGGGCACTTTTTCCTAATTGAGCAAGTCTCACCTCGAAATTCCCCGGTCCAACGCCCAAGAGATATGAATCAAAAAGCATGTTGAGCCCATTTTCAAACAACCCCTCACGAACGTTGTCTTCAAATCCCGCGGAAGAAAGCCTATACATCAAATATGTTATGAAGTCAGCATTTAAGATGTAATAAATAATCCCTCCTAAAACAGGCAGTATGACAACCGATAGTTTGAGAAAGAATAACGGCTTAAAAGAATTCCTTTTTATGAAATACCATAAAAAAATAAATGCTGAAAGCGCATAACTTGCTATAGCTCCTCTGCTTGCATTCACTATTATAACGAAAAGCATTAGGGACAAAATAGCCAATATGTATATTCTCATAAGATTTGAGATCTTTTCTTCGGATAGAAAAATAGAAGCGATAATCGGCATAGAGGCAACCAAAATAAAGTTATACAAGTTATAATTGCCAAAGGTAACTGATGCAAACTGCTTTTTCAGCCCTATCAAACCCACGACTTGGTCGGATGAAAGATAAGATACCGAAAGGTGAATGTCCAAGAATATCTCAATTAATGCAATAGGAATTGTTAAACTGATAAAAATCAACCAAGCTCTCCAAATGGTAAGATATGGCTTATCTATAAGGGATGAAAAATAGACTCCTTCTATAAGTAGAAGTAGATTTATAAGAAAATAAATAGTATTATTTAAATTTACGCTAGTTTGATTGAGTAAATGCAGTAAAAATGAATATATAAAAGATACGAGAAGAAAAACAATAAAAAAAGATTGTTGCTTATACATTCTTACCGAAAACCTATTTAAAAAACAGAAAGGTAAAAATGCCATGGCCAGAATTCGCGAAGGCACCAAAGCTCCTCCATATAATCCAAATATCTGAGATACGATGAGGCTTGACAATAAAAATTTATACAACGATTCCTTCGTGAATTTCATAGAACTGCTTATTATTATTGTTACTTTTCGTCGTTTATAATTCTACTTATTCGACAAGAGTTGATTAGTGTAAAAATAGTATCTTCTAAACATTTTAGCAATAATTTTGATATCAGCCAATAGAAATCTCTTGGAATACATAGACGATTTGTATACAGTTGTATATGCAGCCGCTGCTGTTTCGATTGCAAAATACTTCTTAAAAAATACCTGTGAAAATTCTCTTTGTTTTTTTAAATAGGCCGGATCGGATATTAACCGAGTAATTTTCCTCAGATTATTCTCCTCGTTATATTGGGAAAAAACATTCCGTTGGGAAAAATTTGTACGAAACGCATCCATAATGTTTGTTTCGTCAAGCAAAACCGGGTGATTACCATTGGCGTTAATCGAAAGTAAGGGTATTCCTAAAGACGCGGCTTCCATAGCACTTCTTCCTACGCCAATCACAGCATCGGCTAAGTAAAGCATTCTAGAAGCTTCTTTCGTGTACTTGTCATCAGTCACAAAAACGACATCATCTTTTAAAGAAGACGCTTTTCGACGCAATTCGCTGAATACCCTACCATCTTCAACGGTCCCGATCACATATAGTCTGACATTGTGGATTCCAGACTTTTTCAAAAATAGAACCAACTCAATAGTATCTTCAACACTTTTTTTATAGGTCTCTAGGATACGACAAACTCGCACGATATTAAAGTACTGATTATCTTTCACATATTCATTCGGTACATCATCCAACTGAACAGCGGATACCCTATTAGGAATTAGGTGAATATTTGTGTCGTCAAACTTCCTTTGAGATTCAAACCATTCTTTATTTTCCAAACTGAAAAGAACCAAGTTTTTAACATGCGCAAATTCAATAGGATTGGGTCCTCCGCAGAGGTTCACGACTATTTTTTTTCTCCTAGAAGAGATAAATAGTCTGAGCACATTATATATTGGTGCATCAAAACAATGAAAGATATCTGGTTTTAGTTCTCGATCCAACGCCAAAATTCTATTTCGGAAACTTATAAAGGAAATGCCATCAAAAAATATATGTCCGTAGAAATATGGATTGTCTTCAAGAACATCTCCAGTTGCAGGTCCCACCGACACAATCTTTACGTCATGCTCCTCAGCAAGTTTTCGAGATATATGATTTAAGCTATGATAATGTCCACCACGACCATGTTTCATATTGGATATGAAAAACAATATTCTCATTCTAATAATTTATATATCTTGAATTTTCAGTAATCAATTTAAAGCTGAAAAAGTTAACACTTATATCCCCCAAGAGTTTCAAACAGTTAAATACTTTTTTTTGCACCTTTACAAAGAAAGACAGGAAAACATCTTGTACCAATCTACAAAAGAAGACTCTAGTTTGAAAATCAATTCTACCACATTTCACCACCGTATTGTAATCCCCGACAAACGAAGTCGTTTATCTATTAGATAATCCGTTGCTCAATCTCCAAATCTAATCCGAATCTATCAAAAACCAATACCTTAACCTCAGATATCAAATTTATTATATCCATACCCTTAGCATTATTAAAATTAACAATAAAGCCGCCATGCTTTTCAGATATCTTCGCTCCTCCTACAGTAAACCCTTTCAACTGTAACTCATCAATAATTGCACCTACGTAAAATCCTTTTGGTCTCTTAAATACGCTACCTGCATTTGGAAATTCTTTTGGTTGCTTTGCCCAACGCTGTTCCTTGATGTAATCCATCTTCTTCTGGATTTTATCTTTTTCCTCAAGGCGCAACTTTAACCAAGCCTTCAATACAATCTTATCTGTATTACGTTGAAAGAAACTGTTACGATATTCAAAAGACATATCTTCCTTCGATATCTCCTTTACAACCATGTCGGCGAGATCTAAATATCTTACTCTAATTAAAACATCTTTAATCTCTTCACCGCTAGCCCCTGCGTTCATTACCACAGCTCCACCTAGCGAACTAGGAATATCATAAAATATCTCGACCCCACTTAACCCCCATTTTAGAGCAACTTCAGCGACATCCTGCATCATTGCTCCCGCCTCAACCATCAATTCATCCTGCTCATTAACAGCGATGTCATTAAAGTTGCCATTAAAAATAATAATAGGTTTATCATAAAACTCACTCGACAGTATTACATTATGCCCACTTCCCAAAAGTATATAATCTGTAGATTGTTCAAATAGATTGATAATATCTAATTCATTATCTGGAAAAAAAACAGATTTCCCGATCGCTTTTATACGATAAGAATTGTACATTGTTAGATCAAAATCATTAAACTGCCTCATTTGGTTCTTTTATTTCTCCGTAAAAAATTAACAATCGGATCAAAATCCGATTTTTTATATCGTAGTATCGTTGAAATTGGGATCTGGACTTCTTTACTATAAAAGTGCAAGAACGATATTCCTGCAAAGATATAACTGATCGTTGAACAAAATGCAGAACCTCTTGCTCCATACTCCGGTATAAAAATATAGTTAAGGACGACATTCAATATTAATGATGGAATCATCGCCTTCATTACCACGTAAGGTTTTCCTTTTCCTGCCAAATCCATATTCATGACCTTAAAAATCGTCAAAATAACTACTCCAGGAAGCAGATAATTTAACACGGCTGTACTGGGTTCAAATTCGGCGCCATACATCCCAACTATAATCTGTTTAGAAAGAAAATATAGAAGAACAGAGATAGCTCCTATCATTAGAAATGACAACCGAAGCAATTGAGCAACTTTATAGGAAAATGCCAGATCATTTTTTGACACTGCACTTCGCGCGAAAACGATTGTACTTAGCACCATCGGTATCTGCCAAAGATACTGTGTAATTGCCGATCCTTTAGAATAGATCCCTAATTCGTAAGATGTACTGAGCCTGTCAAGCAATATGTAATCAGCTTTATAATTTAGATTTATAATAAGAAGTGAAAAAGCATAAACTAAACCTAATGACAACATCGATTTAATTATCCGCAAGTCGAAATTTAAATTGAAAGATTTCAGGAAATCGTTCTTAAAAAGCATAATCACCGCCATAATCAATGGCCCAGCGATTGCAGAGCTTAAAGCTCCACTAACTCCTTTCTGCATTAATACGACAAAGATAATGGTAAGAACGAAAATAATAGCAGGAGGGATCCAATTAACTTTGTTAAACGTTTTTATATCGTTTTTCCCTAAGAAAATACCAGAATTGTACGTAACAAAAAGTGTGAACGGAATTGGAACCAAGGCTAAAACCACCCAAAGAACATTAGATCCCGATTTACTGAAATAAACCATTAAAAAATAACATATCACTACAGAAACAATGGAGGTAAAAAACCAAATCTGAGAGATTGCTGTCTTTATTTTATCTTCTGGATATATCTGCTTACCCAAATAATAGGTAGTTGCTTGCCTAATTCCTAAAGAACCTATAGTCATAAAAAGCGAGGGATAGACCGTTAAACCAGCGATGATACCATTACCTTCGGGACCGATCCATCTAGCAGTAAGTACAGAAGTACCAATTCCCAAAACTATTATGAAAAAATTTGAGGTTGCTACTTTTATTAGATCACTTATAAACGATGCCATTATTTGTCAAGCTTTTTTATCTTACATGGAATGCCGTAGGCGACGCAATTTGGTGGTACATCTTTATTGACTAATGTATTTGCTCCTACAATACTATTTTCTCCAATTACTACGCCTCCTATAATTTTTGCTCCAGCGTATATTTTAACATTACTTTCAATTACTGGATAGGAAAGCCCCTGTCCTTTCTTTCCGTGACTTCCTAATGTTACCTGTTGAAAAATAGTAACATCATCTTTAACAATCACACCATCTCCTATTACAACGCCTATCGGGTGAGGTAATACCAATCGTTTGCCTATAGAAGATCTATAAGAAATATCACAATTTCTCTTGACGACCATATTATACTTATATACACGAGCTATATGCCTCAACAGGAAAAATCGCCTTTTTGAACAGTAGGTACCAATACGATAATTAAACAAAACTCGAAAATTCGGCTTATAAAAATATTGAAAGAAAAAGTTTCGGAGTGTAAACTTACCATCAGGTAAGTCTTCGCAAATTTCCTTTAATAAAGTTGCTCTCGAACCCTTCATTACACATTGATATTGAGACCCTTAAGTTTTTCAGAAAGATTTTCATATCCTCTGTGGATTTGCCACGAATTTTCAATGATTGTCTCTCCCTCCGCAGTTAAACCCGCTAGCAGTAATGCTATACCTGCTCTAAGATCCAAAGCATTTACTGTTGCACCTTGTAATTTGGATCCTCCATTTATCACCAACAAATCCCCCTCCACTTTGTAAGACATTCCCATCTTACCGATCTCCGCTGCGTAGCCATATCTTCCAGGAAATCTTAAGTCTATTATCTTTGATTCACCCTTGGACATCGCTCCATATACAGCGAACAGCGGTTGCATATCCGAATTAATTCCAGGATATGGTCCTGTGCTAATCTCAACAGGAAATGGCTCGCCTCCTTTGACAATCAGACTATTTTCGCCGCGGTACATTCTCATACCACTTTCTCTTAGATAAGCCAATGGAACTTCGAGGTGCTCATACGGGAAATTTTCAATTTCAACCTCTCCGTTGGTTATTACAGAACCAATTGCCCAAGTCAGCGCTTCCATGTTGTCCGGAATAACAGAATGTTTAACGCCAGACAGCTCTTCCCGACCCTCTATCACAATACATTTTTGGCCAAAGACATTAATTTTTGCACCCATTTTTCGTAGCATCTCTATGAGATCCATTATCTCCGGACGTATATGGGGATTCCAGACCGTAGTTATTCCTTCGGATAAACTAGCACAAATAATCGAGTTTTCTGTAGCTCCAGTGGAACGCATAGGTAGGTAAATATCATTACCCTTCAATCGACTAGCCTTCGATTTAGCGCACAGGAAATCACCTTCCTCCCAAACTTCAGCACCCAACCGCTCTAACAACATCACGTGTAAATCATATTTACGTTCCCCTAGTTTACAGCCGCCGGGAAGAGGAACTTTACCAAATCCAAATCTGGCAGTAAGTGCTCCTAAGATAAGTAGTGTGTTGCGTATCGATCTACCTTCCCAATCAAGTGCGGTGATGTTGGAACTAGCCTCGCGAATAGCTACATAATCACCATCAGTAACATACTCTTTACCAAGAACTTCTAACATTTCAAGATGAACCTGTACGTCCAACAATCCATTAGGAAAATTTTCTAACTCAACTTGTTCTTTGGTTAATAACGATGCAGCTAAAAGACGCAGAGCACTATTTTTTGCCCCACTAATTTTTACTTGACCATATAATTTACCTTTTGTTATTTTTAACGATTCATTATTCATATCAATTTTTTTTTATTTTATTACCCTTGTACCAATCAACAAAATATCTTACGCCCTCTTTTATTGATGTCTTACTTTCATAGCCCAATTCTTCTATCGCAGTAGTGTCTGCCCATGTCTGTGAGACATCTCCCAGCTGCATCGGCAGCATCTGCTTTTTCGCTTTGATACCTAATTCATCTTCCAAGGTTTCGACAAAGGCCATCAACGAGATAGGAGAACCGTTTCCAATATTTAAAACTCGGTATCTAGCGCTTTCTATGCCGAAACTAGGAGGAAAATCCAGCGTTAGAACAATCCCTTTTATAATATCATCTATGTACGTAAAATCACGACTCATATCTCCATTGTTGAAAATTTTAATTGAACGATTTTCAACGATAGCTGACGCAAACAAGATCGGCGCCATATCGGGTCTGCCCCAAGGTCCGTAGACGGTGAAGAATCGTAAACCCGAGGTAGGAAGCTGATACAGATGACTGTAGGTATGTGCCATAAGTTCATTTGCCTTCTTTGTAGCAGCATATAGGCTGACAGGAAAATCTACTCGATCATCTTCAGAAAACGGAACTTTATCGTTCTCGCCATACACAGACGAGCTGGATGCGTAAACCAAATGCCCAATTTTATTATGCCGACAGCATTCTAAAATATTGACAAAACCAACAATATTGCTATCGACATAGGCCATGGGATTCTCCAAGCTATATCTTACACCAGCCTGTGCCGCTAGGTTAACAACAGCGTCAAACTTTTCGGTTTCAAAAAGTGCTGGCAATGCCGCTCTATCTTCCAGATTTAGGCGCACAAATTTAAAGTTCGAAAATATTGTTGACGCCACGGGAGTATTCCAGAGGGCAGCAGCTTCTTTGCCGACGCCTAGTTCTGCTAATCGAGCGAATTTTAGATTAACATCATAATAATCATTGATATTATCCAGTCCAATGACCTCCACTCCAGCTTCCAACAGTTTTCGACTGAGGTGAAAACCGATAAATCCTGCAGCTCCCGTGACAAGTACTTTTTTGTAATTCATAGCTAATCAGTTTAATTACTCACCAATGGCGTAATACGTAAAACCTAAGTCGGCCAGCTTCGTTCTATCCAATAATTTTCGTCCATCAAAAACAAAGGAAGGTTTCTTCATGCCTTCTTTGATCCTCTTCCAATCAAAGTTTTTAAATTCATCCCATTCAGTCAATACCGCCAGCGCGTGTGCTCCTTGCAAGGTCTCGTAAGGATCGCTTACCACCTTAACCAAACGGCGATTTTCTTCTGGAGATCGTGTACCAAGATAATCAAGATCTTTATAGATCTGCTCTGCCGACACCTTAGGATCGTATACGATAACGGTAGCCTCCTCATCCAACAAATGGTCTGCCACATAAATGGCTGCAGATTCCCGCGTGTCATTGGTATCTTTTTTAAATGCCCATCCTAAAAACGCAATCTGCTTTCCGTTGACCGTGTTATACATAGTTTGGATAATCTTCTCGGCAAAACGAGATTTTTGATGATCATTCAACAAAATGACTTGTTCCCAATAATCGGCGACAGCTGTTAGATTATAAGAACGCGCGATATAAACCAAATTGAGGATATCTTTTTGAAAACAAGAGCCGCCAAATCCTACGGAGGCTTTCAGAAACTTTGAGCCGATGCGACTATCCTGACCGATGGCACGAGCAACCTCATCCACATTGGCCCCTGTCACCTCACAAAGTTCTGATATCGCATTAATACTGGATACCCGCTGTGCTAAAAAGGCATTAGCCACTAGTTTCGATAATTCAGAAGACCAAAGGTTCGTGGTCAAAATACGCTCACGCGGCACCCAAGCCTCATATACTTGAACCAATGCTTCGATTGCTTCAGCATCTTCCCCGCCTATCAGCACACGATCAGGGTTATGCAGATCAGACACGGCGGTACCTTCGGCTAAAAATTCAGGATTGGAAAGGATATGGAAATTTACACCATTACCCGTATTATCCAATATACTTTTCAAAGCCTCTGCAGTGCGAACAGGTAATGTCGACTTCTCCACAACAATTTTATCTGAAGTGGCTACAGCAGCAATTTGACGCGCGCACAATTCAATGAACTTAAGATCTGCCGCTTGCCCTTTTCCTTTACCATAGGTTTTCGTTGGCGTATTAACCGATATAAAAATCATATCAGCCTCTTGAATAGCCAAGTCGACGTCTGTTGAGAAGAAAAGATTTCGTCCACGAGCCTCTTTGACTACCGCATCCAAACCGGGCTCATATACGGGAAGATTCTCTAAATCGCTATCATTCCAAGCCGCAATACGCGCTGCATTTAGATCAACAACAGTAACTTCGACGTCCACATTTTTCTGGGCGATGACAGCCATAGTAGGTCCACCTACGTAACCTGCGCCAATACAGGTGATCTTTTTTACTTTTTTCATTTTATGTACGGTGCTTCTTTTTTTATTTACGGTAGACAGTAGTTCACTGTATTTACAATCTTGCGTCTACAAATGTATTATCCAAAAATCCTTTTATGTCAAAAATAATAGCTGGATCCTTTTTCAATCTTTCCAAATCGATCTTTAAGAACTGCTCATGTGCGACCGCTACAATAACGGCATCATACAATATTGTTTCATCACTTCCAGCTACTCGACTTATATCAATCCCTTCGTATACCTGATTATCGAAAGTTGAACGGCCACCAACTTCTTGTTCCGCTGCGCTCTTCCTTTCGACGAGCAACTCCACCTGCCCCGGCAACTGCTTCAATAAATCAATACCAAAAGCCTTCGACACCTCGCTAGGATCAGCCCAAGGGTCAAACACATCCACCTGCAATCCATATTCCTTCAACTCTCGGTAAACATCCAGCACCTTTGAATTCCGAACATCTGGACAGTTCTCCTTAAAGGTAACGCCCAAAATCAACGCACGGGCACTGCCAACGTCGATCTGCTTCTTAACCATCAATTTTACCACCTTGGATGCCACAAATTCGGAAATCGAGTTGTTAACCCGACGACCAGATAGGATAACATCTGGGTAATAGCCCAATTGAATAGCTTTATAGGTCAAATAGTAGGGATCAACGGAGATACAATGCCCACCGACTAAGCCGGGCTTATACTTTAAAAAATTATATTTCGTTCCAGCGGCTTCAAGCACATCATGCGTATCGATTCCGATACGATCAAATATCAGCGCAAGCTCATTGACAAAGGAGATGTTGACATCACGTTGTGCATTTTCTATCGCCTTGGATGCCTCGGCCACCTTTATGCTGGGTGCTCGATGCGTTCCGGCAGTAATAATTGTTTGATATAGCTCATCGACTTCCAAAGCCGCCGCCGGAGTCGAGCCAGATGTCACCTTGACAACATTAGCTAAGGTATGTACCTTGTCGCCTGGATTGATGCGCTCTGGCGAGTAGCCCACAAAAAAAGATTCGTTGAATCGCAATCCCGAGCTAGACTCTAAAACCGGCACGCACTCTTCCTCTGTACAGCCCGGAAATACAGTAGACTCATAAATAACCAAATCCCCAGGCTTCAGGACGGAACCGATCATGCGGGAAGCATCCAACAGCGGCTGTAGATTTGGCGCATTGTACTCATCTATAGGCGTCGGCACCGTAACAATATAGATCGTTGCCTCACGTATATCCTCCAAGCTATCCGAAACGCGATAACCAATCACTCCGCCGGCCGCAAGATCTGCAACGGTCTGCAGCTTGATGGCATCCGCTTCATTCGTAGCATCAAAGCCCTTACGCAGCTCTTCCACCCGTTTGGCATGAATATCAAAGCCAATGACAGGAAAATGAAAGGCAAATTCAATTGCTAAAGGCAATCCTACGTAACCTTGGCCAATGACCGCTATCCTTTTCATGTTTTATTGTTCCCTGTTGACCTTACTTGTTATTCCGTTCCGCCTCTTTCTCCGCCACAATCCTTCGTAGCCCTGAGCTTGAAAAGCGGTGATCGCGGCTGTTGTAATACAGCTCGATGCCCTTTTCCTCGCAATACGCACGGCCCGTAAAATTCTTATCCTTATATTCATCACCCACGATGCGCACATCGAGCTTGAAGGAACGAAGGATATCCTCCAGATCCTGCTCGGTAGAGTAAGGCACAATCTCATCCACATACTGGCAACCGCGCAATTGAATATAGCGTTCTACAACAGTTTGCGTAGGCTTATTTTTCTCTGGACGATCCAATGTAGGATCCATCTGCAAACCACAGATCAAATAGTCGCATTGTCGCTTTGCCTCTGCCAACATCATGATATGCCCTGCATGGAGCAGATCAAAAGTCGAGAAGGTAATACCGACACGCGGACCTGAATTATAGTCCTTATTGGATTGTTTTCGATGCTCTTCCTTCATGATACGCAACTTGCTTTTTGATATAGGATAATATGGCCTGCCTGCTGCGGCATTACAAAGGACACGGTTACCTTCTTTTTTATCAAGGGCGAAGTTTTCTCCGCTAACTGCAATAAATATGCCGAATTTAAATTATCGCCCAAAATAACGATATCTACACTATCAGACTCCTGCCCTTTGGCGTAGGCACCAGTTAGCACTACCCGGTCCACATCGCCCGCGCGCTCTAACACCTGATCAATTACCTGATCAATGCCCAGAAAAGAATGCACCAAGCGCTGTAGTGGATTAAAAAGGGGATGCTGTGTATTCGCCTGGTAAAGGATCTTCCGCTGCGCCTGTGCTTTCTCCAAAAAACCGGCATCGGTCAGCAGATTCAACTCTTTACGAACCGCATTTGTAGACTCATCGAACTCCTCGGCAATACCACGCAGGTAGCCGGTATTCTTTGCCGAAACAAAAAACTTGATCAGCAACTTTAAGCGGGTTTTCGATGTTATCAATGCGTCTAACATAGTTTCCTTATTGGTGAGTAACAAAAGTACTCTACTTTTTCGAGCTATGCAAATTAATTCAACAAAACTTGCTTTTGAATAAGCGAAAAAGAAAAATACTATCCCACAGTAGCTGCTGTATCCTCTTCGTTGGGAATAGCAACCGAAATAACAGCTTTGACCAGCTTCGTCGATCCATTTTTTAGGTACAGACGACCTTTTAGGCGTATGCTGACCTGCCCTCCGCGAAGTGGACGCAGATCATGTCGCCGTATCCGAAAACCGACAGAAAGATACTGCGAACTATCGGCTTTAAAATAAAGCTGATCCACCGATGGAATGGAGAAAGCGCTATTTCGAAAGGACAGCGACAGCACGAGCAAACCCTTAACGTTTTTATCGGCCCGCGACATAGCCATGCCTATGCTTCCCGTTACAACATGTTGCTCGCGATTTGGCGCTTGGTGCAAGCGCACATCGCTATCGAGCGCGAGATACTTTCTGAATCGAACATAGCGTATCCATTCGGAGAGTCCAAAAAATAGTACAGCGAGCAGAACAAGTGTACCGACAATCTCGTAGGTTAAATCATCCATGGGGTTAAACGTATAATTGTAGATAACGAAGAAACAATATTTTCTTGAAGTCCCCACAGAACGACAGGGGACAAAATAAAGACATTACAAAGCCTACAAGAGATGGAGCCAAGCGACTATTCATCTCCAAAGAAATATAAGGATGCAGCGGCATGAGCTTACGCCAATTAAAGGACTGTGGAAAATTGGCTGGAAGACACGAGCTGCGCAGGAGATAGCTGACGAAAAGAGTAGTTACCAAACCAAAAACGGCTCGTATATAGGTTAGATCATTGGTCATAATCTGTAACATTTTAAATACAAATAAAGTAAAAAAACCATTCACTATTATTTGTATTTAAAAAATTATCGACCCTACCTAAAAGCGAATCTACTGACCATCAAGAAGTTTTCCTTTTCCTAGCCTTCGACGAGGCGATTAAGGTAAAGCCCATAGCCCGACTTGATCAACGGATTGGCGAGCGACAGCAGTTGGCTCTTATCGATGTAGCCCATGCGGAACGCCACTTCTTCGATAGCCCCAATCTTCATCCCTTGGCGCTCTTCGATAACCTGAATAAACTGGCCAGCCTGCATCAGAGAGGCTATGGTTCCCGTATCCAGCCAAGCTGTTCCACGATCGAATACGCCGACCTTCAGTTTTCCACGTTTTAAATATTCTTTATTGATATCTGTAATCTCCAGTTCACCACGCGGCGAGGGCTCAATAGATTTTGCAATCTGCACCACCTCATTGTCGTAGAAATAGATGCCGGGAACGGCATAATTAGACTTCGGCTCTTTGGGCTTCTCCTCGATGGACACCACATTTTTAGACGCATCAAACTCGACCACCCCATAGCGCTCAGGATCCTGCACAGGATAGGCAAACACCACCCCACCATCGGGATCGGCACAAGACTGCAGCAGCTTCGACATACCCGAACCATAGAAAATATTATCGCCCAAGATCAAAGCCACCTTGTCGTCGCCGATAAATTCCTCGCCTAAGATAAAGGCCTGCGCAAGCCCATCAGGCGAGGGCTGCTCCTTATAGGAGAACCGGCATCCTAAATGCGAACCATCTCCCAACAGCTTTTGGAAGTTGGGGAGATCCTGCGGCGTAGAGATGATCAAGACCTCTTTAATCCCGGCCAACATCAAAGTTGATAAGGGATAGTAGATCATAGGCTTATCGTAAACTGGCATCAGCTGCTTGCTCACAGCAAGTGTTAAGGGATGCAAACGCGTACCGGAGCCTCCGGCTAAAATAATTCCTTTCATTGTCGTTTTGTTTTTTTTAGATAGTGACGAGGTTACAAGGTGATGAAAGTGACGAAGTCTAAAGCCTCCTGTTATTCTTTCACCACGTCAACATTTCACCGCATCACGACGAAGTGACAACATTACAAGGTGATGAAAGTGACAAAGCCTAAAACATTAGGATACTTTTTTACTTCGTCACCATATCATTACCAAGTGACAAGGTGATGAAAGTGACAAAGCCTAAAACATTAGGCTATTTTTTTACTTCGTCACTACATCACTTTGTCACTACACCATCACATCCGCCCCAACATTGCTACCAAGCTATCTTTCCAATGGGGCACCTCCACCCCAAAACTATCTTTAATTTTTGTTTTATCCAGCAAGGAATACTTCGGTCGTGCTGCCGCTGTGGGATAATCTGCGGTAGGAATAGCGTTTACGGCACAGTCCAAACCCTTCAAATCACGAATGGCCACCGCAAAATCATACCAAGATATCTCCCCTTCATTGCTAAAGTTGAAGATACCATTTTTCCAGTTACCCGTTTCTATAATATGAATAATTGCTGCAGCAAGATCGCGGGCATAGGTGGGCGAACCAATTTGATCAGCAACTACCGATATACGGTCTCGCTCCGTCATTAAGCGGATCATCGTTTTCACGAAGTTATTTCCATAAGTAGAATACACCCAAGAGGTACGAATGATCAGATACTCCGGCGCCCATTTCTGAATCGCCGCCTCACCGAGCAACTTTGTTTTGCCGTAAACGCTGATGGGGCCTACGGGAGCATTCTCAGGCAAAGGCGTGGCCGAAAGCCCATCAAACACATAATCCGTAGAAATCGCTAACAGCTTGGCGCCATGGAGGCGGCAATACTGTGCAATCTCCTCACTAGCGAGATGATTTACCTGATCTGCCCGTTGCGGCTCCGACTCGGCCTTATCGACCGCCGTGTATGCCGCGGCATGGATAATCAGCTCTGGCTGATACATGCCCAAAATATCTTGGATGATCATCGTCTGCTCCAAAGGCAGCTGCTTGCTGTCCATAAAATAGAGCTCGTGCCCCGATGATTCTCCAAACAGCTCCCGCAATTCCGACCCCAACTGTCCTGAAGATCCTGTAATTAGTATTTTCATGTATTTTATTATGTGACATAGTGATATGGTGACATCGTGACAAATAACTTGATGCTTTATACTCCGTCACCTCATCACCGTGTAACCTCGTCACTCATTAATCAACAAACAGCTCTTTAAAGCTAGGCAAAACCTGATCTTTGTCGGAAATAATCAATTCCTCTGCAGGAACAACCCAATCAATACCCAGTTCTGGATCATCAAACTTCACCCCACACTCCGAGGCTTTATTATAAAAATTATCACACTTGTAGAAGAAAGTGGCTGTTTCGCTGAGCACCACAAAACCATGCAGAAAGCCACGCGGCACGAAGAGCTGGAAATTGTTCTCCGCCGATAGCTCGACTGCGACATGCTGCCCGAAAGTCTCGGAATCTGGACGCGCATCCACGGCAACATCGATCACCCTTCCTTCAAGGACGCGCACCAGCTTGGCCTGCGCATGATCTCCTGCCTGCGCATGCAATCCACGAATTACGCCACGAGTAGAATAGGACTGGTTGTCCTGCACAAAGTGTGTCTGGGTACCCGTAAGCTTATTAAAAGTATGTTCGTTAAAACTTTCGAAGAAATACCCTCGACTATCGCCGAATTTAGTAGGCTCGATAATAAAGCAACCTTTTAATTTTGTTTCTTTAATTTGCATAGTTCTGTAAAGTGATGTGGTGACATCGTGATAAAGTGACAACGTCAAGCAAGCAGCTTAAAAGTATCACGAAATGTCTAAACCTTGATCCTTTTTTTCAGGTTTGTAACCATTTTTCTAATATAGATAATCCGATCATAACAGACCACATACTCTCTTATATATCCTAATCTTTTCGCTATCTGCAATTGCGTATCAAGCTCAGACAACGATCCTTGTGCCATATTTAAGAAACCAATCCATTCAGCAGAACCTCCTCGACCCGCTCCCTCTGCAATATTTGATGGAATGGAAATGGCAGACCGTCGAAGTTGGCTAACAAGCCCATAACACTCATCTTTTGGAAATCTCTTGTTAATGCATAGACATCCTCCACCAAATTCATCGATTCTTGCCAAACTTTTAAATCTTCATGTGATTGCATCGTACAAATACATTATCGCTGAATCCTTTTATACACCTGTGCTTTCTCACTTCGTCCCATCATCACCTCCATCACCTCATCTTAACTATATTGCCGCTCGTAATATTTCAGGTAATCCCCCGAAGTCACATTATTCAACCATTCTTCATTATTCAGAAACCAATCGATGGTGATCGACAAGCCCTGCTCAAACGTAACCGAAGGCTGATAACCGAGCTCGTGATTGATCTTACGGGCATCAATCGCGTAACGCAAATCATGCCCCGGCCTATCCTTGACAAAGGCAATCAACTTAGCCGACGTACCCTCTTCCCGACCCAGCTTCTCATCCATCTGCCGGCACAGCTCCTTTACAAGGTCAATATTTTGCCATTCATTGAAACCACCAACATTATAGGAATCGCCATTCTTTCCTTGATGATACACCAAATCGATAGCCTTGGCATGATCGATCACAAAAAGCCAATCGCGCGTGTATTTACCATCACCGTAGATCGGAAGTGGCTTTTCATTTAAGATATTGTGAATACAAAGAGGAATTAGCTTTTCCGGGAAGTGGTTCGGACCATAATTGTTCGAACAATTTGTCAATACGATAGGAAGACCATAAGTATCGTGATAGGCCCGCACAAAATGATCCGACGAAGCCTTCGATGCCGAATAAGGCGAATGCGGATCATATTTGGTATCCTCGGTAAACAGGCCGGTATCGCCCAACGCGCCAAACACCTCATCAGTAGAAACATGATGAAAGCGCTTGCCCGCGTGGTTATCTTTCCAAATCTCTTTGGCCGCATTCAACAGGTTAACCGTTCCAATAACATTCGTCATGACGAAGGCCGTAGGATTGGTAATGGAACGGTCAACATGGGATTCGGCCGCGAGGTGTATCACCCCGTCTGGCTGGTATTCCTGAAAGATGGACAAGATGTGCGCCGCATTGGTAATATCTGCTTTGACAAAGGAATAGTTGGGTTCCTGTTCTATGTCGCGCAAATTCTCGAGATTGCCTGCGTAGGTCAATGCGTCGATGTTGATGATACGGTAGTTTGGATATTTCTTGACAAACTCCCGAACGACGTGCGATCCGATAAATCCAGCACCCCCGGTAATGCATATGGTCTTTTCCATATACCAAAGATAGCCGAAAGAATGTATATTCTAAATAGCTAGCTTTTGACTATTTTCAAATATTGTCGCATTTTTTATCGGGTTGTCTTTCAGCAAAGCATAGCTATCGTATTTCACGGCTACTTGACGTAGCGCATTCAAATGACGCTCATGGTGCATATCCGTGCCCACCAAATCATACATCCCCGATTTGATCAGCATCAGCGCTGCAGACTTCACATGTTCGCCGTAATAACGGGATATGGAAAGGAGATTGAGCGCAGGAGGCAGCCGGCATCCTTTATTTCTTTATAAATCTTAAAATTTTGGTGGTAATAATTATAGCGCTCGGGATGCGCCAAAATAGGTTGGTAACCTTTCTCTTGAATATCTTTAATTGTTTTGAATAGGGCCTTGGACTCGGCGAGGTAGGACATTTCGATCAACATATGTTGGTTGGGCAGCAAACAAACCTGATCTTGACTAATTATCGTTTGCAATTGATCATCAATCATATACTCGGCCGAAAATTGAATATCAAACTTCATTCCAGCAACATCTAATCCTTCCTTCAGTTGCTTATGCGCAGCAGAAATTGTCGAAGGTGTATTGTTATGAACTTCCTGCATGACATGCGGTGTCGAAATACACTTGGATATACCCAAATCCTTCAAACCCTGAAGCAACAGCAACGATTCTTCCACCGTTTTACTACCATCGTCAATACCCGGCAAAATGTGATTGTGCATATCACAACCTATCCAGGCTAACTTTCCATCCGATTCATTGCTTCTTTGTTTTCCTCCAAATAATCTACTCCAAAATGACATTTTTCTCTCTTATTGTTAGTATCTATTTCAAATTAGGTTGAACTGCAATTATACGTCGTTTATCGCAAAAAATAAAACGAGGCATGTAACCAATACGCTACAATACATTCATCTGTTTAAGTAATCTAGCCCTAATAGAAAGCATCGACATATTAATCTCCTAATCATAAGCGTAATACCACATATTGTGCCATGGATTTTCAAGATTACTTTTTTAACACTTGGGACAGGTTTTTTGTTTGCCCGAGGCCAATATCTACTGTAGAACGTACCGCAATATGTCTGTTTGGTAGGACAAAAAAGCGGAAAATAGATCAATATTTCTTTGACATGGAAAATTAGAGGAGCCACGATCTGCGTGGAATGCAGCTCGGCCCTGCACCGAGATAGCGTGCGGTACTAACTCGCCTGTTGCTCGTCGTCCGGAAAATGCTCGGCAATAAGTTCGCTGGTCACGGTATCCTGCAAAAGAAACAATTGTGCACTCGCTTTCGCATCCGATAGTGGATCATGATGGCTAAGCTCTATACCCATAATGCGGCAACAGATGCTCAGCTTGGTTTTTTTAAACCCCTTGGCTCGATAAATAACACTCGTACATTCCCAAGTTGGTGATAGCCCAAGTGCTTTGTAGTCCAAACCGTAATAGGCCATGGTCTTCATGAGCACCTCCCGATCGAATTTCTCGTTATGCGCCACCATAAAGGCTTCCCGAAGGTAATTCTCGATATGAGGAAAAAGCTCTAAAAATGTAGGTGCTGAAGCTGTATCTCTAGGCTTAATACCATGTACGCGGGTGGTTTGCCACATGTATTTGTTATCGGGTGGACGCACCAAGCTATGAAATTGTTCCACAATCTCGCCATCTACCACCTTTACGATACCCACCGCACACACACTCGTATAAACGGCTGTCGCCAGTTCAAAATCTATCGCTGTAAAGGTCATTGTATGATATTTCTACAAATATAGTGAATTTAAGGGACATCTGGATACGACCAATATTTGCCTACATGTGGATCGCAGCCGATCAGTAACCATACTTATCTTTCCATTTATTCTTTAGGGATTCCCGTAACTTGATTTCTGCGGCATTCGTGCCCGGATCATACAACAGGGTACCGCTGAGCGTATCCGGAAAAAATTCCTGCTGCACAAAATTACCCGGGAAAGCATGCGCATACTTATATTGAGCGCCATAGTCCAGATCTTTCATCAATTTGGTCGGTGCGTTGCGCAAATGCAGGGGCACCGAGAGATCGCCTGTTTGACGCACCAAGGCTTGTGCTTTGTTGATCGCCTCATAGGATGCATTGCTTTTCGCCGACGAGGCCAAATAGGTAACAGTTTGCGACAAAATAATCCTCGACTCGGGCCAACCGATCACATTGACCGCCTGAAAGCAATTATTGGCCAATAGCAAGGCGTTGGGGTTGGCATTACCAACATCTTCGGAGGCTAAAATAAGCAGCCGCCGTGCAATAAAAGAGGGATCTTCACCTCCTTCGATCATCCTGGCCAGCCAATACACCGCCGCATTCGGATCGCTACCGCGAATAGATTTGATAAAGGCCGAAATAATATCATAATGCTGCTCCCCAGCCTTGTCGTAACGCGCCATATTCTGCTGCACCTGCTTCAGCACAAAATCATTCGTCACCACCTGCTGTTGCGCAACCGCAGCATGCACCACCAGTTCGAATACATTCAACAACTTCCGCGCATCGCCCCCAGACAAGCGAAACAACGCTTCGTACTCCTCGATTTTGATAGGATGTTGTTTCAAATAATCGTCGCGCTCGATAGCTTGAGCGAGAATCTGATGCAATTCCTGCTCGGACAGATGTTCCAGCACGTAGACCTGACAGCGTGACAACAGCGCCGAGATAACCTCAAACGACGGATTTTCGGTTGTCGCACCGATCAGCGTTACCAATCCTCGCTCCACAGCCCCCAACAAGGAATCTTGCTGCGACTTGGAAAAACGGTGGATCTCGTCAATAAAGAGAATAGGCTGCTCCTGATTGAAGTTGCGCAACTTCTCGGATTTATCGATAACCTCCCGAATATCCTTCACGCCAGATTGAATAGCACTGAGGGAGAAGAATGGTCGCTTGAGCTCTCCGGCAATCAGGAAGGCCAAACTCGTTTTGCCGACCCCCGGAGGCCCCCAAAATATCATGGATGGAATATTCTGCTGCTGCAGCGCATTGCGAAGCACTGCCCCCTCACCGATGATATGTTGCTGTCCAATATAATCGGCAATCGATTTGGGCCGCATCCGTTCTGCTAATGGTATTGCTGTTGCCATAACACAAAGATAAGCAATTCGATTTGTGCTTTGATTGGCCAGCAGTATCAAAGACGATTGCTACGCCCCCTCGTGTGTCATTTTTCTATTCAATACTTGCTTTGCTGAGATTAGTAGTATAAAAAACCGTATTTTTAGCAACAGGAACCCCGCTTACCTGCAGGGGAGACATAAAAAGAGAGAACAACATGAAAAAAAGATTTTTGGCCCTGCTAACAGCGGGCATCATCTTCGTTAGCCTGCCGGAAACACAGGCGCAAGTCAAACTACCACAAGCCAGTAGCACGACGAAAATTGAACAGGGTATCGGGATCAAGAAAGTAACCTTGGTGTACCAACGTCCCAACACAAACGGACGCGCAATATTTGGCGGACTAGAACCCTATGATCAAGTATGGAGAACAGGTGCCAACAACATCCCTAGCATTACTTTTGAAGAAGAGGTGAGCATCGCAGGCAACAAAGTGCCGGCAGGGACCTATGGTATATTCAGTATTCCGAAAAAAACCGGCGACTGGACCATTATATTAAGCAAAAATGCCAACCAGTGGGGCGCATACCAATACAAACAAGACGAGGATTTACTACGCTTCGCGGCAAAAGCCAAGAAATTGAACGACAAAGTGGAAACCTTTACCATGGCCTTTGAAAATGTAACGCCCAAAGGGGCTGATTTGACGCTAGCCTGGGAAAACGTGAAAGTGAGCTTCCCGATTGCGGTCGATCAGTCCAAGGAAATTTTAGCATCGATCGACGAAGCTATGAAAGGCGAAAAGAAACCGTATTTCCAAGCCGCGCAGTATTATTTCAACAACAACCTAGATATCAATAAGGCATTGGCATGGGCCAATGAGGCCGACAAAGGCAACACCAAGGCACCGCATATTAAATACTGGAAAGCACAGATACAGCTGAAAGCTGGCGACAAAGCAGGTGCTATCCAAACGGCGACCGAAGGGGTGGAAATGGCGAAAGCAGCCAACAATGCGGAGTATGTGAAACTGAACACGCAGGTGATTACCGCCGCGAAAAAATAAAATGCACAAAAGACCAGTTAGGCGCGAGAGGCTACCCATAAACTAGCTATTACGCAACTGATCGCTGGCTTTTAATGCCGAAAACAGTATTTCTACAGGATGAAGGGCTTGCTGGGCGAGCCCTTCTTTTATTTGTTGCCTACAGGACGTGCCCGGCGCTGCAACGACAGCGTTCGCCGGCTTCTCACGCAATTTGGGAAACAGCACCAACTCGCCTATTTGTTGCGAAAGCACATAATGTTCCTGCTCATAGCCGAAGGATCCGGCCATGCCACAACAGCCCGAAGGCAAAACATCTACCGTATAGTTTTTGGGCAAATGCAATAGTTGCGCTAATTTATCCTGCAGTCCCCAAGCCTTTTGCTGACAGTGGGCATGTAATAGAATATGCTTCGGCTCCTCATGAAAGCGATCGGCAGCAAAGGCTCCGGCAGCCAGCTCTTGATACAGAAACTCTTCGACCGTCAAAGACCGCCTAGCCAACGCTTTGGCATCCCCCATCAGATCTTCATCCACCAGATCCACGTATTCATCCCTAAAACTAAGGATAGCCGAGGGCTCCACGCCAACCAAATAGTATTCGTCCTGCAGGAGCGGGGCAAAAAGTGTAACTTGCCGGTTAGCAAGCTCCTTTGCTTCGCGCAGGAAACCTTTGGAGATCAGCGCTCGCCCACTCGCGGGGTGCTTTACCGCCAACACCCGATAACCCAAACCCTCCAAGAGCAAAATAGCTTTCTTCCCGATTTCCACCTCGTGATAGTTCGTGAACTCATCAAAAAAGAAATAGAGTTTCTTTTGTTGCACGGCAGGTTCGGAGCGACGTCTGCTGAACCAGGTGAAGAGTGACTCTTTCGCTACGGCAGGTAAACCACGCTGTGGCGCAAAACCCAGGAACTGTTTGATCTTACGACCGAGGAAAGGATGTGCAATAGCCCAATTATACAAGCCCGATATCGGAGCAACAAGCTGCGTCATACGATCCACATGTCCGATCAGCCAATTACGCATCGGCACGCCATTCGCATCGTAATAGGCCTGCTGAAAATCAGCTTTGAGTTTGGCCATATCCACGCTCGATGGACATTCTGCCTTACAGCCTTTGCAACTGAGACAAAGGTCCATCACCTCTTTGATTTCCTCGTGATCAAAGGGATTCGCTTTATCCGAGCTGGACAACATCTCCCGCAATATATTCGCACGCGCACGCGTGGTATCTTCCTCCCTTCGGGTGGCCATGTAGGAAGGGCACATCGTTCCTCCGGAAAGCTCGGTCTTACGACAATCGCCAGACCCATTGCACTGCTCGGCATGCTGCAAGATATGCTGACCAGCATAACGAAACACGGAGGGGATTTCTTGCCGAAAGGGCTTTACCTGATCATAACGCAAGAAACCGTCCATGGCTGCCGTATCGACAATTTTTCCGGGATTGAAGATGCCCTGAGGATCCCATTGTTTCTTAATGGATTGCAATAGACTATAATTATGTTGCCCGATCATCAACGGGATGAACTCGCCCCGAAGGCGCCCATCGCCATGCTCACCACTCAACGAACCCCTGTATTTTTTCACCAGCTTGGCGATTTCTGTGGCCACCAACCGAAATTGGCTGCGCCCTTCTTCGGTCTTCAGATTGAGGATAGGCCGCAGGTGCAGCTCGCCCGTGGCCGCATGGGCATAATGCACGGAATAAAGACCATAGGTAGCCAAAATACGGTTGAATTCGGCAATATACGCTGGCAGATCTTCTACGGCAACGGCCGTATCTTCGATCACCGCAACCGGCTTTTCATCCCCGGGGGTATTGCTCAAAAGCCCCAATCCTGCCTTGCGCAAATTCCACACCCTTTTCTTGTCGCTGCCCGCCACGATAGGAAAATGATAACCCCAGCCTTGCTCCCGCAGAGCCTGTTCCACGGCAGCGATTTTTTCATACACCGCTTCAAACGTATCATCTGCATATTCCAGCACCAAGATCGCTCCCGGCTCGCCCTGCACAAAAAAGCGGTTTTCACGTTGTTCCATATTATTCTTGGTGCAGTCCAAGATGTAGTTATCCATCAACTCGCTCACCAAGGGGCCGTACTGGAGTGCAACCAAATTGGCCAATAACGCTTCTTCCACCGTTTTAAAATGTGCACAGAGAAGAACGGATGGCTGCTGCGGAAGTTCCACGAGATGCAGCTTAACCGATGTGATGAAAGCTAAGGTTCCCTCAGAACCACAGATTAACTTACAGAAATTGAAAGGGTCCGCGCCTGCGGTAAACGGATCAGACGCTAACAGCAGATCGATGGCATACCCCGTATTCCGACGGGTAACCTCTTTTTTGGGATATTGCCTACGTATCTCCTCTTGATTGCTGTAATCGCTTAAGAGTGACCGGATATGTCGATAGACCTCCCCTTCCAAATTTGTTAGGCCACACTTGGCACAAAAATCAGCAAAGGATAGCGCTTTAAAGGTTACAGCAGAACCATCACTGAGCAAAGCGTCGATCTCCAAGGTATGCTCTCGCGTACTACTATAGATTAAGGAATTAGAACCGCAGGAATTGTTGCCCACCATACCGCCGATCATAGCGCGATTTGCGGTAGAGGTTTCTGGGCCGAAATAAAGACCGAAGGGCTGTAACGCAAGGTTCAGTTCGTCACGGATAACGCCTGGCTGCACACGCACCCATTTTTCTGCCGTGTTGATCTCTTGGATCGCGGTAAAATAGCGCGATACATCTACAACGATTCCCTTTCCAACGACTTGCCCCGCCAGCGAGGTGCCGGCTGTACGCGGAATCAACGAAACACGCTCCTTTCGCGCAAAGGCAATCAGCAATTTTAAGTCGTGCACATCCTTGGGGAAGGCAACCGCCAAGGGTAGTTCCCGATAAGCCGAGGCATCCGTAGCATATAGAATACGCATCTTTGCATCCCAATGCAACTCACCCGCCAGCTCCGCTTCCAAGCTGCGCAATCGTTCGTTCATGTAACTATGCCTATTGCTCGCCCTTTATCTGTTGCGTATACGTGCTCTCGAAAATCTTATCGGCATTATTGGTCTCAAAACCATCACGCCGATGCACAGACTTCAGTTCATCCTTTGGAAGATGCCGAAAAGCGGGCAATGGGCTACGCTCGGCAAATTCCACGTAGCTCCCCGCAATCGCTAGCGCACGACCATCCGAAAAAATGGCCTCATACAGCGCAGAAACCGTGCTACTTTGTCGAAGTAAGCCATCAGCACTGGTTTTAATCTTGCCGCCGGCAGTATTCAGCTTAACCCCGATGCTTTCCAAAAAGCTATTAAACTCCTCAAGGGTATTATAGCCATCTTTGAGTTCATGTATGCTGATGGTGTAGTGGTTCAGGTAGTACCGGTTATAGATTACCCAAGCGGCGTACTCGCTTTCTTCCAGCAAACGTTGATAATCGGCAGCCGTAGGTAAGGGCCACAACGGTTGCTGCAGGAAAGCGGCAACGGCTTCCCCATTGGAAAGATCCAAACTGTCAACAGGATCGCTACTGATCGGATCCGTGTATTGCTGTATAATCTTTTGAGCTTCTGCACTCAGGGCGTCCACCTGGAGCTCCGAAACAAAAATACGCGGATAGTGCGCTTCCGGCGGAGCATACCAATAGGCATCCAATTTCTTGGCTTCAAAATAATAATGATCTCGCCTTTGATAGCCGTAAGCTAAAAAAATCTTCTCGAAGGAAGCGATGCCCAAATGCGGAACGCCCAAAGTGCGGAAAGCAATATGGTCGTTCACGATATCATCTTGGGAGCTAACTACTGCGTTGGCTAACAGCGCATCGGTTATCTTGCCTACATCCGCTACATGATCACGATAATGCGCAAATAGATCATTCAGCACAATATCCAAAGGTTTTTGCTCGTCGAAGTACATAACGCAACTATTTAAGGTTTATATAGATAAAGGTAAGGAAAAAATCCTTACAACTCTTCCCGTAGAAGCTTCTCCAGTTCTTCCGAACTGAGGTTCATATTGACGTTGCCATCCTTGGCCAAGGAGATTTCGCCAGTTTCTTCGGAAACAATTACTGCAATAGCTTCGGAAACCTCCGTAACACCAATGGCTGCACGATGGCGCAACCCAAACTGCGGCGGAAGGTCTTCGCTATCTGAAATAGGCAACACGCTACTTGCCGTCATGATCCGGAAATCAACAATCACCACAGCACCATCGTGCAGCGGACTATTTTTAAAAAAAATACTTTCTAATAGACGCTTGGATAGTGGCGCATCGATATACTCGCCACTAGACTGATAGTATTCCTCATCAAAATAACGAGAAAATACCAACAGGGCACCGGTGCGCGATTTCGACATGCTGCGACAGGCATCAACGATGGGCTTTATCCTTTCGCTATTATCCACCTGCGTGGATTTCTTCGATCCTAGGAAAGACCAGAAGAACTTCTTGCGCCGAAGGGAGATGTTTTTCCCGATATGAATTAAAAAACGACGGATCTCCTGCTGGAAAACAACGATCAAGGCAATGGATCCCACAGAAATAAAGCCGCCGAATATCTCGGTCAGCAAGCGCATCTCCATCTGTTTGACCACCAGATAAATGCCGTAGAAAAGGGCAATCCCGATCAGGATATTAACGGCTATGGTACCTTTGATCAAACTATAGATATAATAGATGATAATTGCCACCAAAAAGATATCGATGATATCCAAGAGGCGGAAGCCGTTAAATATATTCAGATCGAAATTTTCCATGTACGTAGTGCAATTTAAGAAATATAAAGTACTTTTTTGCTTTTTAAGAGCGATCTAGCGGGCTCCAAATTAATTTTATATAAGACCAAATTTCTATAAGTTTGTAAGAAAAAGAAAAACCTGATGACGAAGCTATCTGTAAATATCAATAAAATTGCTACGCTGCGTAATTCGCGGGGAGGAAATGTACCCAATGTGCTGTCCACGGCTCTAGCCTGCGAGCGCTTTGGAGCAGAGGGAATCACGGTGCATCCGCGTCCGGACGAAAGACATATCCGCTATCAGGACGTTTATGATCTGAAAGCCGAAATCAGCACCGAATTTAATATAGAAGGGAATTGCCAAGAACAGAAATTCATCGATTTGGTATTAGCGAACAAACCGACGCAGGTAACCTTAGTACCGGACGCCTTGGGTCAGATAACTTCCAACCATGGCTGGGATACCATCAAGCACCGCGATTACCTCAAAGAGATGGTACATCTGTTTCAGGAACAGGGAATACGGGTATCGATCTTCGTCGATCCCGATGAGGAGATGGTAGAAGCTGCTGCAGAAACCGGCACCGATCGCGTGGAACTGTATACCGAAGCTTACGCCGCAAAATTTGGCTTCGACAAGGAGCAAGCCATCGCTCCCTATTTTAAAGCCGCAAAAGTAGCGCAGCAGGTCGGTCTAGGACTCAATGCTGGCCATGACCTAGACAGTAACAACCTACGTTATTTCAATGAACATATTCCGGGCCTTCTAGAGGTGAGCATTGGCCATGCGTTGATCGCCGACGCCCTTTTCTGGGGATTGGAAGAAACGATTAAACGCTACCTTGCCGCACTAAAAGCCTAATAAAACATTCGAGCGGTAGCCATCTGCATCTACTGCACCTGTGCTCCGCTCGAAGAATGTATATACCAGTATAAAGTATACGAAGTAGTAATTTATACTACTGAATCTTTTTAAATATCCGGTTCCAACGGATCTTGCTAAGAAAGTTGCCGTCCTTATCATAACTCATCCAAGTGAACAAGGCCTTACCAACGATATGATCTTCGGGTACAAAACCAAATTCCCGAGAGTCCGCTGAATTATCACGGTTATCGCCCATCATCCAGTAATAATTCATCTTGACCTGGTAGCGGTCTGTCTTTTGTCCGTTGATGTATATCCCATCTGGATGAGATTCCATTGTATTTCCTTCGTAAACCGATATGATACGTGCATAGATCGGCAAGGTTAAGCTATCCAATTTAACGGTGTCACCCGCTTTTGGAATGGTCAATGGGCCAAAGTTATGGTAATTCCACTTCCTATTTACCTGATCATGCGGAAATGCAGAACCATTATTATCATAAGGCAACACCTGCTTCACATTCGCCCAGCTTGTTACCTCGACGATCTCTTTCTTGGTTACATATATTAAATAGGGCTCCTTGAAAGCAAGTCCATCGGTTGGATTTTTGGCGTAATCCATGCGCTTATCGATCAAAAGCTGCTCATCAAGTCCTGATCCATCGGTATAAACCATGTACGCCTGTTGCAAATCATCGGAATCATAACTTCTCTCCTCGTTAATCGAGAGCACTCCATTGACCATTTCGACGTGATCACCCGCTACCGCGACGGCACGCTTGATATAGTTTTCTCGCTTATCGATAGGTCGGTTGTAAGGTGCATCCGCTTCAGTCGGCAGGTTGAACACGACAACATCGTTTCGCTTCAACACTTGAAACCCCGGCAATCTAGTATAGGGAACTTTTATCCATTCAACATAAGCTTTGCCGCCGGTCAAAGGCATGGTATGGTGAGCAAAAGGAAATGCCAAAGGCGTCATCGGCACGCGAGGGCCGTAGTTCAACTTACTGACAAACAGAAAATCGCCCACCAGCAGCCTACGCTCCATCGATCCGGTAGGAATCATATAAGCTTCCAGCAAAAAGCCGCGGATTAGTGTGGCAGCAACCGAGGCGAATATAATGGCGTCTGCCCATTCGCGTCCAAAGCTTTTCTTGTAGGGATATTTTTTTTGAAAGTCTTCGGTATGGGAGGCTCCCAAATAGTTAACCTTCGGGTCGTGCGCCCATAGAGGCAAAAAAATAAAGGGTAGCAATACGGCAGCGCTCGTTTCCCAAAATCTCCTTTTTCCAAAACTCTTCAATAGATCAAGGTACAAAGCATAGAAGACGAAGATATTGACGATAGGCAAAAGTAGAAGCAATACCCACCAGCTCGGCCTATGCGTCAACCGTGCCATCGCGTATTCCCGATAAAAAGGCACAATAGCCTCCCAGCCGCTACGACCAGCTTTGCTAAAGAGCAACCATAGGCCATAGATACTGCCAACTGTCCATACGACGAAAATACAATACCACATCTACAAATTCGCTTCTACATACCTCGTAAGAAAGACGAAGTACTACTTAATCCCTTTAAAAATACGGCTCCAGCGGATCTTGCTCAAGAAGCTACCCTGCTCATCATAACTCATCCAGGTGAATAGCGCTTTACCCACGATGTGGTCTTCAGGCACAAAACCCCAAGCTCGTGAATCAAGCGAGTTGTGGCGGTTATCTCCCATCATCCAGTAATAATTCTGTTTGAAGGTATAACTCGCAGCTTTCGTTCCATTGATATAATACCCATCGTTTTTCTTTTCCAATGTGTTTCCTTCGTAATCACGGATCGCGCGCGCATACATCGGAACAGTAAGCGAATCAAGATTCACGGTCCATCCTTGTGCTGGAATTGTGATCGGGCCAAAGTTATCGAAATTCCATTTGTAATTTTTATCGTGCGGATAGGTGTCGCCCTGCATTTCCGACTTATCAAATACGCCCATCGTTACTTCTTGCACATTTCCCCAGCCCTTCACCACTGCCGCTTCATCAGCGGTCATAAAAACGCGGTATAGCGCTGGATTTTCTGTTGCGGAATACTCTAAACGCAGATCCTTCATCCGTTCCGGATTCAATCCACTCTGATCTGTCTGCACCAAATAGTCCATCTGCATTTCCGGCGGAACGAAGCCTGGCTGCCCATTGATCACCAACTGGGCATTTTCCATCGATACCACATCGCCGGGTAGGCCAACACAGCGCTTGATGTAGTTCTCACGCTTGTCTATAGGACGAGTGACCACGGTGAATTGATTGTTTACAGCTTCCTTGCCCATATAGCGGACAATATCAGAATAACTTTGGTCCTGATGTTCCAATATTACGGTATCTCCTGCCGGGAAATTGAATACCACGACATCGTTGCGTTCTATCTTTTGGAATCCCGGAAGGCGTTTATATGGAAGTTGGATCAGCTCGGAATAGGCCTTGCCACCCGTGATCGGCATAGTATGGTGCGCAAAGGGGAATGCTAGGGGCGTCATCGGCACACGCGGCCCATAGTTCAATTTACTCACAAAAAGAAAATCACCAATCAACAAACTCCTTTCCATCGATCCGGTAGGGATCATATAGGCTTCCAACAGAAATCCGCGGATCAATGTTGCAGCTACGGTAGCAAAAATAATGGCATCCGCCCACTCGCGCCCCACCGATTTCTTGTAGAAATACTTCTTATTGAATTCCTCTGTATTCGCCTGCCCCAGGTACTTCACCTTCGGGTCGCGCCCCCATAGGGGCAGAAAAATAAACGGCAGCAATATGGCAACAGCCGTTTCCCAAAAACGACGTTTTCCAAAGCTTTTCAACAAATCGAGGTAAAGACCGTAAAAAATAAAAATATTGACAATCGGCACCAACAGCAAAATGACCCACCAAGTAGGTCTTGCGGTAAGTTGCGCCATAACATACTCCCTGTAGAAAGGAACAACAGATTCCCAGCCTTGCTTGCCGGCCTTTTTATACAGTAACCAAAGCCCATATAATGCTGCAACGGTAAATACTGTAAAAATGATATACCACATGTCTTAAAATTAAAAAGTCAACATTAAAAATCAAACATTTCGGTCACTTGGTAGAAGCCTTTCTTCCCCTGCAACCATTCTGCTGCGATAACAGCCCCCAGCGCAAAACCTGCCCTACTGTGTGCCGTATGCTTAAATTCAATCTGATCCACCTCCGAACTATAAAGCACGGTATGTGTACCCGGTACCTCATCTATCCGATGACTCTCGATCAATAGCTCGTCCGCTTTAGGCACGAGCTCTTCGCCTTCGCCAATGAGATTGTTAATCCATTTGGATTTATCATCGATGCCGTCCAAGATGCCTTCAGCAATGGTAATAGCCGTGCCACTTGGCGAATCCAATTTGTGAATATGATGAATCTCTTCGACTTGCACATCATATTGCTTATAAGGAGCCATTGCTTTGGCCAACAACCTATTCACATGAAAGAACACGTTTACACCAATACTAAAATTAGAACCATATAGCAAGGACTGCTCTGCTTCCTCACAAACGGACTTAATCTCGTCTAAATGTTCATACCAGCCTGTTGTGCCCACCACGATAGGGAGATTTGCTTCAAAGCAAAGGCTAATATTGTTTATCGCCGCAGCGGGCTCGCTAAAGTCAATGGCCACATCTGCGTTCAGCAAATCTTCGGCACTAATCGACTCCCGGTTTTCTTTATCCACAATTAGTTGGATTTCATGGCCCCTTTTTAGCGCAAACTGTTCAATTTGCTGCCCCATTTTTCCATATCCTAATAGTACTATCTTCATCTACGTATTTGTTTTGCTTATCTAATTCCGATGTCGGTCGAGCTTGGCATAGCGCGGTTCGAGCATTCGGTTTAGGTTATCTAATATTCATGGTTAGCTTTATTCCTGGAGCCACGCCCAAACCACCCAATGCGCTATTTCCAGAGAAACTGTAGGATGGCATAAGGGTAGGGCCGATTTTCATCGTCATATCGGGACCAATACTCCAGCGGTTTTTCAACATCGAGTCTACATAAGCTTCTATCGCGTTAAGTCCCCAAAAGCCTACGGTGACCAAGATCGTGAGATCTCGGTTTCTACGCGCATAGTCTTTCTGAGCAACAAGGCCGGGTATTTCGTAATTTCGTAAGTCTTGATCTCGCGGTCCTTCCTGCCCATTGGTTTCAACCCGCCAAGCCAATTCATCTAAAAACTTTCTGTAGTACCATTGCCAGTAGTCGAATACCAGATAACCAGAAACCAGTCCGCCATAGATAATCGGCACCTTTACCCACCACAATCCACCATTGGTATATTGTCCCCAACCGGGCAGCATCAGCGAGCGTTTCCACGCCACGCGCGATACGTGTTCGATCTCTAAGCGAGCAGAGTCTTTCTTGATGCCTTTGTAATAGTACTTATCGCGTTCTTTCTGCGCCCGCTCCCGTTCCTTCCGCTCTTTTCTGGTTTCCTCTTTCTTTGTGGTGTCCTGCGCGGTGGAAATAGAATCGGCAACCTGCAGTTTATCCTTAAGAGGAACTGCCTTCGTCGAGTCTTGCTGTGCGCGAACCCCAGCTATGGAGGTGAATAGAAATAACGCTATAATGATGTATCGCATTACCAATCCAATAACTCCAAGATACGGCTTAAATCATCTTCACTGTCGAAAGGAATTTCTATAGCTCCCTTGCCCTTGCTATTCTTTAAATTAACACGTACACGGGTAGAAAAACGGGACGCTAGATCATCCTCGATTTTCTGGTATTGAAAATCAAGCTGCTTTCCCACGGGAGCCTTCGCAGGCTTGCTCTGCTGCTGTATATTACGCACCAAAATTTCCGTCATACGCACAGAGAGTCCTTTCTCTACAATCTCTTGATACACGAAAAGCTGCTTATCGACCTCGCCAACATTAATTAGCGCACGTGCATGGCCCATGGAAATTTCCCCATCGCGGATGCCGGCCTGAATTGCTGGAGGCAATTTCAACAAGCGCAGATAGTTGGTTACCGTAGAGCGATTTTTACTGACGCGCTCACCCAGCTGCTCTTGCTTCAGGTTACATTCTTCGATCATGCGTTGGAAGCTTAGCGCCACCTCGATAGCGTTCAGGTTCTCGCGCTGTATATTCTCGATCAAGGCCATTTCCAACATCTGTTGGTCATTGGCGGTACGTACATAGGCTGGAATTTCGTCTATACCGGCCAGCTTGGAGGCACGCAAACGACGCTCACCACTTATCAGTTGATATTCGTTCTTTCCTAACTGCCTAACCGTGATCGGCTGAATCAAACCCTGGACCTCTATCGAGTCGGCAAGTTCGCGTAGCGCTTGCTCGTCAAAATCCGTACGCGGTTGAAAGGGGTTTACAGCAACCTGGTCAATTTTTATGAAATTTATACTGCCGGCAGCAGCAGAAGTACCATCCTTCGCTCCAGCACTGTTTCCTCCTGCACTTTGAGGCATTTGGACATCCTCACTCTGCAATAAAGCGCCCAATCCCTTTCCTAGTCCTGTTTTTCTCTGTAATGCCATACTTTATACTGTCGCTGTTTGCGTATTTTCTGTAACTAAACCGTTCTTCTGTAGGATCTCACGCGCTAGGTTGAGGTAGTTCACTGCCCCCTTACAGGAAGCATCATGCATGATGACGGAAATCCCGAAGCTTGGCGCTTCACTGAGTCGCGTATTACGTTGAATAATGGTATCAAAAACCAACTCGCTAAAATGCGTACGCACCTCGTCCACCACCTGGTTAGATAAACGCAGACGTACATCATACATCGTGAGCAAAATACCCTCAATTTCTAAGTTGGTATTTAAACGGGTTTGCACAATTTTGATGGTATTCAATAACTTACCCAAGCCTTCCAACGCGAAATACTCACACTGTACCGGAATGATGACCGAATTGGATGCCGTTAGGGCATTGATGGTAATCAAGCCCAAGGAAGGCGAGCAGTCGACAATAATAAAATCATAATCGTCCTTGATCACTTCGAGCATTTTGAGCATCTTGAATTCGCGCTCGTGCATGTTAATCATTTCAATCTCGGCTCCCACGAGGTCAATATGTGCAGGCAACAGATCCAAGTTTGGGGTATCGGTATGCTGAATAGCGTCACGAGGATCAAGATCATTGACCAAACACTCGTATACGCTGGCCTTTATTCCACGTGGATCAAAGCCAATACCTGACGTGGAATTCGCTTGCGGATCCGCATCCACCAACAACGTTTTATGTTCCAATACGGCCAAACTAGCCGCCAAATTGATCGAAGTCGTTGTCTTTCCTACGCCACCTTTTTGGTTAGCAATTGCTATAATTTTTCCCATGAGATTGAAATCCTTAATAAAATCTAAATGCCGATGATGTAGATCTTGCCCAAAATTAACGCAAATTTACATTGTCCATATGAAGGAAATGCTTAAATGATGTTAAAATTAGTATTTTTGGCAAAAGCTCTTAACCAACGGCTAAGGTCGCTAAGATACGAAAAATAGCGTTATCACTTTATAAAGAATTTGGAGCTTTTTGTAACAGCACTACTCACATGAATCTAATCATATCAGGAACAAACAGGGAGCGCAGCAATTCGTTGAAAATAGCTCATTATTATCAAGATGAGCTAGAACGGCGCGGCGAATCCTGGCAACTTTTTTCTTTAACCGATCTCCCGCCCGACGTTAGCTCATCGGATCTTTATGGCAAGCGTAGCACAGCCTTTGAATCCATTCAAGCGATGGTGTCTGCCGCCCAAAAGTTCATCTTCATTATCCCCGAATACAATGGCAGTTTCCCTGGTATATTAAAGGTTTTTATTGACGCCTGTGCTTTCCCCGCCTCCTTCTACCACAAGAAAGTGGCTCTCGTGGGCGTGTCCACTGGAAAATACGGAAACATTAGAGGGGTCGACCATTTTACAGGCGTATGCAACTACCTGCGCATGCATGTATTACCGCTGAAAATACACCTCGCAAAAGTGCAGGACGAACTGGATGCCGACGGGCAATTGAAAGATGAACTCACACAGAAATTTGTGCTGGAACAGATTCAGGAAATCGCCAAGTTTTAGACGGTACCCTTGATGATGTTCTCCAACAGCTCTTCCAGATTACTGCGAAACTGTATAGCTTCGGCAGGATAGTCTACGAGGTGCTCTTTCTTCTCCTCGTAGCTGAACATCTCCCAAGCACCACGGTTGTATTCCAATGCGGTAAGGTTCTCTATCCAGTCTCCAGAGTTCATATACATGACGCTACCCTTTTTCGTTTCTACGCGACGAATTTGAGGTTGATGTATATGTCCACATATTACGTAGTCGTACTTATTTTCTATCGCCAAATGTGACGCGGTATCTTCAAAATCGGAGATAAACTTAATAGCCTTCTTAACGGAATTTTTAATCTGTTTAGAAAGCGAATATTTCTCCCGTCCCAATTTTGTCAAACCCCAGTTCACTATGTTATTGAGCTGGATCAAACGATCATATCCCCAGCCACCAAGCTTTGCCAACCATTTGGTATGCTGAATGGATGCATCGAAAACATCCCCATGAAAAATCCAATTCTTCTTGCCGTCCAAATCCAGCAATAAACGGTTGGTCAGGGTGATATGTCCAAATTGCATTTTCCCAAACTTGCGCAACATCTCATCATGGTTACCGGTAATATAGGTTACCTCGCAGCCCTGGTAGGCCAGATCCAAGATGTATTTTAATACCCGCAGGTGGGACTCCGGAAAATAGCTTTTTCGAAACTGCCAAATATCGATAATATCACCATTAAGAATAAGCTTCTTGGGATTGATGGACGCCAAGTACCGTAAGAGCTCTTCCGAGCGACATCCATAGGTTCCGAGGTGTACGTCGGAAATAACGACTAATTCAACGTCTCGCTTCATATTCGTTTTTTCAAAGTAACCGCTTTAATGTTAATAGATGATTGTCAGCAGATTAAATAATCATCAAGTTTGAAATGTTGATAAAACGACAGGGGGATAAGCAGAAGAAATCAGGCTCAGTATTGCGCATGAACGAACAAGTGTATTACAACATAGCCTTGTCACTCCTGTTGACAAACACTATATTCGCATAGACTAAAATAGGCAACATGAGATTTTTACCCCTACTCCTATTATCGACATTACTTGCATTGCTCAGCTGTACTTCCAGCAAAGAAGCGCCAAACCAGCTGAGCAAAGCCGAATCCGATGCTGGCTGGAACCTTCTTTTCGATGGAAATAGCCTACAGGGATGGCATCTTTATAACAAAGGCAATATCGATTCAAAGTGGACTGTCAGCAACGGCGAGCTTGTCTGCGATCCCAAAAAGAAGGAAGGTATTTTCGGCGACCTTGTTACCGACAGCACATACCATGATTTTGATCTTGCTTTAGAATGGAAGGTCGCCAAAGGGGGAAATAGCGGTATTTTTTTAAATGTGCAGGAGGATAGTAGTTTTGCCGCCACCTTCGCCACCGGGCTAGAGATGCAGCTCTTGGACAACGAACACGCCGAGCATCGACACCAGATCGACTCCACGCACTGGGCAGGCTGTTTATACGCTGTTGCCTGTAATGGCGAAAACTCCAAGCCGAAGCCCTTCAATACCTGGAACAAAAGCCGGATCGTACAAAAAGACGGAAAAGTAAGTTTTTGGCTCAACGATGTGTTGACCTTTGAGGCCGATGTGCAGAGCGAAGCCTTTCAAGAAGGCATACAGCGCAGTGGCATGAAAGCATATCCCAATTTTGGCAAATATGCCTCAGGCAGGATAGCCCTACAAAACCATACCGATTCTGTCGCGTTCCGGAACATCAAAATAAAAAGACTTTAGTCATACACAAGGGCAAGAGCACAGGCTTAAGACTGCTGTTCAATTGACGGCAAAAAAAATCGGGCGAGCAAATAAATCGCTCGCCCGACGTATGTAAACAGTAAAAATTTTACTGTTTCTTTTTAAACAAGTCTATTCCCTGTTGTAAATATGCAGCATAGACTGCAACATCATAGTTGGCGCCTGTAGGAGGCAGCAAGGCCTTGCCGTCGCTTCCTACCATAACATACAGCGGTTGCGAATTGCTATTGAATGTTGCCGCTTGGAAATCACTGTTCTTCTTGCCTATCGTATTGATTTTCTTACCGGAGTAGGCCGATACATATTGCTCCCCAGCGGGCAATTCCGTACGATCATCCACAAAAAGCTCAATCATCACGAACTCTTCACGCAATAATGCCGCCACCTTCGGATCCGTCCACACATTGGCCTCCATCTTGCGACAGTTCACACAGTTCCAACCGGTGAAATCAATCAGCGCAGGTTTACCCAACTCCTTCGCCACAGCAATACCTTCTTCATAGTCGTAATAGGGATCGAATCCCTTTGGTGTTCCACGTTCATGGAAAATCTCGTGGTACTTTTTGGTCTTCCCGCCGGCATGGACCGGCGCAGAACCGGCAAAGTTGGCTACCGAAAGGTCAAAATCCTGCGTGGCCGATGGCGGCAGAAATGCCGATATAGACTTTAATGGCGCTCCCCACATGCCGGGAACCATATACAC